>OJSE01002256.1_pt1 | contig 21620 bp, 18 predicted proteins | sample 1599351 | NCBI WGS metagenome assembly OJSE01 (sample SAMN04168656, study PRJEB22393) | human gut metagenome | biome: human gut microbiome; feature: stool | host: Homo sapiens | collected 2014-03-17 | reverse complement strand
GAAAAGGGAGATCTCAAGCAAGAAGTCCGCGATGTGATCCATCTGGTGGCCCAGGCGCCGGATGTGGTTTTGGCGACCGGGCACGCCAACGCGGCGGAGATCGAAAAGGTTGTGGAAGAGGCTGTCAGCAGCGGAGTCAAGAAGATCCTTGTTGATCATCCCACGTTTGGGTTGGGAGCAAATTTGGAGCAGGTAAAGTGCTGGGCCTCTTTGGGGTGTTGGATTGAACATTGTGGAACGATTTCGGCCCCAGAAATGGGGGAAAAGGGAACAGCTATTTCTGCAATTGCCGACTATATCCGTGAAATTGGCGTAGACCATACGATCCTTTCGTCTGATTATGGACAGGCGAAGTTTGGAAACTGCATTGAGGGTATGAGTCGGTACCTGCAAGCATTGGCTAATACCGGTTTTACCCAGGAAGAAATTCATAAGATGAGTGGAGAAAATCCTGGTAAACTGCTTTCCTTGTAAATGCAATCAAGCTCTGCATTATTGAATTGCAAAGTAAAGGAACGGCACAGAGAAGCATTTGTGTTGAAATTTATGAAAACCGGGTAAAAGATAAGTCGAACGGTAGCAGAGGTTATTATGCCGCTTCGCCTAATGCTCTCGGCAAGCTACTGCATATCCTCGTCCATTAAAACCTTGAACGGGTGGCCTGGAATCTCGTCAATCTACGATAAGGGAATATCTCTGATTTTACTCAGCTTTGCGTCTGCACGGCTTTCATCTGCCTGAAAAAGGTCATCGTAAGCGGTCAGTTTGATTTTGGTTTCTTTGCTTCTCGCTGATCTCCGCCTCGGTCCTTCCCGAATCCTTGAATCGTAAGATGACCGCCTGACCCACTACCCGGAAAATCGGGGCGGAGACATTGGGGGGAAGAGGGCTAAACGGAATCTCCCACCCAGCAGAAAGCGCCCAAGAGGGCCTAAAACGGCACATGGGGCGCTTGGCCTACACTTTGTAATCAGCAGGTCGTGTGTTCGAGTCACATCATTAGCTCCAAAAGAAGCCCTGAGGTCCAACGGCCTTGGGGCTTCTCTTTTTCTGGAAATGTTGTATAACGGTGGTAATGTGGTAGCAACTGTCATTTAGCTTGTGCATCTCCGGCTGGAGGCGGCCCGGATCGTTGTTATTGATGAGCGCAGAACCTGTGCTGCCTAAGGCATCTGTGCGCACTGGCGGCAGGCCGGGGCTGGTGAACGAGAACCCCGACCATGTGCGGCCTGCATACTGCCAGAGGGCCTCTCGGAGGGAGGATGCCCCTGTGAGCGGCTGGAGCAGAGAAATTCAAAACGCAAAGAGGAGACGGAAGACCGTGTGGCTTCCTTCGAGCGAAAGAGGGCCCCGGTGCGGAATCTGCACCGGGGCCCATGAGGTTCTCAATGTCCGTTTCGACCGGAAGCTCCACGGCTTTGCGCGTGCTTCCTGCCGCGCTCCGCCGGGAATCCATGCACCTTACTTATAATAAATTCCCAATAGCGCCTTGTGAGGCTCTGTGAATGCCCCCAGCCGGATCTCCATGCTGATCTCGAAGGCCCGGTCCCAGGGGAAGCCGTATCCCGTCAGCTCCACGCCGCCCCAGCCCCGCTCGGCATACTCCCGGGTGGAGGAAAGGGAAGAGATGAAGTTGCTCCGCTCCAGGTTTTCGATCACCGGGGCCACGGCCGCTGCCATGCCGGCCTCCAGCCGCTCCAGGATGGCCACCCGGTCGATGTCCGGCATCCAGAAGTTGTCGGCATTGCCCGACAGGTCGTTCCGGACAAAGCTCAGAATGTCGTTGCGCACGATGTTCTTGTAGCAGAAGTCCTTCAGAATGCTGTCCGCCAAGGTCCGGAGAAATGCCTGTTCTGTGGCATCTGTTTGCTCACCGTGCTGGAGGAAGGCATACCGGGCCACACCATGGCTCAGGGCCGTGCCGGTGACGATGGCCATATCCAGAAAGCCCGCATAGCTCAAAAGCCAGCCAAGCTCTGCCTGATCTGTCAGCGCCTTATGGAAGGCGGTCCCATAGGTGCCGTTTCCCGCGTCGATGAGGATGGTAGGCAGCCCGGCAGCCCGGTTGTCGTTCAGACACTGGACCAGTGCGTTGATATACGTCTCCTGGGCTGCCGGGTCTGCCGGCTGGGTCAGCACCAGCATTGCCAGTTCCTCGCCGCCGGGTTCCGCCATCGTCAGGTCGAAAAAGTCGAAGTGCTCTGCCACGATGGCCTCCAGAGGCTGGTAGTCATAGGCGCAGGCGGGTTGGTCCTCAGTACCGCCGAAATACTGGACGGACACCGTAGCACCTTCCCAGCCGTACTCCTCCAGGCAGAGCTTCGTCACCGCCTTAAAGGCCAGGTCGTCCACACCGGAGAGCAGGGCGTCCCCTTGGCGCAGCTGCGCCCGGAGATAGGCGATCTCGTTTTTCTGGATGCTGTCCTCCTCCGAGGAGTCATCGATGCCGATCAATACCCGGAACTGCCCGTCCGCCGTCTCCTCCAGAGCTTGGAACATGGCGTCGCTAAGCCGCAACTTCCGCTCCCGGGAGGCCAGATAGTTCTCCACGGCTCCCTCCGGCAGCGGCTCCTCCGCCTCCACCGGGACGGGGGTTCCGTCCGCCCCCAGGGGGTAGTCCGCCACAATGTTCCCGATGGTCAGATCCGTGCCCTCCAGGTGGGGACGGGGTGCCATGCCGTAAGTCCGCAGGGCATTGTACTCGTTGAGGCCGAACCCGCCGTAGCCGGTGGTGGCCGCCAGCCGCATGACTGTGTCCAGCAACCAGATCCGGTTGTTCTCATCCGCTGCCAGCAGGTCGATCACCGCCGTCAGCAGCTCCGCTTCCACCAGTGTCTCTCCGGAGGAAAGCGTCACCGGGTTCTCCCCAGTCATAGCCCGGGAGCTGACCAGCCCGCCGGAGAGCAGCTGATCCAGGGACAGGATGTACCGGTCACACCCGGCGGCCTCCTGCTTAGCCACCCACTCGTACAGTGCTCCCCGGTCCCCGTACTGGGTCCCGTTCTCATTCGGGGGCTGGCCGTCCAGCCGGGTGCGGTACAGGTCCCGCTCCGGCATGGCCAACTCGTAGCCCAAGGATTCCGCCAGGTATACCACCCGCTCGGCGTTGTCTGGCCGGTCATCCAGAGGTACGTAGGCGATCACCGGCGCACCGGCCCGGGGGGTCTCCTGTTCCACAGGCTCCGTCCGCACCGGCCCGCACCCTGCCAGAAGCGTACAGGCCAGCGCCGCTGCCAACATCCGTCTTCTCATGGTATGTTCTCCTGTTTCCAAAAGAGCGGAGCCATCGGCTCCGCTCCATCTGTTCTGTCCTGCCCCACACTCTCGGGACGGGAAAAGGGGCAGGGGAAAACCTTCGGTTTTCCCCAGTTGATCTGCCTCCGGCAGCTCAAGAATCTGAAACCATTTTCGGCAGGATATGCGCCTGCCGAAAATACATGGACTCAGCCGCCTTGGGCGGCGTCTCCAGTGACCGCCGTGGTGGCTCGGAGGGGAGCCTGCTCCCCTCCGAATTCCCTCACAGTCCGAATGCTCCCAGGTCCAACCCACCGGTGGCCTGCTCGATGCTCTTGTCCATGGCCTCCCCGGCCTGGCGCAGGGCCTCATTTACAGCGGATACCACCAGGTCCTGGAGCATCTCCACATCCTCCGGGTCCACGGCCTCCGGTTTGATGGTAACGGCCAGCACTTCCTTTTTGCCGTTGACCTTGGCCTCTACCACGCCGCCTCCCACGCTGGCGGTGAACTCCTGGGCCTCTACGGCCTCCTGGGCCGCATTCACCTGCTCCTGCATCTGCTGGATGCGGGCCTGCATCTCCGCCTGGCGCTGAGCGCCGGTCATCTTCATGCTGCCGTTGGTAAATCCACGGCGTGCGCTGTATCCCATAACTGGTCTCTCCTTTGTATTACTTGATCTCGATATTATCGAACTGACTGCCGAATTTCAGCAGGTTCTGCAGATTTTCCCGGGGCGTGGCCTTGGGGGGCTCTCCCACCTGAAAGACCAGGCGCACCGTCACGCCGCCGCTGGCGGCTTCCTCCATCAGGGCATTTCGCACCCGGTCATTGTCCAGACGTCCCAAGGTAATGTCATCCGGGGCATAAACCGTCAGCAGGCCGCCCTCCAGAACACCTGTGCACATATCCAGAAACACCCGGTACATAGGCGGCAGGCGGCCCTTGCAGCCCTCTGCCAGCGCCCGCCACCAACTGCCCCCCACAGCGGATGCCGCAGCAGGGGAGGGGGCGGCGGGCTGCGCCTCCGGTACGTCGAACACCCGCACTCCGGGCTCCTCCGGCAGAGGCGGCTCCTCGGGAAGCGGAGGGCGCTCCTCCCGTGCCGGCGGTTCTTCCCGAGGTGGGGCATCCTCCGGCGCAGGTGCCGGGGGCGGTACGGGGCCGGAGGACAGCTTCACCGTGCCGCCGCTTTCTGCGGCGGCCGCCCGCAGAAGCTGCCCCCGTTGGGCACTGTCTTCCAGCCGCTGGACCCGGGCCTCCAGGGCCGTCAGGTCCCCAGAGAGGGACTCGTCGCACAGCCGCAGGAGGCAGAGCTCCGCATCCGTGCGGCGGTTGGAGCTGTAATAGAGGTCCGCCGTGGCCCTTTGCAGCGTAGTGGCCAGGTAGATCAGCCGGGTAGCGGGAATCTCCCTGCCCAGCCTGTCCAGCGTGGCGCTGTCATAGCCGCCGGAGAGCAGGGCTGCCCCCCCCTCCGGCGCCGTACGCCGCAGCAGCAGGTCCCGGACCAGCGTGCTGAGCTCACCCAGCACCGCGCCTACATCCTTGCCACCCTGGTACAGCTGGTCCAGCTGCAGCAGGGCGCCCTTGGCGTCCCGGCTCAGAATAAACTCCATCAGCTGGGCCGTCTGCAGGTTTCCCGCCAGGCCCAGCGCCTCCAGCACGGCCCGGCTGTCCACGGTTCCGCCTACGGCGGCACACTGGTCCAAAAGGCTCAGGCCGTCCCGCAGAGCGCCGTCCGCCAGACGGCTCAACAGCTCCGCGCCATCCGCCGTCAGGTCGATCTGCTCCTGTCCGGCCACATACAGCAGCCGCGCCGCGATATCTTGAGGCGTGATGCGCTTGAAGGAAAACCGCTGGCACCTGGAGAGGATGGTGGCGGGCACCTTGTGGAGCTCCGTAGTGGCCAGAATGAACATCAGGTGCTCCGGCGGCTCCTCCAGAATCTTCAGCAGAGCATTGAAGGCCGGGGTGGAGAGCATGTGGACCTCGTCCACGATGTACACCCGCTTCTTCACATTGGCCGGGGCGTAGATGGCTTCGTCCCGCAAGGCCCGCACCTGGTCGACACCGTTGTTGGAGGCAGCGTCCAGCTCCAGTACATCCAGAAAACTGCCGTTTTCGATGCCCACGCAGGAGGGGCACTGGCAGCAGGGATCGCCGTCCATCGGGTGCTCGCAGTTGACGGCCTTGGCCAAGATTTTGGCACAGGTGGTCTTGCCGGTGCCCCGGGTGCCTGTGAAGAGGTACGCATGGGAGGTGCGGCCCTCCGCCACCTGCTTACGCAGAGTCTGGGTGATGTGGGACTGGCCGATGACATCCGAAAACGTTTTGGGCCGCCATTTGCGGTACAGGGCCTGATACAAGAAATCACCTCCAAGCGAAAAAAGTCCTCCGCATGCAGCTGCGGAACCGGCGCCCTCGCGGCACATGGAACATCCCGCTTAATGCTGCTCGGTTCCCCGCCTGACATGATTCGCGGGCATCCATTGCGCGAGACCGGCTCCGCAGCTGCATGCGGAGGACTGTAACGTTATAGCTTATTTATTTTACTATATCCTCTGCAAATTGGCAACAAAAAATTTTCCGCTTTCTGAAAAAAATAGTCTTTACAACAGAGAAAATTATGGTATAATATTATCTGCCGTTGCATGACAGGGATGATGGACTCATAGTTCAACGGGGAGGGCGCTGCGTTTGCAGCCATATAAAACTACATCCCGTAGCGATGGCTCTCTTCCCATTCACTAGTCTGGTTTTCCATGATTTTCCCTCAAAATCGAATGTGCTGAAAATCCGTTTTTCATAACTTTTTTCGATGGAAAATGGCCAATATGGGCCCATAGCTCAGCTGGGAGAGCGTACGGTTCGCATCCGTAAGGTCGTCGGTTCGATCCCGATTGGGTCCACCAAATGAATGACCCCACCCAATTTGAACAAACGCTTGTCGTTGTTCAGAACGGGTGGGGTCATTTTATGCCTGAACTCCTTGCATTGCAAGGGGTTCAGGCCTTTCTGTATTTCATGTCTTGTGTCACCTGAAAAATACAAACAGGGTAAAATCAAAACACAAAACGTGTAATCGACGAGATTCGAACCCCTGTTATGTCAGTAAGTTGCTCTCCTCATTTGCCGTTCATGAACAACTCTTCTACCTGACAAGGTGTTCGGTTTTTCAATGTGCGATGTGGCCGCTGTGTGTTGTAAAACTCGATATAAGATGCAAGGCATCGTTTGAAATCTGTTTCGGAAGTGTAGTCCTTCCTGTAAAGCTCCTCCTTTTTGAGTGTAGCGAAGAACGATTCAGCAACAGCGTTGTCATGAGGCCGCCCTGAATTGGAGAAAGATTGTACCACAGCGTGCTCATGTAGTAGCTGTTTGAATCGATGCGAGGTGTATTGAGCACCTCGGTCACTGTGAAAGATGAGTTTTGTTTCTGGGTTTCTTTGTGCCCATGCCATTTTGAAAGTAGATGTGATCAACTGGGTGCTGTTCTTTCTGGATACTTTGTATGCGACAATTTTGCGGGAAAACAAATCCAAAATCACACAGGTGTAAAGATAGAACTCCCCCAGCTTAAAACAAGTAACATCGCTGACCCAGATTTGGTTGGGCTTGTCCGCCTGAAACTGCTGCTGGAGGATGTTCCGTTTCTTTTCCGGTTCATGAAGTTTCATGTAGTCCTGTTTTGCAGTGCTGCGGATACTAGCTAGGCCCATCTCTCTCATCAGTTTTGCCACATATTCTGTGCTGACTTGATGGCCATGTTGGACAAGTATTGTGCGGATCTTTTCAGCACCCAGCACCTGGCGGTACTCATCAAATATCTTCTGAATCAGAATACGATATTCCTCCCGCCGCTTTTCGAACCAAGCGTTGCTCCGTTTATTTCGGAGAATGTGGTTATAGAAAGTCCCGCGGGGAACATTCAGAGCTTCACAAAGTGTATGGACATCATATTGGCCGTACAGTAATTCTAGCTCCGTCAGTCGCTCCTTCAACGGAGCATGGACGGTGCAGCCGACGGTTTGCAAAACGGCGACCATGTTTTCCAATTTAGAGACTTTGTGTAGAAGTGCATCATACTCTTTGACGGTGCAGGTGCGTCTTTCATCGGGAACCGCTGGGCAGTATAGTTTTGCCCAGCGATAGATCGTCCGTACGCAGACACTGTATTCTGCGCATAATTCCTGGATTGGCTTGCCCTGCCTGTACTGTGCGATGATATCGGTTTTCTCTTGATCTGTGTAGGTCATGATGTTTGCCCCTTTCTTGTAATATGCTACTAGTGTAGCATGTAGAAAAAGATTAACACGAAGAGAGGCCGCCTGCCCTGCTAACAATACTTGAGCCTGGTATTGACAAAGGAATTATTATAATCAGTCTATTTTATAAAAAGCAAACTTCAAGAACTGGTCAAGGAATTGGACTGACTGCTTTGGTGTCAGGGAGTGAAGTTGTGAACCTGCAAATCAAGGATATCATCAATGAAATACGCCCTGTTGTGATAAATAAAAAGCGTACAGAACTGGATGCCCGGCACGATATAGGCCGAGAAAACAAAGTCACGGAAATCATGGAACTCATTTCTACAAAAAATATCGACCTTATGGAGTATTTGGAATCCATGTTATATAGGGTGATTCAGCGAGTAAGCATGCTCTCCAAAGAAAAATTTTCATCCGATTCGTCTGTAGTTTTGAAATCACCCATCTCCTTACTAAGAAGCAGGCACAGAAAAATGTGGACAGCTTGGGTGCTGCCTGTGTCTCTCTGTGCCTGCTTTTTTGTTGAGAAGTGGAAAAATTGTGATATAATATAAAAATAAAAGAACATTAGATTGGCATGAGCTGAAAATGAATGCGAGATGAGAATATGTCATACACTGTAAAATCATCTGAAAGATTAAGGAAATCTGGTTCAGAGGCAGAAACCAAGGCATTGCTTTATTTAATGAATTTCAGACCCGATAGTGATGACATATACTACTTTGTTGTAGATTTCTTTAATGACTTAACTGGGATGGACAACATGGCATCCAGATTGTGGGATGTGCAATCAAAAGGCGCACATCATGTTAGTCCCAAAGCTATCGGGAAAGAACTTGTCACATTGTTCAAGAATTATATGAGCCCATTAACCTTTGAGGCATATATTCTATTTATTGGCAGTGTGACCGGATCTCTTCGCAAAGATTCTTCTCTTACAACTTTTGGGATTGAAAATGTAAAGGATGCAGCGATAGAACAGATTAAGTTAGGCTTACATGAAGAAGGTTCCGCAAAAGAATATATTGATAGCACCGACTTGACCGATGAGAACATTAATGGTTTCCTGAGAAAAGTGTTTTTTGTCATTGATGATGGTAAAAAACCAAGTGAATATGTAAAAGCAATTATAAGGCAACATCCGAATATTATTCCAGAAGAAAAAATACTTAACGCTATTTTTAATGAGATAAGAGATAAACAGGCAAGCAAAAAAAATATTTCTTCAGTCGAGGGGATTGTGATTGAAACGACTGATGAAGCGTTAAACTATTGCAGGCACTTAACTAATAATGAAATTCGTTTAATGACTTTACAGCGTATTATCAATAGAGATCCGCTGGGTCAAGGAATACCACCATCTTTTGTAAGTATCTATAATACTTGGCCACCAGAAAGGCAGAGGGAAATGCTCGAAGATTGCCAAGGTGCCTTATGTAGGGCATTATTCAATAAAAATGCGGCAGATGGTTTTTGGTATCTATTTGAGAATACATATCAACTGATTGTCGAACATCCAGATGACTCTGTGCAGTCTCTATTTACAAAAATTCAGGCAATACCTAATTGTATTGTTCGGTGTCCTGACTTTGACGCCCTATCACTTAAGTACTTTATCTCTGTAGTCAAGGATGGTGTTCAACAATGAAGATACGGAAAGTAGCTGTAGGAAATGCTGCTGAAGCATTTATTGAAGGAAATTTCACAAATGGTGTGAACATCATTTCGAGCGACGATAATAATAAGGGAAAGACGATTGTAATCCAATCAATGATGTATGCTTTAGGAAATGAACCAACATTCCCTACATCATTTGAATTTCAGAAGTATTATTACTATATCGAATTTGAAGAAGCTGGGATTATATTCAAACTTTGCCGATCTGGCGATGGATTTGTATTAAAGCGTGAATCTACTGTACTTATTTTTGATAATGTTTCTGAACTTAAAAGATATTGGAACAGGAATATATTTCCACTTCCGTCAATAGCAAAAAATCAACTTTTAAGGATTGTAGATCCAGTACTATATGTCCAGCTTTTCTTTATTGGACAAGATAAGAAGGACACGTCCAATATCGCCAATCACGGCTTCTATAATAAACAAGATTTTATCGATATGCTTTACGCATATGCTGGTTTAATTGGAGAGCAACTTCCACAAGAGAGGATTGATGAGATAAAGAGTCATATAATAACTCTTTCTGACGAGAAAAAGCTATTGCTACAACAACATAAAATACTTAAATCGAAAAAAACACCTGTTTCATATCTTAGCGCGGAGAGTGACCGCCTCGCATTTGGTAAAAAAATAGAGAGTCTTGAAAGAGTCCAAAATAAAATTGCGGAATTACGGAAGGCTCGTAATAGTGTATCTACTCGTAAGAGTAAATGGGAGCATACGATTAACGAACTTCGCTCTTTAAATCGCACAATATCGTGTGGAGAATTACGATGCATGGATTGCAACTCTACAAATATCTCGTTTAGTACTGGAGAGTCAGTTCAAACATCCTACTCGTTTGATGTGTCTACAGTTGAAATGCGAAATGAAATCATTCATTCTATTTCAGAAAAAATTTCTGCTTATAGCGAAGAAATTGAACGGCTTTCTGCAGAAATAATTATAGAGCAAGAACGTTTGCAATCTTTAATGGATGATGAAAGCGTCTCTCTTGAATCTATTGTCGCTTACAAGAAAGATATTTTTTCGGCTTCAGATGCAGAAGCCAGAATTAAAGAGATAGACATGGAAGTCGCTACATTAAAGAGTCAACTGTTAGCCAGTGAAAATGCATCGATTGAAACGCAAGAGCAAAGAGTAGCTTTGTTATCAGCAATTATAGGCAAAATGAATGAACTTTACCATCAGATTGATCCGGATGGTAATATAATATATTCAAGCTTATTTACTCAGCGAAATGAGGTGTATTCTGGAAGCGAGGCGACTATTTTTCATGTGGTGAAATTGTTTGCCTTACAATTTGTGTTGCGGCACAGTTTCCCAATAGTAATTGACTCCTTCCGAGCAGAAGACTTATCGACTGGAAAAGAAAATACGGTGCTTGAAATCTCAAAATCAATTGATAAGCAAGTAATACTGACAACAACATTAAAGCATGAAGAGATAGGAAAATATGACGACCTTCCAGATGTGAATCATATAAATTATCAATCTCATACTCCAAGCAAGATCCTTGATGGTGCTTTTGTAGAATCCTTTGTTGCATTGTTGAATGACCTTTCGATTGAGATTTAAATGGGGTATAAAAAGTATTGACTCACTATATTAGATCGCCCCTTGCGCTAGCTTTTCATATCATATTATTTTTGGGGGAAAAGGTGACTACGCCTCACTTCCACACCGGCCCCGCTACGCTAGGCCCTAGTTTGGAGTTGGTGCAGACTGCATCTTTTTTGTCTACACATTCCATTGTAGACAAAGCCTGCGTTTAACGATAGTTATACGCAGGTTTTGTTTTTACTTGGCGATATAGCACAAAATGGCGAGATACAAATTAGTTATAATTACATATCACATGTGTCAACAAGCAGGTTTAAGGAAAAGGTATCTTCCTTAAACCTGCTTTTATTTATGTTTTAAAAAGTGAGGCAACTATGAAACTTCCATATGGCTATGTTTTGATTGGCAAGGAAATCGTTATTCATGAAGAAAAGGCGGATGTTGTCCGTAGCATTTTTGATGATTACCTTGCCGGAGCCAGCTTAGGCAAGATTGTTGATCTGCTTTTCAAAAAAGGGGTGGTTTCTCCAACTGGAAAAGTAAAATGGACGAGGGCGGCCGTGGATAAACTTCTGGCGAACAAAAAATATATCCCCCTGGTTGGTATTAAGATATACATGGATACTCAGTTTGAGAAAGCTCGACGTTGCAATGTAGACTATGATAAAGCCGGGTATCCACGAAAGGCAGTCAGGTATCAGTCTCCAGTTTTTGATACAAAATGAGACTATACAGAACCCATTTCTCTTGTTATACTAAATAAAAAGGAGAATGGGCCATGAACGAGAATGAACTACATGAGCGATACATACGCTTGGCATTTCAATATGAGTCTGCCATTGATGCCCTTCTGACAAAAGGATTGGTCGATATAGAAGCGGCCGACGCCGCAAAAGAGAGATTCTATGATACATTGAATGAGGAAAAGCTGCGGACCACACAAAAAATCAGGGACTATCATGAGACCATCAGCCTGTATATGAGGATGCTGGCCTATGATGGCATGGTCTCCCTGACAGAATTGGCAAGGCAGTATTCCGATGAGTCGCCGGGATATGTAATCCAAAGCTGGATGCGCAGCCGCAACACATTAGAGTTTCTCCGCCAATGGGAAAATGACATGAATGAAGGTTTTGATGATAGGGCCTGTGAGGAACTGATTCATCAGGGACATACGACATCACTGACCATTACACCATCTCTGTGGATTCGAAAGACTCACGCTGTTGGGATACAGGTAAAGCAAGGTAAAGGTGGAGGCGTGAGTGCTTACCCTGAAATTGCTGCAGGCTTCCAGCTATGGATAGATCCGAAGGTTCGGTTGGCAATCGTTAGGAAACATATGTAAAACAGAAATTGATTAAAGTGCATGAGTGGATGGAGAATGGTATGTTTCGTATCAAACCAGTTTACTCCTTCCACCTGCTTATGAGTATGGGTACGATTTGCTTCTTTTCCACAATGCACTTTTCTTAAGCAGTGAGTATTCGATTGCCCGGTATGCATATCCGCAGGATTACTGAGGCGTGAAATATGGGTAATATCTCTGAATTAGAACGGCGTATTTCCATTCGCATTATACTGGAAGACGCTGAGATAATTTTCGCGCTACTATCAAGTGAACAAGATATTAGAGTATCACATAAAAGGAACGTCTCAAATACTAAAAGCTGATACATTACTTATTTGTTAATTATGGAGGGAGCAGCTGCTCCATCTACCAATGTGAAAGAAATCATTACAAAACGATTTTAAACAACTAAATTTGGAAATCTCAGTATGTGCCAGAGTTTGACAGATAGTTTAGTGGAGTGGTGTTGAATATGAGATTTGAAGTAGTTCAACGAGGACAAATCGAACGTGTTTTTACAAAAAATGTGATATACCTCCACAAAGACGGTTGGAATGACTGGTTTAAATATGAGACGATGTTTTATCTTTCCTATTCTGATGAAAAAGGGAATACAGTGGAGTTGGGGAGCATTAAGATCGGTCAGATAGGAATGGAGCAGAGGACCCCTGATTTGCCGAAAACTTTTGAAACGTTAACCGATTCGTTTTTTACACTGGGGCAAAGTGAAGATTATTATGAAAATGTCAAAAAACTGGAACACGGAGAACTACGAGAGGATATTTTAACTGCGTTAAGAGATATTGCGTATAATCTGACAATTTTTGAGGCAGTGAAACAGGAAAATGTCACGCGTGAATCTCTTATGCGCGATCTTGGCTCCAGAATCATCAGGGAACAATTTCATCGAATCGCTAACGGGGGCGCGAAATTGACCCCTTTTGATATATCCTACAAGCTCCCAGGTCAGGTCGGAACCGATTACCAACTGGAGTTTCATGTAGTCCCGGATTCCAACCCACCGACTAACATCCATGTATTGATTGGGAGAAACGGCGTCGGAAAGACCCATATGCTTACGTCAATGATACGTTGCCTTTCAACAGGCAACCAGGATGGGCAATATGGAAAATTCAGCTTTGAGCATCGCACAAAATTTTCAAATTTTGTATGTGTAGCTTTTAGCCCGTTTGATACCTACCCAATGCCGGATGACATAGAAGAGGATGAATATAGTGGAAAATACACATACATTGGTTTAGGCAGCGGGCAGGAGATACGGATGCAGCGGCTGGAGGAGCAGTTTATTGCGGCGCTGCGGTCATGTAATAAATATAAAGAAAAGCGCACATTATGGATTGCTACTATGACGCTACTGAACTCAGACCCCATTTTTGCGAACAATGGTGCCTCCGCGCTGCTGTCTCCACAAGGAACAGAGGAAGGTGAACTGGTTGTCTCTGCGCAAGAGCTATTTAGCCGTCTAAGCTCTGGCCATAAGGTGATTTTGCTGACCTTGACCTGTCTGGTAGCGATTACGATGGAACGCACTCTTGTGCTCATGGATGAGCCGGAAAATCATCTGCACCCACCGTTGCTCTCTGCATTTGTTCGGGCGTTATCTGCGTTGCTGATTCAAAAAAACGGACTGGCTATTATTTCTACGCACTCGCCTGTTATTTTGCAGGAAGTACCTAAAAACTGCATCTGGCAGCTTTACAGAAACAACACAATACTGCGTGCGGTACGACCAGAGCGAGAAACATTCGGTGAGAATGTTGGAGTCCTCATAAACGATGTCTTTGGGCTTGAAGTGACCCATTCTGGCTTTCATGGTATGTTACTTCAGATGGTTGAAGCGGGCTTAACATACGAGGAAATATTAAATAAATTCGATTTTCGGGTCGGTATGGAAGCGAGATCGATTTTGCGCATCCTGCTTGCAAATAGAGAGTATGGAGGTACCGAATGAGAAAACTGAACGCTCCCGGCGATTCGGTTCAAGATGTATTTTCGACGTGTATTGAAAGCTATCGGGATGCCGCGTTAAAAAACCGGCTCAGATCGATAGTTCCTGTTCTCTCTGATGAGGCATCGCGCTTTGAAGACTGTGTATTAACATCAAAGACCCATACTATTCCAACGGCGGACAATGTAGGCGGGGTGGTTAGCAAGGCTGAGATGTTGGACATTTATGAATCCAAGTTTGTAAAGGGGACTGGCCGGCCATATTACGATAAATATATGTCGCTCCCCACGAATGGAAAATGTCCATTCTGTGGGATTGGCACTGTGAGCACGTTGGATCACTATTTGCCGAAATCCAAATATCCTGCACTGGCAATCACACCTAAAAATATGATCCCGGCCTGTCGGGACTGTAATTTGGGAAAGAAAAGGACATTTTCTCCTCAGAACTCAGAGGAGGAACCGTTACATCCGTATTTTGACGATGTTGAACAGGATATCTGGCTGTCCGTGAGATTTGAAGTTGCGGGCAAAGAGTTAGTTCCTACCTATTTTGTGCGGAAACCTGTAGCGTGGAACGACTTGCTGTTCAGGCGGGTTGAGAATCATATGGTTTTATATAATCTATACACATCCTACGCAGTGCATGCCGCCGAAGAAATTACAGGCCGATCGGGTATATGGCATGTCTTTCTCGATAGATGTGGTGAAGATTTCCTTGCGGCATCCTTTCATGACGAGGCGGTTAGCAGGGAACAGTTGTTCTTAAATTCATGGCAGTCCGCACTTTACCGCGGATTGGAGGAGCATATTGATTTTGTAACCCAATGGCTGCGATTATGAACACCCCCACCTAATCCGAACAGTTCCCATGAAACTGACGGATTAGGTGGGGCGTTTTATGACTGAAAGATTTATCATAGCAAGGTTTTCGGCCATTTTCATATTTACGATGGAAATGAAATATAAAGGCACAAAAAGTTTGAAATCAGCTTTCAAAACTGAAATTTTCGGAATCCGAACCCCTATGTAGCATGAATACATGGCTCACCTTTAATACACTTTCGCCATTTGATATGGTATCCGGTTTTTCAATATGCGATGAGGTTGCCCTGTATATAGGATTTGATGGAAGAGTCAATCTCTCTTGAATCCTGTTTCAGAGGCATATCCCTTCGATAAAGTTATTCCGTTTTGAACGATGCGAAAAATGATTTGGCGACTGCATTGTTATGGGGGTTACAGAGATAGAAAATGACTGTACCATTGCATGCTCATAAAGTAACTGCCAGAAACGATGGAAGGCATATTGTGCCCCTAACCATTGTAGAACAGAAGTTCAAGTTCAGAATTGAGTTACATCCTTGCGCCTTTGAAAGTGGAGGTGATGAACTGTGTACTGTTCCTAATGCTTTGAATAAATTTATAAGATTTGGTCAATAATGAAGATATGGAATTTTGGGGTAAATGCTTTGCAACTGCATCTTTTTTGTCCACACAATACAAAACTAGAAATCGCTGCAGTTTTTACTGCGGCGATTTCTCATTGGATCGCCCCATCAGCTCTGCCGGTGGGGCGGCCCGTAAAAAGAGCTTTAATATCAAACATCGAGTGAAGTGAGCCGCTAACATGAACCTTCCACTAATAGAAATCTGCTATTAGAACGGTGATTGCCCGTTTACGGGCTGTATGGCAAGTGATGCAAGCGGAATAAATTTCCATGTATCTTGAGACGCTTGCCGGTAATAGGCTCTTATAGGGCCTACGCAAGCCTCCGGCTTAACCGGCGGTTATGGCTTGACCACAGACGGATTTTGCTTTGATTATCGGAAGGATTCCTCGTACGGGGAATCCTCTTTTGTTTATTGCAGCGCAGATCATGGGGCCGCACTCTTCAGCATCCTGTCCAGTCCCCAATGGCTGGAATCTGCTCACAGACATGTGCCGGGGCGGCGGACTGTTCCAGCTTGACCTGGAAGGGACGTCAAGCCAGAGAAGAAGCTTTTTATAATTCCGGCAGTGCCCAGCGGCGGTTGGTGGAAGAGTGGCCTGCTGCTTTGGGATTCGGATCGCTGATAACGAATTTTCCGCTCACCGATGCGCAGTTTTCATGCCGCAAAGTCCGGACCCTCCCGCCGGAAGAACAACCGTCTGCCTTGGCGGCTGGCTCTTATAAGAAATACCATACGCCTCTTCCGCCGTGCGTATTGAGCCGTTTAGGGCGGCAGAGCGGTTTCTTCCCACGAAAAGCGGCTTTTGCCTTGCGGGACATACTGCGCTGCAAGGCGGCGGAAAGGGGTTCCCTTTGTCGGGACGCGAGAGAACAAAACAGCCCCCCCTTCGGAATGCCCGAAGGGGGGCTGCGGATCTATCAGAGCTGCTTGACCGTGTAATACACCGCCAGGGCAAAGACCACTATGGCCAGGGCCCACATGGCGTAATAGGCGATGGTGCTGCTGAACAGAGCGATGGCCAGCGCCACGACGGACAGGCCGCAGGCCGCATAGATGGGCATGGGATCCGCGCCGGCAGTCAACACCTGAAGATTGCCCAGCTTGCCGCCATTCTTGTCCGCCTTGTTGGTGAGGAAAGCCGCTACGATCAGTACCACGATATAGACTACCGCAGCGATCCGGACATAGGTACCCAGGAAGATGCTGTCCAGCACCCGCCGGCAGACCCACAGGGCGATCAGGGAGGCACCCAGGATGGTCAGGGACCAGGAGCACTCCCGATCGTACAGATTCCACAGAATGCCCAGCAGCATGACCACCGGAACCACCACGCACAGGAAGGTGAGAGCGGAGTCGTAGAAGGTGCGGATCATCCAGGCGGAACCGCCCAGGAAAACGCCGGCGGCAAACACCGACCAGCCGATCCAGCGGCGCTTGGTTTGCTGGCGCCAGACGATGCCCAGGACCAGACCGATCACAGCCACTGCCGCACCCGCGGCCATCAGATAGGGCAGTGCGGCGTCGCATGCGAGAAGCTCATTGGCGGTGCCGTTCACATAGAAGCGGCGGATGACCAACAGATAGATCTCCGCCACGCAGCCGGCCAGAAAAAACTTGAGCGCGTTGTGCATGGGCTCGTTCCGCTTTACCGGCTTGGATTTACTGACAGGATTTTTGGACATATAGGACAACCTCCAGGGTGTTTGTTCCGAAAATAGCCGCGGGAAAACATGCGCTTCCGCTGGCATACTATGATAGTATAGCAGATATTTCGTGCCTTTGCAAGGGGAAGGAGCCAGACTTTTCCCTTTTTTCCAACAGGAGTCAGGATTGCCGGTTGAGATTTGCCCGGGGGCGTGGTATACTCCTCTATTATGAGATTTTTTGCGAAAAATACTGATGACAAGAGGAATTTGCTTATGAAACGTTTGGGCGCACTGCTGGCGTCACTGCTGCTGGCGGGGAGCCTGACCGCCTGCGGCGGCACTGCGGCGCAGGAGATGCAGAGCATACAGGTCTTCGCCATGGACACGGTGATGGGCCTGCGGGCCTGCGGCGGGGAGACGGAGGCGGCGCTTGCGGCGGCGGAAGACGAGATCTACCGCCTGGATGAGGCGCTCTCCCGCACCCGGGAGGACAGCGCAGTGTCCCGGTTGAACAGCGCGGCGGGGGGGACGCCGGTGGATGTGGGGGAGGAACTCCGCGACCTGATTGCCCGGGCCCTGGATTTCAGCGCTGCCACAGACGGGGCCTTTGACATCACCCTGGCGCCGGTGTCCTCTGCCTGGGGCTTTACGGAGGACACCTACCGGGTGCCGGAGGACGCTGAACTGGCGTTGCTGCTGCCCTGCGTGGGGGCGGAGCATGTCCACCTGGAGGAGGGGACTGCTGTCTCGCTGGACCAGGGCACCCGGATTGACCTGGGAGCCATTGCCAAGGGGTATGCCAGCGACTGGATGGCTGCGATTTACCAGGAGCACGGCATCACCCACGGCATCGTGGACCTGGGTGGGAACACCTGGGTCTGCGGCGGGAACTTGGAGGGGGAGCCCTGGCAGATCGGCATTCAGGACCCGGCCCGGTCCGCGGGGGCTTTGGCGGGGATCCTGGAGGCGTCGGACGCCTTTGCCGTCACCTCCGGCGGCTATCAGCGGTATTTTGAGGAAAATGGACAGCTCTATCACCATATCATTGATCCTGCCACCGGCCGCCCGGCGGAGAGCGGACTTACCTCCGTCACCGTGGTGGCGGATGGGGCCGCGGGCAACGGCACGATGTGCGACGCCCTCTCCACGGCCCTGTTCGTCATGGGGGAGGACCGGGCGCTGGAGCTCTGGCGCAGCGGCGTCTATGACTTTGACCTGATCTTGGTGACAGAGGACGGCCGGCTGCTGGCGACTGCGGGCATCGCGGACCGGTTCCGTCCGGACGATTCGGCGGGGTATGCGTATGAAATCGTCTCCTAAGCTGCGGCCAAACGGCTGGGATGCGTTGGCGGCGGCCGCTGTGCTGGCGCTGGCGGTGGCCTGCGCGGCTCTGTTCTGGACTGGGGGAGAGGAAATAGGCCCGCTGACGGCGGTAGTGTCTGCGAACGGCGAGCCGGTGGATCGGGTGGTGCTGGCGGACCTGTCGGGACCGGAGGAGCGGACCTATACGTCCAACGGCTACACCCTCCGGGTGGCCTTTGGGCCAGAGTCTGCCCAGGTGACGGTGTCCGACTGCCCCACCCAGGACTGCGTCCACATGGGGGAGATCACCCGCGGGGGACAGAGCATCGTGTGCCTGCCCGCCCGGATCGTCGTGCAGCTGGAGGGCGGCGCGGCGGCGGATGACGGCGTGGATCTGGTGATCGGATAAGGAGGCGCCATGAAACTGACGACGAGACAGTTGACGCTGTGCGCGGTGCTGACGGCCATGGCGCTGGCGCTCAGCTATCTGGAGAACTTCTTCCCCTTGTCCCTGGCCATCCCCATTCCGGGGATCAAGCTGGGACTGGCCAACATCGTGACGCTGTTCGCCCTGTACGCCCTGGGACCGGGGCAGGCGCTGCTGATCCTGCTGGCCCGGTGCCTGCTGGGGGCGGTCTTTGCAGGAAACATGAACGCGCTGATTTTTTCCCTGCTGGGGGGCGTGACGGCCATGGGGGTGATGATCGCCCTCTCCCGGCTGAAGCGCCTCTCCGTCTACGGAGTGTCTGTGGGCGGAGCAGCGGCCCACAACTGCGGCCAGGTGGCCGCAGCCGTGCTGACGCTGGGCAACACGGCGCCGCTGTACTACCTGCCGGTGCTGCTGGGGGTGTCCCTCTTTACCGGGGCATTGACGGGGCTGATCGCCGCCTGCCTGTTCCGGGCGCTGGCACATACAAGACTGTGGGGGGTGTGAGCGGATGGACAAGCGGGATCAGAGCAAAAAGGACGAGATCATCCTGCGGCAGCTGGAGGTGATCCGCTCTATGACGGAGCACAACCTCAGCCGCATGGGCGCGGACTTCTGGGGCACTCCGACACCGGAGAAGCATGTGCCTGTGGCTCCGCTGCCGGAGAAAGAAAAAAGGACCCCGCCGGCAGACGGCGGGGAGAAAAAGGCGCCAGAGGCGGCAGAACAGAAACAGGAAGACACCGCCAAAGCTCCCCCCAAAGAGAACATCGAGGATCTGCAGAAGGAGCTGGACAGCTATGTGGGCCTCAGTGCGGTGAAGCGGGAGGTGAAAGACCTCATCAATCTGGCGGCGGTGGAGCGTCTGCGCCGGCAGCACGGCCTGCCCACAGCGGACATGAGTCTCCACATGGTGTTTTCCGGCAATCCCGGCACGGGAAAGACCACCATCGCCCGGCTGATGGCCCGGGTCTACCACAGCCTGGGCATCTTGTCCAAGGGGCAGCTGGTGGAGGTAGACCGCAGCGGGCTGGTGGCGGGCTACGTGGGACAGACAGCCATCAAGACCCGGAAGGTCATCGACTCCGCTCTGGGGGGTGTGCTGTTCATCGACGAGGCATACGCCCTCAACGGCGGCGGGGCCAACGACTTCGGCCAGGAGGCCATCGACACGCTGCTGAAGGCCATGGAGGACCACCGGGACGACCTGGTGGTGATCGTCGCGGGCTACGACGGGCTGATGGACGAGTTCATCCACTCCAATCCGGGACTGGAGTCCAGGTTCAACCGCTTCCTCCACTTTGCAGATTACACGGCGGAGGAACTGCTGGCCATCTTCCGGATGCAGTGTGAAAAAGGGTGCTACATTCTGGAGCCGGAGGCGGAGGCGCCGCTGCGCTCCCTGCTGGAAAGGCGGATGGCGGATGCGGCCTCCTTCGGCAACGCCCGGGGCGTGCGAAACCTGTTTGAGCAGATCCTGGTCCGGCAGGCGGGCCGTCTGGCGGGACAGGCGTCCGTCAACCGGGAGGACCTGACGCGGATCACCGCCGCAGATGTGGAGGCAGTGGGCCGGGCAAATGATTTGGAGGCGAAAGAGCGTTGAAGGTTTTGATCTTACATCCCAGCAGCCGATATGACCGGTATCTGCCCGATATTCCCGCTGCGGGGCGGATGGAGCTGGTGTTCACGGACCGGGAGGGGCCGGAGGAGCGCTGGCTGGCAGCCGGCGGCGATGCGGAGGCTTTGGTGGCCGCACCGGTGACGCCGGTGACAGAGGAACTGATCGCCCGGATGCCGCATCTCAAGCTGATCCACAGCGACGGGGTGGGCTACGACCGGATTGACCTGGCGGCGGCCCGGGAGCGGGGCATCCATGTGTGCAACTGCGCCGGGTGCAACGCAGGCCCCGTGGCGGAGCTGGCGGTGACGCTGATGAGCATGCTGCTGCACCGGACGCTGTGGGGCGACCGGATGGTGCGGGCCGGGCGGCAGCACGAGGCGGTGAACGAGCTGGCGGCCCATGTGCCGGAAGATCTGTCCACCTGCCGGGTGGGGCTGGTGGGCTTCGGGGCCATCGGCCAGGCCACGGCGCAGCGGCTGCTGGCCAACGGCAGCGAGGTGTTTTACTACGCCCGGCACCGGCGGGATCCGGCTGTGGAGGCGGCGTGCGGTGCCCGGTATCTGCCCCTGTACGAGCTGGCGGAGACCTGTGACATCATCAGCCTCCATCTGCCCGCCACGCCGGAGAGCACCCACCTGCTGGACCGGGCGTTCTTCGGCCGGATGCGGCCGGGGAGCTATCTGGTGAACACCGCCCGGGGCGCGGTGATCGACGATGCGGCCCTGTGCGAGGCTATCCGCTCCGGCCGTCTGGCGGGGGCGGCGCTGGACGCCTATGACCCGGAGCCTGTGACGGCGGAGCACCCGCTGGTGCGGCTGGCGGCGGAGTGCCCGGACCGGCTGATCCTCTGCCCCCACCAGGGCGGGATCAGCCATGCGGCGTTCCGGGAGGCCGCCCGGATGGTGTTTGCGGATCTGGAAAAGCTGATGGACGGCAAGCGCCCGGAACGGGTGGTCAACGGCCTGTGATCGGCGCTGATGGAGATTGGGGGAGGCGCCGCGGGCGCCCGGAGAGGAGAGGCGGATCACCATGCGCGTACCGGAGCACTACACAGCGGATGCGGGGATGTTCTTCGACGGCCATCCGGAGGAGCTGGCGCTGTATG
>OJSE01002219.1_pt1 | contig 21877 bp, 15 predicted proteins | sample 1599351 | NCBI WGS metagenome assembly OJSE01 (sample SAMN04168656, study PRJEB22393) | human gut metagenome | biome: human gut microbiome; feature: stool | host: Homo sapiens | collected 2014-03-17 | reverse complement strand
GCGCAACCGTTATGTGGACAAGCTTGATTACGAGCCGGAACAGGCCGAGTTGACGGATGTGATGCAGCAGCTACGCATGAACGATGCACTGCGTAAGACGTTGAATCTCGCCTGGTTGCCGATGACCGGCGAATGGCTGGTCGACCAATTGTTCTGCAAGCCGCAGCAGCTTCGCCGTTTCGCACCTTGGCTTGAGGAACGAGACATCGAAGCGCTAACGCGTCCGAAGGGATCGCCGTTCACAGTCAGCGACGTCCCCTTGCTAGATGAAGCCATGGAGCTGCTTGGTCCCGACCCGAAGGCGATCGCCCGTCAAAAGGAGTTGGACGCCAAACGTGCCGAAGAAGAGCAATTCGCGCAAGACACGTTGGCGCAGGCTGGCATCGGGTCCGGCATCGTCACCTCGCAAATGCTGGTGGACAACATCAATGGTATGGACGCTGAACTCACCGCACAGCGCGCAGCCTCGGACCGCGAATGGACATATGGCCATATCGTCGTCGATGAGGCTCAGGAGCTTACCGCCATGGATTGGCGGATGCTCATCCGCCGTTGCCCATCACGTTCGTTCACCATTGTGGGCGACGTAGCGCAAACGTCCGCGTTGGGCGGCACCCGTTCGTGGCGACGCATGATGGATTCTCTGTTCGGACCTCACAACTGGCAACTCAACGAATTGACGATCAACTACCGTAATCCAAAGGAAGTATCGCAACTCGCCTGCGATTTCGCGGCCGCCGAAGGTTTGTACATCTCCACCGTCAATGCGGTTCGCGGCGTGCCTGATTCAGTCAAGCGTCTTACCTTGGCTGATGAAAGTCTGATTTTCGACGCCGTGGCGCAGCAGACCGTCGATCTGGTTCGTTCGTACATATCCGCCGACGGCACTGGACGTGTGGCCATCATTGCGCCTGATGATATGGTCAAGCCACTGCGTAGGCGCGTGTATGAACAGTTGCGTGAAACATTGCCGGCAAAGGAATTCGACCGTCTTGATGCTCAAAGCTCCTGGGATGAGCAGGTGACCGTCTGCTCCACCCAAATGGTGAAGGGACTGGAGTATGACGCGGTGATGGTGGTACAGCCGGGAATCATCGAGGAGAACGCTCCCTCGCGCATCGTGGCAGCCGCCGATCTGTACGTTGCCATGACCAGACCGACGCAACGTCTGCTTATAGTCCGGACAAATGCTGACGAAAAACTGCTCAAGCTATAAGGTAGGAATCATGCCTAAAGCATTGTTACTTGAAAACATTCATCCCGACGCGGCGCAGTCGCTGCGTGACCACGGCTTCGAAGTCGAGTGCCTCAAGGGCGCCCTCAACGAAGACGAACTCATCGACGCTCTGGAAGGCGTTGACCTTCTGGGTATCCGATCCAAAACCAGCGTGACCCGCAAGGTCATCGATGCCCGTCCGACGCTCACCGCGGTCGGATGCTTCTGCATAGGTACCAATCAGGTCGATCTTGACTATGCGGGCAAGCATGGCATCGCCGTGTTCAATGCCCCATATTCAAACACCCGTTCCGTGGTGGAACTGGTCATCGGCGATATCATCTGCCTGATGCGCCGCATTCCCGCGCACACCCATCACATGAAGCATGGCATGTGGGATAAATCCGCTTCCGGATCCCACGAGGTGCGAGGCAAGACGCTCGGCATCATCGGCTACGGCAATATCGGTTCCCAGCTTTCCGTCATCGCCGAGGCGCTTGGCATGCGTGTGGTGTTCTACGACATCGAAGAGAAGCTTGCCATGGGCAATGCTTACCGTTGCTCCACGCTGAACGAGCTGCTTGAGCAGTCCGATGTGGTCACTTTGCATGTCGATGGCCGCAAATCCAATACCGGTTTCTTCGGTGAGGACCAGTTCGCCCATATGAAGCAGGATTCGATTTTCATCAATCTGTCCCGCGGTTTCGTAGCGGATTTGGACGCGTTGAAGAAGCATTTGGATTCCGGTCATATTTCGGGCGCTGCGGTGGATGTGTTCCCGGTCGAGCCGAAGAAAAGCGGCGATGAATTCTTGACGAACCTTGCGGATGAAGACAATATGATTCTGACCCCGCATATTGGCGGTTCCACGCTTGAAGCACAGAAATCCATCGGCCAGTTCGTTTCACAGCGTCTTGAGGATTATTGGTTCAAGGGTTCCACGATGTTGTCGGTTGATCTTCCGCAGATCACCTTGTCCGATATCCGTTCGAACTTCCGTATCGCGCATCTTCACGCGAATCTGCCTGGCGTCCTCGCCAAGGTGAACCACGTGCTTGGGGAAGAGAACATCAATATCGCAGCCCAGGCGCTTGGCACCGAAGGCGAAATTGGCTATGTGGTCACTGATGTGGCGCAGCGCCCGAGCCAGAAGGCTTTGGACGAGCTTGCAGCCATTGAAGGCACGATCCGCATGCGTGTAATCAGCTGACGGTCTGCAATACGGCATACGTCAATACTGCATTTGTGCATTGTGGGGGTTCCAACCTAAGCGGCTGTAACCCCCACAATGCACATATCTTCATGTCATTGCCGTAATCGCCCAACTTTTGCGTCACCTAGTCCATCCTTGGCAAGACAACGCATTGCCGCACGTTTTAATAACGACTGCCTGAACTACTGCAGCGCGTCAGCTTTCAGCTCATTAATCGCGTTCTGAAAATCCCCAAGATTCTCAAAGTTCTGATACACACTGGCGAAACGCATGTAGGCGACCTCGTCGAGATCACGCAACGGTTTCAGAATGGCTTTGCCGACCTCGTCGGACTTGACTTGGGCAAGTCCCCGAGCACGAAGGTCCTCTTCAACCTGCTGACCGAGCGCCTTCAAATCGTCTTCCTTGATTGGGCGACCCTGACATGCTTTTCGAACGCCGGAAATCACCTTGTTCCTATCGAACTGTTCGACGTTGCCGGAACGCTTCACCACCAACAGCATGGTGGTCTCCAGCGTGGTGAAACGCTTGGAACATTTCGGGCACTCTCGCCTACGGCGAATGGAGTGGCCGTCATCGCTGATGCGGGTATCGACCACCTTGGTATCTGAATTCTGACAAAACGGGCAATGCATGGTGTTAAGAATAGCCTGAGCCATTGAACTAGGCCAACCCCACGTGAGTCACACCTCGCCAGGAACGATAAGCCTATTCCCGGCCCTTAACGAAACAGAGTCCAGATCATTCATCCGCCCAGACCTTGCAATCAATCCAATGAGCCTTCAACACACAAATCATCGCACCACTCCTTCTCGAACAGCCATTCCATCGAACACATGTTCTAAGCGTGGCACATGTGTTCGATAATTGCAAACACACCTCGAACAGATGTTTGATTTTCTCGGCGTTTCGCGTTATGCTTACCTGAGACCTGAAAGGAGCCCACCGTGAGCACCGTCCCATTCATACCCAAAAAGGATGCTGAGCGTCCGGATGAGAGCACGCTGACCGATCGTCAGCGCAAGGTGCTTGGTGCGATCAAAAAGCATCTGGCCGAACAAGGTTTCGCCCCTTCGTTCCGCGAAATCGGCGAAGCCGCAGGGCTGAAAAGTCCGTCATCCGTCAAACACCAGCTGCAGGTGCTTGACGAAAAGGGTTTTATTCGCATGAACGCGAACAAGGGCAGGGCTATTGAAGTCGTAAGCTTTGACGATACATCCTCATCGAGCAAAGCGACACAGGTCATTCCATTCCCAAGCCAATCCGATTCCAGCGGCTCCATCATGGCCTCACGAGATGTTCCTTTGGTGGGGCGCATCGCAGCGGGAGTGCCCATCACCGCCGAACAGCATGTGGATGATGTGATGCGACTGCCCGAACGACTCACCGGTACCGGAAATCTGTTCATGCTTGAGGTGCACGGCGATTCCATGATCGACGCAGCCATTTGCGACGGCGATTTTGTGGTGGTACGCGAGCAGAACACCGCAGAGAACGGGGATATTGTGGCAGCACTGCTCGACGATGAGGCCACGGTGAAGACGTTCCGCAAGGATCATGGTCACGTCTGGCTCATTCCGCACAATCCCGCTTACTCCCCCATTGATGGCACGCATGCTGAGATCATGGGCAAGGTGGTTACCGTACTCCGCAAGATCTAAGGCATAGAGATCGCCTCGTCGTTTACGGAACCGCGCTCTTGAACGCGAGAAGTCAAATGTTTGATTTCACATCCAAGAGCGCGGTTTTTCATAACACAGCAGAATCCCCGTTAGTCAGGAATGCATTTCGGATTTGCTCACCGAACTGTATCCCTCCGGTTCGAGCTGGAAGGTAGTGTGCGGCACCGATACGGGGAAATGTTCGCGCAGACAGTCCTGTAGTTGGGCGAGTATTTCCGCGGCCTCCTTCATGGTGAGGTCTCGTTCGACCACGACATGTGCCATGAGGATCGGCATGCCGGTGGATACTGTGCTGGCGTGAAGGTCGTGCACGGCAATAACATGTGGCACTTGCTCCAAATGGGCCCGTACTTCGTCAAGGTCAAGTCCGCTGGGTGTTTCTTCCAAGAGCACGCGGACCGCGTTGCGCAGGAGCTTGATGGCGCGTGGAATCATCATGAGCGCGATGATGCCGCCGGCAACCGCGTCGAAGCCGACCCAGCCGGTGCAGATGAGCACGATTGCCGATACGATTACGGCTACGGATCCCAAGGCATCGTTCATGACTTCGAGGAACGCCGCTTTCATGTTCATGTTGTCTTCGCTTTGCGATGCGAGGATGAAGATTGATCCGACGTTGGCGGCGAGGCCAAGTATGCCCATGAAGAGCAACAGTCGCACGTCGCTTATTTCGTCAGCAGACCCTCCGAAGAGTCTCATGCCTGCTTCCACGAGTGCATAGATGCCGACGATGAGGAGTACGAGGGCTCCGACTGCCGCAGTGAGCACTTCGAGTCGTGCCCATCCCCAAGTGCGTTTGTTGCTGGGTTTGCGTTGCATCAATATTGCGGTGACGGTTGATGCGATGAGTACGGACATGTCAGTGAGCATATGGCCTGCATCTACGAGTAGTGCCAATGATCCGGTGATGATTGCGCTGACGACTTCCGCTATGAATACCGTCGAGGTGAGCCCCAGTGACATCATGAGTCGTTTTTGATGTTCCGCTCCCGTGTTCGCCGTTGTTTCGTACGTGTGGTCGTGTGCCATGCATGTAATCCTTCAACCTAATTGATTGAGGAACTTATTGAAATTGTTTCTCAATACCATTTTCATTGCTTGTAAAACGCAAGAAACCCCAGCCAAAGGCTGGGGTTTCCGTTATTTCTGCTTGCAGTCTAACGACTCATCATCCGTCTGTCAATACCCAAATCAAACAAAAACGCGACAACGTGTGCGGCAGCAAGGTACACAAGACGAAGGCGCACAAAAGTACGTCGCATTCCGTGTAACGCAGCTGACACTCCGCTACCGCGTTTTTATCAGAAGCCGAATTGGGCGGCGGTTTCCTTCAGCGTCTCTGCAGAGCGCTTAAGAGCCGCGAGCTCGCGGTCGGACACCGGGGTGTTGATGGCGGTGTTGACGCCGGAGCGGTTGAGGAGGGTCGGCACGGACATGCAGACGTCGGAGATGCCGTGGAAGTCGTGGAGCATGGAGCTCACCGGTAGGATGCGGTTGGAGTCGCGCATGACGGCTTCGATGATGTCGACGCCGGACATGCCGATGGCGTAGTTGGTTGCGCCCTTGCCGTTGATGATCTTGTAGGCGGCGTTCTTGACGTCCTGGTGGATCTGCTCACGGACTTCGGCGTCGAGCGGAGCGTGGCCCGGCAGCGGAGTCCAGTCGCACATCGGGACGCCACCGATGGTGGCGGAAGCCCACAGCGGCACTTCGGAGTCGCCGTGTTCGCCGGCGATGTAGGCGTGCACATTCTTGACGTTGACGCCGGTCTGCTGGGCGATCAGGAAGCGCAAACGTGCGGAGTCAAGGTTGGTGCCGGAGCCGAAGACCTGGTTTGCCGGCAGGCCGGAGATCTTCTGGGCAACATGGGTTGCGATGTCGACCGGGTTGGTGATGAGCATGTAGATGGCGTTCGGAGCAACCTTCACAAGACCCGGAATGATGGCCTTGAGGATATTGATGGTGGCACCAACCAGTTCGAGACGAGACTGGCCCGGCTTCTGACGCGGACCTGCGGTGATGACGATCATGTCGGCGTCGCGGCAGATTTCCGGATCGTCGGAGCCTGCGATGGACACGGTCGGATAGAAGCTGGAGCCGTGCTGCATGTCGAGCACTTCGGCTTCGACACGTTCCTTGGCGATGTCTTCGAGCACGATCTCACGTGCGACGCCACGCTGAGCGGCAGCGAAAGCGAGAGTGGAGCCGACTGCACCGGCACCGATGATAGCGAGCTTTGTGGGCTTGATTGGTGAATCCACCATATGCTTACCTCTCTTACAAGAAAAGAATGTCCCGCTGGTAGCAGGTTTCCTCTTAGGATTTCATCTTTACTCTATCCACACAGCATGACGTTTTGACACGTTGTAACACGACCTGCAAGTACTGAAAAAGTGATTTGCCTCACAAAGTATGTGAACGCTCACAAACGCTGTGCCAGTTGCGTTGCACTGTTTTGCAAGGTTTTCAGCCGATTGACTGTTCCACGATTTGCGCAGCCAAATGATCGTCCACTTCCGCTTCGAGCATCATGCCGTCGTCACGGTATTCGACGTTGATCACCTTGCCGTATTCACGCACGCGCGACACCAGCGAACCGGCAGTGTATGGCAGCAACGCCTCGACATGCACGTTCGGCGCCGGCAGCATGGATTCCACCTGCATACGCAGCTCGTCGACGCCGTCGCCGGAAAACGCCGACACGATGTACGCTTCCGGCATTAACGCCTCGATACGCTCGCGTGTGGCCTCATCCATACGGTCGGCCTTGTTGAACACGATGATCGTGGGAATGGTTTCGACGCCGTCGATGTCGGCAAGCACATCGTCGACCGCGTCGATTTGCGAGAACGGATCCGGATGCGAGCCGTCCACCACATGCACGATCAGATCGGCTTCAGCGACCTCCTCCAGTGTGGATTTGAACGCTTCAATCAGCTGCGTGGGCAAACGGCGTACGAATCCGACAGTATCGACGTACGCATATCGGCGTCCGTCTTTGGCCCGCGCCCTGCGCACCGCGGTGTCCAAGGTGGCGAACAGCGCGTTTTCCACCAGTTCCGCGGAACCGGTCAGCCGATTCGTCAACGACGATTTTCCTGCGTTCGTATATCCGACCACGGCAACGGTGGGCAATCCGAAACGGCGACGAGCGCCACGTTTGACGTCACGCGCGGGAGCCATCTGTTCGATCTGTTTGCGGAGTTTGGCGATTCGGCTGCGAATTACGCGGCGGTCCATTTCGATTTTCGTTTCGCCAGGTCCTCGCGAGCCGATGCCCGCATCCCCCGCGGCTCGTCCGCCTGCCTGGCGTGACAGTGATCCGCCCCAGCCTCGCAGTCGCGGCAGCATGTATTCAAGCTGCGCCAGTTCCACTTGGGCTTTACCCTCGCGTGAGGTCGCATGTTGGGCGAAAATGTCGAGGATCACGGCAGTGCGGTCCACGACCTTCACTTTGGTGGCGTCTTCCAAGGCGCGGCGTTGGCTTGGCGGTAGGTCATCGTCCACAACGATGGTGTCGGCTTCCTCTTGCGCCACGATTCCGGCGAGTTCGCGGGCTTTGCCGGAGCCAACGTACGTGGCTGCGTCCGGTTTGATACGATGCTGCAGCAGGCCGTCGCATACTACGGCACCGGCGGTTTCGGCGAGCGCAGCAAGTTCTCGCAATGATTCTTCAGCCTGTGCCTGTGTGGTTTCACGACTGGACCACACGCCGACGAGCACGACGCGTTCGAGACGGACTTTTCGGTATTCGACTTCGGTAACGTCTTGCATTTCGCCGAGTCCGGACACATGCTTCAACGCATTGCGGGATTCGCGTTCCTGCCATTGTTCGTCATGGGATTCGTTGAAATGGTTCTCGCCGTTGGTATCAAGCAGCACTTCGGACTGGTCGGCGAGCACGCCTGACACGTCATTGGCACTCATGCTATGCTCGATGTCGTTTTCTTGGCTCAATGGCACCTCTCACGGTTAAACTATGGTGTCTTTATTATCATCATTCTCTAGAGACATGGGTATCGGGCATTCGCCACGTGGACGAGCGTGGCTTGCGTGGTGCCGTAGGCGAGCGTTTGCAAGGAGTGGGTATGGCACAGGCCGAACAGTATTTCACGGCTGATCCGCAGTCGAAGGATGTACGTAAGAGGCTGCATGTTGTGTTGCGCGGCAATGAGGCCGATGTTGAGGTTTCCAATGGCGTGTTTTCCGGCAATCGCGTGGATTTGGGAACGTCCGTGCTGCTTCGTCAGGCTCCGGAGCCTCCTGAGGAGGGTACGTTCCTTGATTTGGGTTGCGGTTGGGGTCCGATTGCGTTGACACTTGGTTTTGCTTCGCCGAAGGCTGATATTTGGGCGTTGGACGTGAATGAACGCGCGTTGGATCTGACTCGTCGCAATGCCGAGCTCAATGGTGTGAGGAACGTTCGTGCGGTCACCGCCGATGAGATCCCTTCTGATGTGACGTTTGATCTAATTTGGTCGAATCCGCCGATTCGTGTTGGCAAGGATGTGCTGCATGAGCTGTTGATGACATGGCTGCCACGTTTGAATGCGGGCGGTGCCGCCTATTTGGTGGTGCAGAAGAATCTGGGGTCGGATTCGTTGATTCCGTGGCTTGCCACGCAGCTTGGCAATGGTTATGAGGTAAGTAAGTACGCGAGTTCGAAGGGCTTCCGCGTTATCGAGGTTATGAAGGCATGAAATTCGAATATCCTTCCCAACTGCCGGTTTCCGCTGCACGTAGTGATATTGCCGAGGCGGTGAAGTCGAGCCAAGTGGTGATTGTGTCTGGTCAGACGGGTTCCGGTAAGACCACGCAGCTGCCGAAGATTCTGTTGGAATTGGGCCGTGGATCGCATGGCAGGCAGATTGTGCACACGCAGCCGCGTAGGTTGGCCGCTCGTACCGTGGCCGAACGTATCGCCTCGGAGATGGGCGTGCGTTTGGGCGACGAGGTCGGCTATCAGGTGCGTTTCACCGATGAGAGCTCACCGAAGACCCGTCTTCGCGTGGTGACCGACGGTATTCTGTTGGCGCAGATTCAACGCGATCCAAAACTGATGCAATACGATACGATCGTTATCGACGAAGCGCACGAACGTAGTCTCAATATTGACTTTCTGCTCGGTTATTTGACTGCGCTATTGCCGAAACGCCGTGACCTGAAATTGGTGATCACGTCGGCGACGATCGATTCGGTGAAGTTTCAGGAGCATTTCGAACATGCTTTGCATACGAAAGTGCCGGTTATCGAGGTTTCGGGGCGAACCTACCCCGTGCAGGTCGTGTATGAGCCGCTGGGCACTGCTCCGGCGTTGATGCGTTCCGTACCCGGTTTTGAAACGGGCGCGATGCCGGGCGATGCCGACTATGAGGCGTTGTCGTCCGCTCCCGACGCGAAGGATTCCCGCGAGCCGAACGTTGACATGCCGACGGCTGTGGCGCGCGCCTGTGCCGAGTTGGTGATTCATTCGAGTCATGACCGTGGCCCGCGTGATATTCTCGTGTTCGCTTCGGGCGAGCGCGACATTCATGATTTTGAGAATGCGCTGCGCCATCATTATGGTCCGCGTGCCATTGATATGCGTCGTCCTGATGCGATTGAGATCGTGCCGTTGTTCGCGCGGTTGTCCGCTAAGGAGCAGCATCGCGTGTTTGAGCCGCATGATCATCAGCGTATTGTGATCGCTACGAATGTGGCCGAAACGTCGTTGACGGTGCCGGGCATTCGTTATGTGGTCGACCCTGGCACCGCTCGTATTTCACGTTATTCGAAGAGCGCGAAGGTGCAACGGCTTCCGATTGAACCGATCAGTCAGGCGAGCGCGAACCAACGTTCGGGTCGTTGCGGACGTATTGCCGATGGTATTGCGATTCGCTTGTATTCTCGGGAGGATTTCGAGACGCGCCCGGAATTCACGGAGCCTGAGATTCTGCGCACGTCGTTGGGTGCGGTCGTGTTGCATATGCTGTCGGTGGGTGTGGCTCGTACCGCGCAGGATGTTACGGATTTCGGCTTTATCGATCCGCCTGACATGAAGGCGGTGTCTGACGGTTTCAACGAGTTGACCGAGTTGAAGGCTGTGGCACGCAAGCATGGCGAGGTTGTGCTGACGCATACGGGTCGCATGCTTGCACGCATTCCAATCGACGTGCGTTTGGGCCGTATGATTATCGAGGCCGCGAAGTCGACCACGCCGAACACGTTGGCCGCGGTGCTGGTGGTGGTCGCGTTCCTGAGTTTGCAGGATCCCCGCGAACGCCCAGATGAGAATCGTGAGGAGGCCGACCGTATTCATAACCGGTATGCCGATCCGTCCAGTGATTTTCTGACCGCGTTGAACTTATGGGATCGCGTGTTCCAAGCTGATGGCGAGCCGAGTAATTCCGCGCTTCGTAGGATTTGCAAGACTGAGTATTTGAGTTGGCTGCGCATCCGTCAGTGGAAGGATCTGGTCACGCAGTTGCGTGAGATGTGCAAGGAATTCAAGTTCAAGGTTGGCGATCCAATTCCGGCTTCGCGTCCTCCGCTTGAGATTCGTCAGCTTCCGTTGAATCAGCAGGCTGCGCATTCGTTGTGTTGTTCGTGGGATGCGCAGGGTATTCATACGTCGATGCTTTCGGGCTTGTTGTCGATGATGGGCATGCAGATCGTGCGTGAGCCGAAGGCATCTGATTTCGCTGGTTTGAAGGGCGCTGCCCGTGCGCGTGCCATGAAGCGTGCGCAGAAGATGGCGAAGAATGATTATCAGGGTGCACGTGGCACGCATTTCGCATTGTTCCCGGCTTCCGCGGTTGCCAAGTCGACACCGCAATGGGTAATGAGCACGGAGTTGGTGGAAACGAGCCGCTTGTGGGCGCGATATTCCGCCCAGATCGATCCTTCTTGGGCTGAACCGTTGGCGGGTTCGTTGACGCGAACCACGTATGCGGATCCGCATTGGTCTGGTTCGCGTGGCTCCGCGGTGGCGAGCGCGAAGGTGCTGTTGTATGGTTTGCCGATCGTGCAGGATCGTACGGTGCAGTGGGGTCGTATCAATCCGCTGGAGGCCCGTGATTTTCTGATTCGTCAGGGTTTGGTCGAGGGTGATATTCAGCAGCGGTTCTCGTATGACGATTTCATTGCGAAGAATCGCGATGTGTTGGAGGATGCCGCCGACGATGCGAGTCGTACACGTCAGATGGCGCAGACGGTCAGTGATGAGGATCTATTCGATTTTTATAATTCGGTGATTCCCAATACTGTCACGTCGGTTGCGGATCTTGCGAAATGGTGGAAGTCGACGCGTGATGAGCAGCCGGATTTGTTGGATTTTGATCCGGAGAAGGTGGAGCGTCTTGCTGATGCCGAGTCGGTGTCGTTGGCTGATTATCCGGATCATTGGCATACGTTGGGTACGGACGGCTCCCCTATCGATTTGCGGTTGAGTTATGTGTATGATCCGCATGATCCAAACGATGGCGTGACCGTGCATGTACCGTTGAAGGTGTTGTCTCGTTTGACACCGGAACAGTTCACGTGGAATGTTCCCGGATTGTTGGATGAGTTGATTGTCGGCATGATCAAATCGTTGCCGAAGACGTTGCGTGTGCAGTTTGTTCCCGCTCCTGATACGGCTTGTAAGATTCGTGCGTGGATTGATGAGAGGTATCCGGATCTGCCTGGTTCCGGTAGCCAGCAGAAGCCGAATCTTGCTCCTGCCAATGCGGAGGGTGTGGCCGCGTGGCCGGATTTGCCTCATGTGTTCACGCAGGCAGCCATCAGCATTGTTGGCGCGCAAATCCACCCTGAAGTGTTGAATGGTGAATTGTGGAGCAGGCTCACGCCGTATTTGCGCGTGACGTTCTCGGTGGAACAACAGTTGCCTCCGAGTCGCAAGAGTCAGCATGGCAGGCGCCATGCGCGAGGCCCCGTCAAGGTGCTTGGCACGGGCAAATCGTTGGTGGATTTGCAACGCAAGTTTGCGGAGCAGGCCGAGGCTTCCGCACGGCAGATGGTGAAGAAGCAGGCGGAAAACGCTGGGAATCAGGGCAAGCTTGTGGAGCAGGCCAATCTGCTGCATAAGGCTGGTGCCACTACTGAAGCTCGTTCCACCATGCTGTGGCGCGGTGCGCTTGATGTTTTGCGTATGCCGAGCGAGCGTATTTCGTCGCGTTGGTTGGGTGCGGAGGCGTTGATGTTGGCGTCCGCACCATATCAGTCCACGAAGGATCTTACTGAGGATCTGCAGTTGGCTGCGGTGAAGCGTTTGCTGCCGAATGTTGACGAATTGCCGGATGATGAGGCGTTGGCGAATGCGGTGCTTGATGTGCGTGAAGTGTTCGAAGATACCGTATATGCGGTTGCGCATGATGTGATCGTTATTTTGAAGCGGTATGCGGAGGTTGATAAAGCCGTGTCAGGCAAGGCTGATCTGCCGATGTTGAGTGTTTTGCAGTCGATTCGTGAGCATATCGCCACGCTGGTGTATCCGGGATTCATCGGTAAGACTCCCCCAGATGCGTTGGCGTCGATTGAACGGTATTTGCATGCTGACGTGCTCCGTTTAAATAAGGCGAAAAACGACAAGAATCGTGATGTACGTTGGGCTTGGGAAGCTGATGAGGCCAAGCAGTTGGCTGACAAGGCCATGGCGAAGGCCGAACGTGAGCCTGCAGGTCCGCGTCATGAAGCGTTGATGAAGCAGGCGGCCACCGCACGTTGGATGCTTGAGGAATTCTACGTATCACTGTGGGCGCAGGAACTCGGCACGCCGAAGCCGATCAGCCTGCAGCGCATCAAGAAAGCGTTGAGCTAACGCATATCATCTTTCGTATTCCATTGCCGTCGATACTTGCAGTTTTCCAGTATCGACGGCAATGGAACCTAACGAAATCATCCTCAACCGAACCATGGTTAGCGATATCTAGCGTTGCTTGAAGAAACGGAACAACTGCGTTTCACGTATCGTCATACCGACAAGCATGCTTGATACCATCACTCCAGCGAATATCGCACATGGCGTGCGCATCGCACCCAACCATACGGTCATCGCATCGGCGCCGCTCATGCGAACGCAATACGCGCTCAACAGAGCGGCTGAAGAGACACACGCCAAACCGCTCCAAATCATCGTTTCCGCAGTGATTTCCAGCAATTGAGCACCTTTGGACTGTCCTGAAATGCAATGCGCCAGCGTATTCCAATCTACGACGACGTACGCTGAACGCGCCAAACACCACGTCAAGCACGCCCAGCTGAATACGACGATCGAAAAACAGGCGGAATTGCGGCAGAAAACCAATCTTCACAATATGGCTGTTGCGCGGCAGCACCATCACCATGAGCACAATAAGTGCCATCGTAAGCACGTTCACCAAATGGAACGCCCAACGCCAGCCGAACTTGTTCGCAACCCACGTGCCAACCGGCACACCCACCACGGATGCGATGGAGAAGCCGGAAAACACCCATGCGATGAACTTCGTGCGGTACCGTTCAGCTGTCACATCAGGCACGTACGTCATGGCGATGGCCACCAGCGTGCCAGATACCAACGCGATGAGGATTCGCGCCACCACGAGCACGCCATAATTCGGCGCGAACGCGCACAACACATTGCCAGTAAGAAACACCCCAACCAGCGTCAGATGCGTGGCAAAACGCGATACAATGACGCGCGATGACACGTAAGACAACCACCACAGCAAAAAACAACCGCAAACCCAAGAAAAACAACCAGCCAAGCCTCACCAAACTCCGTAACGCCTGGAAAAAAGCAAACACCCCAAAACGCATCCTCATGGTCGGCGAAACACTGATAGCCAGTATCGTCGCGCTCGCGTTGATCGTTGGATTGGTGCGATTCGTCGGCTGGCGTGTGCAAGTAGACGAAGCGGTCGCATCGCAGGAACAATTGCAGACGAAATACGATTTCAATCCGGGCAACATCATTTCAGATGGTTTGTTCTTCAACGGGAACGCGTTGAGCGAGCAGCAGGTGAACGCCATCATCGAAAAACAGGGTGCCGCATGCAGCGGCGAGAAATGCTTGAAATCCATGACGTTTAGCACCGAATCGCAACCTGCCAACGAATACTGCGAAGCATATGAGGGAGGGCCGAACGAAAGTGCCGCGGCGATCATCTACAAATCGGGAAAGGCGTGCGACATCAGTCAAAAAGTGTTGCTCACCGTGCTGCAAAAGGAGCAGCATCTGCTTACCGCCACCGATCCAAGCGACTTCCAATTCAAGTCGGCCATGGGATTAAGCTGCCCGGACGACGCGAACTGTGACCCGGAATATGCAGGTTTCTTCAAACAGGTGTATGGCGCGGCGAAACGCTACCAGTATTACGTGCAGCATGAGGATCGCTACGGATACCATGCGGGCACGCTCAACTATATTCAATACAATCCGGACGCCAGCTGCGGCGGCAGCAACGTGTACATCGAAAACAAGGCGACCGCACTGCTGTACATTTACACGCCTTATCAGCCGAATACAGCCGCATTGAATGCAGGAGTCGGCGAAGGTGACGCCTGTTCGACCTACGGCAATCGTAATTTCGCGATCATCTACAATTCAATGTTCGGTTCCCCACGCGGCTGATCAGCAATTGTAAATACAAGTTTTCAGGCATATAAAAACCCGCTGTGCGATCATTTTCGACCACTTCAGCGGGTTTTTGATATGCGATTTTCGATTATGGAAAGCCGCTACAGCTTCGGCAGGTACTTCTTCAGTTCGAACGGAGTGACCTGCTTGCGATACTCCTCCCATTCCTGACGCTTATTGCGCAGGAAGTATTCGAACGCGTGCTCGCCGAGCACGCTGGCCACGAAGTCGGACTTCTCCATAACCTTCAACGCCTCGTCAAGAGACTCCGGCAACGGCTGGATGCCCATGGCCTGCCGTTCCGCATCAGTAAGCTCCCAGACGTCATCGCTGGTCGGCTCACCCAACTGCATCTGCTTGTCGATGCCATCGAGCCCCGCGGCCAAAAGCACGGAGTATGCGAGGTACGGATTGGCGACCGGATCGAGCGCACGGAATTCCATGCGGGCGGAATTGCCCTTGCCTGGCTTGTATTGCGGAATACGCAGCAACGCGGAACGGTTGTTGTGTCCCCAGCAAATGTAGCTTGGAGCCTCATTACCGCCCCACAAGCGCTTGTAGGAGTTGACATACTGGTCGGTGACGGCGCAGATTTCAGCCGCATGGTACAGAATGCCGGCGGCGAACTGGCGTGCGGTGACGGACATGTTGAATTCCTGACCCGCCTCATAGAACGCGTTGGAGTCACCTTCGAACAGGCTCAAATGCGTGTGCATGCCTGAACCTGGAGCGTCGGAAAGCGGTTTCGGCATGAAGCTGGCATGAATGCCGCGCTCCAGCGAAATCTCCTTGACGACGGTACGGAAGGTCATGATGTTGTCGGCCGTGGTGAGCGCGTCCGCATAACGCAGATCGATCTCGTTCTGGCCTGGACCCGCCTCATGGTGCGAGTATTCCACCGAAATGCCCATCTGTTCGAGCATGTTGACGGTGGCACGGCGGAAGTCCATGCCAGGGCTGCGCGGCACATGATCGAAATAGCCGCCCTCGTCAATCGGAGTCGGCGTCTGGGACCAATCATCCTGCCTTTCGAACAGATAGAATTCGATTTCCGGATGCACGTAGAAGGTGAAGCCCTTTTCCTTGGCTTTCGACAGAGCCTGCTTCAGCACATGACGCGGATCGCCCAACGACGGCTCGCCATCAGGGGTGAGCACGTCGCAGAACATGCGCGCGGTGCCCTGCGGACCGCCGCGCCACGGCAGAATCTGGAAGGTCGATGGATCGGGTTTGACGATCATATCGTCTTCGGACACACGGGTGAGGCCTTCCACCGCGGAGCCGTCGAATCCGAGCCCTTCCTCGAACGCAGCTTCCAATTCAGCCGGTGCGATAGCCACGGACTTCAATGTTCCCAACACATCCGTGAACCACAAACGAATGAAGCGCACGTCGCGTTCTTCGACTGTGCGCAAAGCAAACTCTTGCTGTTTATCCATAGTGCCCCATCGTTCCATGCGCATGTTACGAAAGTCGTTAACACGCGCCGAAATACGATAGGACCGTCCACGTTGTGAACGATCCTATCATCATTGGCTTGTCGAGCAATGTTCAGCGTGCGACTTCGAGCGCTTCTTCCAAGGTGAAGGCGCGTGCGTACAACGACTTGCCGAGAATGGCGGAGTCCACGCCTAAGTCGGCAAGCTCCTTGATGGCACGCAGGTCATCGAGCTTGGAAATGCCGCCGGACGCAGTGACCTTCGCATCGGTACGTTCCGCGACTTCACGCAGCAAGTCGATGTTCGGGCCGCTCATCATGCCGTCACGAGCCACGTCGGTGACCACGTAACGAGAACAACCGACGGAATCCAGGAACGCCATGGTTTCGAACAGGTCGCCGCCTTCCTTCACCCATCCGCGTGCCGCGAGGGTGTGGCCGCGCACATCGAGGCCGACTGCCACGCGATCACCGTACTTCTTGATGACGGAAGCGGTCCAATCCGGATTCTCAAGAGCGGCCGTGCCAATGTTCACACGGGCTGCTCCTGCTTCCAAGGCCGCATCGAGCGATGCATCGTCACGCACACCGCCAGACATTTCAATATTGACCTTGTCGCCCAGTTCCTTGACGATGGCGCGCAGCTGGTCACGGTTGTTGCCTGTGCCAAACGCGGCGTCAAGATCGACCAGGTGAATCCATTCCGCACCGGACTCAACCCATGTGCGAGCGGCCTCCAATGGCGAACCGTAGTCGGTTTCCGAACCGGATTCACCTTGGCGCAGGCGAACGGCCTTGCCATCACGAACATCGACGGCAGGAAGCAACGTCAAAGACATGTCTGTACCTCTCTGTGATCAACCGATCGCCATTACATGGCAATCGCATGGATGTGCATCAAATAAGCGTGTATCAATCGTATATATGAAGTCATCGTCAAAACGAGCGATGACGATCTCATATCATCAGAATGTCGCAACCCAATTACGCAGCAGCTGCGACCCCGCTTCGGCGGACTTTTCAGGGTGGAACTGCGTGGCGAACAGCGGACCGCGCTCGTAGGCTGCCACGAAACGGCTGCGTCCGTACGTACACCAGGTCACGCGCTCCTCGGCGTCACCGAAATCAAGCTGGTCGTCGGACGTGTCGGCGGGAGCGGCACTCATCGCGGCGAAGGAATGCACGAAGTAGAAGCGCTCGTTCTCCACGCCCTTCATGAGCACGGAACCTTCCGGCGCCTCGACGGTGTTCCATCCCATGTGTGGCACCACATCGGCGTCGAGCAGTTCCACGTCGCCCTTGATCAGACCAAGGCCCGGAGTGCCGGTGCCATGCTCCATACCACGTTCGAACATGATTTGCTCGCCCACGCACACGCCAAGCACCGGTCGGCCGGCACGCAGACGATCCTTGATCACGGTGTCTCCGCCCACTGACTTGAGGCCTTCCATGCATGCACCGAAAGCGCCCACGCCGGGCACCACCAGACCGTCGGCTTCCAAGGCCTGCCGATGGTCGGAAGTGAGGGTCACGTCAAGGTCGAGATTAGCCAGCGCACGAACCATGGAACGCACGTTGCCGAAACCATAATCGAAAACCACCACGGAAGTCATGGGCGTTCTCCTTCTTGTGTCATTCGTTGTTCTATGGCGTGAGTCGTCTTGTGTCGCATAACTCATGTTCAGCAGGATGTCTCACGTTTGCCGTCGTTAACTGATGCTTGATGTGCCGCGTCCGAACCGCGTATGCTCGGCGATAATGCTCATTGCCGCATCCCGATCGAGGTCGGCGGAATCGAAAATAGTCATATCCGCCTGTTCCAGCGCGTTCATATCGGTGATGCCAAGCATGAGATCCTCAACGAACGGTGCGGTGGAGGTGAATAGCACCGGCGGAGCGAAGGTTTTGCCTGCCTTGCCTTCCACGTACATCGTCGCTTCGAGCTTGTCCGCACGGTTGACGGCAAGAATCGCAGGCATGCCGGCAACGACGATCGTCATGTCTTTGACCGCCGCTTCCGGACCGTCTCCGTCGAGATTGCGCAGCACCGCGACAGCACCTTGCGCCGATCCTATGCATTGCGCGGAAATATCGGACAATTCGCAGAATGCCGACAGCAATCGTGGCGAGGTCAGTCTGGTGATGATCACCGCCACTTTCGCGCGATTGCCAAGCAGTCCCTGCAGCTCGTCTTCGAATTTCAACGAATCCTCAGCTGCGTTGAGCATGTCGTCAATTCCCGAGGATTCGGAGGATTCCGCATTATCGGAAGCTTCAGAGGAATCGAAAGCTTCCGATGACGGATTGTCTGCCCGCTCATTCTTGGTTGCTTCGGCATCTTTGAATTCCTGCTCGAAGCCGGCCATGGCCGCTTCCAATTCCTCTTCGCTGAAATGCATGCCGTCAGCGTTGAGGTCACCGAAATCTTTTGATCCGTCGAAGCCTTGGAAATCGTCGAAATCGTTATTTCGATCGTCGCTCATCACAGAGCGCCCTTCGTGCTCGGAATACCGTCGACACGCGGATCCGGCTCGATGGCGAAACGCAGCGCACGCGCCAAGGCCTTGAACTCGGCTTCGGCGATGTGGTGCGGATCACGGCCGGAGATCACCTGCAGATGCAGGCAGATTCCGGCATGCATGGCGATGGATTCCATAACGTGACGCACGAGGGATCCAGTGAAATGGCCGCCGATCATGCAGTATTCGAAACCTTCCGGCTCGCCAGTGCACACACAGTACGGACGCCCGGAAATATCGACTACAGCCTTGGCGAGCGCCTCATCCAACGGCACGGTAGCGTCGGCGAAACGACGGATGCCGCGCTTGTCTCCCAATGCCTGCTTCAACGCTTCGCCGAACACGATGGCGATGTCTTCGACGGTGTGGTGCGCGTCGATGTCGGTGTCACCGGTGGCTTTGATGGTCAAGTCGATCAGCGAATGCTTGCCGAGCGCCGTCATCATATGGTTGTAGAACGGCACCGAAGTGTCGATGTCGGTTTTGCCCGTGCCGTCGAGATTCAGGCTCAGTTCAACTTTGGATTCGCTGGTTTCACGAACGATGGTTGCGGTACGCGCCATGTTGCGACTCCTTTTGGAAAATGTTCGGTCCTGTTGTGTTGGTTCGATCCCGTATGTGCTCAATCTTGTTCCACAATACGCAACACTTCGACCAAGGCTTCACGGAAACGTGCCATTTCCCCGTCGGTGCCCATGCATACGCGCATCCAGCCGTCAGGGCCGACGGTGCGGATGAGCACGCCACGCTGGAGCAGCTCGTCGAAGATGCGGTCGCGATTGTCGAAATGCCCGCCGAATAGAATGAAGTTTGACTGTGTTTCGGCCACTTCGAGCGGCTGGCCCTTGTAAGTTTGTTCCTTGAGCCATGCTGCGGTCTGATTGCGGGTGTCGCGCAGGTGTGCCACACGGCTGAGCTGCTCGTCGGTATGTTCGAATGCGGCGAGGGCGGCAGCCTGGGTGACGGCCGACAGGTGGTACGGCATGCGCACGATGCGTACGCAGTCGATGATGCCCTTGTTGGCGGCCAGGTAGCCGACTCGTGCGCCCGCGAAGGCGAACGCCTTGCTCATGGTTCGACTCACTGCGAGGTTCTCGTACTCGCCGATGAGTTCAAGCGCGGTGGGCGTGCCTGGATCACGGAATTCGATGTAGGCTTCGTCCACCACGACCACCGGATGCACGCCTTCGGCGGCACCTTCGACTTCAGCGGTTTTGGCAGCGTCGAGCACGCGCTTGAGATCGTCCATCTTCAGCGGGGTGCCGGTCGGATTGTTCGGACTGGTGAGCACGATCATGGCAGGCTTGACGTTTTCGATGGCTTTGATGGTGGCGTCGACGTTCAGAGAGAAATCCTCGTTGCGGTGCGCAAGCTTCCATGTGGTGAACGTGTCGCGGGCATATTCCGGATACATCGAATACGTCGGATCGCAGCTGAGCGCAATGCGCCCTGGACCACCGAAAGCTTGGAACAGCTGCAGCATAATCTCGTTGGATCCGTTGGCGCCCCACAGCTGGTCGACTTCCAGCTTGACGCCAGACTCGCGTTCGAGATAGTCGCAGAATGCCTGACGCAACGCGATATGCTCACGATCCGGGTAACGGTTGAGAGTCGGGGCGATTTCCTTGACTCGCTGTGCGATGGTTTCGACCACTGCCGGTTCCGGCGCATACGGATTCTCGTTGACGTTGAGGCATACAGGCACGTCCAATTGCGGCGCACCGTACGGCTCTTCGCCGATCAGATCGTTGCGCAGCGGAAGATATGCCGGAATGGCGTTGCTGGAAGTCTCACTCATCGAAGGCCTGCCTGCTCTTCCTGTTCCTTGATGGTTTCCTTATTGTATGGATCGTCGATGAAGCGGCTTAGCACGCTTTCGCCGTGTGCCGGCAGATCTTCAGAAACGGCGAAAGCATTTACGCGAGCAGCGAGGGTTTTCAGACCCTGCTCGTCGTATTCGATGACTTCGACCGGCTTCATGAAGGTGTGCACGCCCAGACCGGAGGCGAAACGTGCAGTGCCGGAGGTCGGCAGCACGTGGTTGGAACCGGACATGTAGTCGCCCAGCGGCACTGGAGAGTACGGGCCACGGAAGATGGCACCGGCGTTGCGGATCTTGGCGATCACGGCATCCGGGTCGGCGGTTTGGATCTCAAGGTGTTCGGCGGCGTACGCGTTGGCCGCGTCGATGGACTGTTCGATGTCATCGGTGAGGATGATGCCGGACTGACGACCACGCAGCGACGTGTTCACACGCTCGGAATGCTCGGTGCGAGGCACGCGGTACTTGAGATCCTCCTGCACCTGTTCGGCAATCTCTTCGCTGTCGGTGATGAGCACGGAACCGGCGAGTTCGTCATGCTCGGCTTGGCCGATCAGATCGGCGGCCAGCCAGCTCGGGTTAGCGCCCTTGTCTGCGATGATGGCGATTTCGGTCGGTCCTGCCACGGCGTCGATGCCTACAATGCCCGACACCATGCGCTTGGCGGTGGCGACGAAAATGTTGCCCGGACCGGTGATCTTGTCAACCGGATCGCACAGGATCTCGCCGTCCTGCGGTTCGGAACCCTTGGCACCGTAGGCGAACATGGCCACAGCCTGAGCACCGCCGACCGCATACACTTCGTCAACGCCAAGAATGGCGCAGGTGGCGAGAATGGTCTTGTCGGGCAGACCGTCAGCATTGTTACGGCTCGGCGGGGTTGCGATGGCGAGGGATTCCACGCCGGCGGCCTGTGCCGGAACCACGTTCATGATGACGGAGCTTGGGTAGACGGCCTTGCCGCCAGGCACATACAGACCGACACGCTGCACTGGAATCCAACGTTCGGAAACGCGGGCACCCTCAGCCAGATCGGTGTGGAACGGTGCCGGCACCTGGGAAGCGGACACGGCGCGGGAACGACGCACGGACTCTTCGATGGCGGCACGCACTTCCGGATCCAACTCGTCGACGGCGGCCTTCATGGCTGCCACCGGCACGCGCAGATTCTCCGGACGGATATGGTCGAATTTCTCCGCGAAGTCACGCAAGGCCGCAGCACCGCGGGCCTTCACATCGTCAAGAATGGGCTGCACGAGTTCGGTCGCCTCGTTGGTGCCCATCTCGGCACGGGGCATAGCCTCCAGCATTTCAGCTCGGGTCAGCTTCTTACCACGCAGGTCAATGATTCGCATATAGTTTTCTTCGCTCATAACGCCCCATGGTAACA
>OJSE01002150.1_pt1 | contig 22539 bp, 16 predicted proteins | sample 1599351 | NCBI WGS metagenome assembly OJSE01 (sample SAMN04168656, study PRJEB22393) | human gut metagenome | biome: human gut microbiome; feature: stool | host: Homo sapiens | collected 2014-03-17 | reverse complement strand
ACCGGAACCGGCGACCCGGCCCCGACCATCGGGGCCTACCAAACATGGTAATGGGGCTTCAGATTCGGAGCTTTTCCGCTCGGGAGCCGCGGGCGCACCAAACATTCCGGAGAGTGCGCGAGCAGCGAGAGCTTGGCGCGACTCGGCGGAATCGTCACTTCCGGCTGGTACCGGCAGCGAATCCGATTTCCACGTATCGCCCGAACGTCGCGCCATCATCTTCCCCGTCTCCCGCAAAGAGCAGAACAATGACCTACGCGACTTGCTGATTTCGCAGCAGGTACGTCGTATCGACGAACTGGAGCGTCAGGTCGACATGCTCGAGGCCCTGCTGCACGGCAGGCGGCGTAAGGAACAGGCTGCCAATACGTTGCCTGAGGAACAGACGGATACAGCGGCGGACAAGTCGCCGGATACAGACGGGCAACAGCAGTAGCCTGTCTGTATCCAATCAGTGCGCGAAACCACAGGGAACATCAGGTACTTGCCCAACACGCACGCTAAGATAGGCATCGCAATAATCGGCATGGCAATACATGGCAATAAGCAGGTAATCGGCGAGGCGGTGCATGGAGCAGGAATCCAACGAGCAAGAACCTAACGAGGCGACGGAAATCGTAGGCGGCAAAGTAGAGACCGTCGAGGTTTCCAGGCACCCCGAGGCTTCCATACCCGAGACCGATTTGTCTCTGGCGGATATCGAGCGCCGTCGTTCGCATCCGTTGCGTTGGGCGCTGATTATTCTTGCCGTACTGTGCGCCATCATCGCGCCGTACTGGTTCGGCCGTTCGTTGGCGGTGAATAATACTGACTCCATTGTGGCCGTGCTCGGGGGAGTGTCTCCGCAAGGCATCGCACTGGTCGGTTGGGTGACCGTGGTGATTGCGTACGTCGGATTGGCGATGGCGGTGGTCGTCTCGCCGTCCTGGCCATGGCTGATCGTGTTCGTGCTCGGGCTGGCCTGTGAGCAGTTCATCGCGGGACTCAGCATGCTCAATCTCAACTTCTGGTATTCCACGTACGTGGTCTACGGCAAGCAGGCCGGTCTGGCGAATGCCGCGAACCTCGGCATTATGGGGGCGGCGATCGGCATCGCCGTATATGCCCTGGTGTTTGTTGGTCTGCTGGTGATTATCCGGAAGACCTCGCCGCTGAACGTACTGACCAAAAGCTGGGCGAGTTTCATTCTGTACTTCGTGATTGAAACCATCGCCCTGCTCGTGGTGTTGTTTGGCGGATTGCTCACCACTGTGTGAGCGCACGTGAGTCGCCGTACGTCGCTCAATACTCACCGCTCACTGCTCACCGCCGCGCAAACCGTGTGCCCGACGTCTATTTAGAGGTGCAACACCCCCTGTTGGTCCTGCAATTCTAGCAGTTCGTCGGCGAATGCCTCGGCGGGCGTCCGGTAGTCCAGCACGCGCATGGGACGGTTGTCGGCCTCGTCGACAATCTCCCGCAGTTCCCCGGCCATGCCCATCCGGATCTCGCTGCGTTTGGGCAGATACCGGCGGATCATGCCGTTCCGGTTCTCGTTGCCTCCCCGCCGCCGGCTGGAGTACGGGTCGGCGAAGTACGTGTCCATGCTCGGCCCGTCGCGCAGTCGCGTGTGGCGGGCGAACTCGGTGCCGTTGTCGTGCGTGACGCTGACGCGCGCGCCGGCCGGCAGCGGCGAGAACATCGCCAGCCGCGCCCCGACGCTTTCCCCGGCGGTCTTGTCGGGCACGATCCTGGCCATGAGGAACCTGGTCTTCCTCTCGACCTCGGTGTGCAGGTTGCATCCGGCGCCGATCACGCCGTCGGCCTCCCAATGGCCGAAACCGCTGCGGTCGCCGGCCTCCGGCGGACACTCGGAGATGGGAACCCGTCCGGGAATCGGGAAACGCGACGTCCTCCCGCCACCACGCCTGCGCCGCCTCCTGTGGCCGCGTGGAAGGCAGCGCGCCCAGCGTTCACGGCGATGGCGGTCGGCGTGGATCCAACGGCAGACGGTCTCCGGGCACACGCGCATGGCGGAGTCGTCGGGGAACAGGACGCGCGGCCTGCCGCTGACGGGCGGCGGCGACCAGCCGCGACCCAGCCATTCGGCCACCCGCGCCCACAGGCGTTCGCATGACAGGCGGTAGCGCCTGCGCGGTTCGGCGCGCCTGCGGCCGGCCTTGCGCCGCGGCGGGGCCGGCGATGTAGTATCCGCCCGTCCACGGGCCCGTCTTCAGCCGTTTCGGCCGGTACGGCCGGTAGGACTCGTTCTCGTTGGACGGGAACCACGTGTCGCGTTTGATCTCCCTGCCGACCGTCGAGGCGTTGCGGCCGAGCATCAGACCGATCCTGCGGATGCTGGTGCCGTTGCCGATCTCGATCTGGATGACCTGGCGTTCCTCTTCCGACAGGTGCGAACATGCTTCTCCCATAGGTGCAACATCCCTTCGGACTGGTTATCCGGACAATCTCCAATCCAACGGGTGTTGCACTTTCAATTAGACAACGGGGCGGGCATGTTCGTACGAAAAACGTCTATCATGTGCGCTATGGGGAATCCAAATGAAATCAGACTGGCGATAGTCGATAACGACGACTTCGTGCTGATGGGTTTGGCAGCGTTCTTGTCGCGTCATCTGCCGAATGTTCGGTTAGCTTGGAAGGCGAATACCGGAACCGATGCTCTGGAATATGCGACGGATCCCGCAAATGAAGCGGACATTCTGCTGGTTGACATGAGTCTGGAGGACATGCCCGGAGACATGGTGTGCCGGGAAATCAGAAGTCGTAACAGGATGTTGCCGTTGCTGGCGGTGACATCGTTCAGTTTAATTCGCTATGCGCGACGTGCTGCTGAGGGTGGTGCTCAAGGCATTGTGTCAAAAGCTGATTTTCCAGCACTGTGTAAAGCGGTCAAGCTCGTCAGCGATGGTCATACTCTCTGTGTTCGAGTAGGAGGGGAGACTATTGGATTCGAGGATGTAGATGCTGCATATCATCGTCTGGTTCGACTTCCCGTGAATAGAATCGAAAGATTGTCGGAACGGGAAAAATATGCCATGGAACTATATTCACAGTCGTATAAGCCCACTCAGATTGCCCGGATGATGGATGTTTCGGCAGGGACGGTGAAAACCTATCTTGACCGTGTTCAGAACAAACTCCATCTTACTTCCAGAGCCGAACTGATTGCCTATTGGTGGAGGCGGGAACGATGGTGAGACGATTGGCAATGGAAACGATACTTGTGGTTCGCAAGAAATGCTTGGGAGTATCGAAAAAAAATCTTGTTCTATCGATAGTGGCCATGACATGTCTTGCCGCATGTATCGCCGAATGGATTCTTGATTCTCCTGAGAGTTTGAATGATGGGTTTATTCGCATCGTGTACATGCTTGCTGTGAGTATGTTGCCGTTATATCCGGTACCGGCAACATGGGGGATTATCGTCATCGCATTTCTGAATGAATTGATGCCTTGCTTATCGCAATGCGATGAGTCATGGGGTGTTCTGGTGTCTCTTGCGATTCAAGGCTATGCTGCTGTTTGGTGGAATGGTGTGACGGCAACGGTGCTGTTGTCTATTAGCGCTTTGCTGAATTATGCGATATATCGGGAGAATAGTGAATTTGGTTCGTTCGATGGTTCCATTAATTTGGTGGTGTTGCTTTGGTTTGTGTTTCTTTTAGGGGTTTGGCTACGGCAAAGGAACAGACTTGAAAAGAAAAAAGAGTTAGAAAAGAAAGCTGAAATTGTTCGATATAACTTACAGCTTGCTGAGGGGATGCATGATGCCATGTCTGGTGAGTTGACACGAATGTTGGTCATAGTGCAGGAAGGTATCGATGCATCGAAGGAAGAAGAGCTTAAGCGATGGAGAAAATTGCAGAACGGTATCAATAAGGTATTCCAAGATCTGCATTCGGTTATGAATTATCTATCGGATGATGACCATAAACAAGATGAGGTATTTCATGTAAGTCTTGCCGAACATATTCAAGCTACATTGAGTGAAAGTGACCGTCGGTTGCATGACAAAGGGTTTTGCGGTCATTCATCTCTTCGCGGTGTATCCAGCGCAATGTTGAACTCGTGGAATCAAATAATCGTTAACCTGTTGCGTGAAATTTACACGAATATTGAACGCTATGCTGACAAAAGTGAATATTCCGTCATTGTCACATTTTCAAATAATGCTGTTGATATTGTTCAGGTGAATAAATGTCGACAAAAGAGTCGGCGATGTGTGACTTTGGGAGCAAGAAAAGGGCTAAGTATATATTCCCGTTTGATATCTGGACAAGGAGGATTCATCAGATATGAAAAAGACGGCGAAGAATGGTCTTTCTATTGCATGTTACCGCTACTGACCTAATTTCTGATATGGCATAATGGAAACCATACAGGGCATAGTGAATATGTTGATATTTCTTCCTCCGTTGAACTGTTGCTTGGAGTGCTGGCTGACGCTCCGAATGTCAAACCAAGTACCGTAAGTATTAAAAGCGGTGTTCTCATGAGGGTTCCTTTGCGTCGGGGTGTGTCAATGATCATTGCACAACATGGATTCATATAAAAGTCCTTGTCCCCTAATGGCATACAAGTCATTGCGAAGCGGGAGAAAGCGCGTCATGCTTACAGTAGCTCTTCGCCTGAAGGGCAGGAATTAGGTAAGGAGGCCTATATGAGCATCAATGAGAAGTCCATTGTCGGTGAATCCTTCGAGGATCTGTCGGCGGCCGATATGGCGATGCTGACCGGTCGCAACGATGATGGCGTCGCGCCGGCGTCGCTGTCGTTCGCGGTTTCCGTTCTGAGCGTGTCTTTCTCGGCATGTTCGGTAACGGTCGTCACCCGACTTGCATCCTGTGGGAACTGCAAGTGAACGTTGCTTTACATGGGTCAGGTATGGATTGCGTAAAACATCCGACCCATACCTGACACTTGTTATCGTTAAGGGGAAGTGGCATGAAGGCGATTCTGTTTCGTGACTGCAAGGCATGTTTCCAGTCATTCAAGAACTGGGGTATGGTTCTTATCATTATGGTCACGGCAATATTCGTGGAGATGGTTGCCAGTGGCGCAGGCATTCTAGACCCATTTACTTGGGCTGTCTTTTTTGGACCGTTTTTCATCTATTCGTCATGCTCGGTGATGGTCTCCATCCTGTATCAGGATTTCCGAGATGGACTGTTTGAGCTCTATATACAGTCTGGTCGTTCCTATTGGAGCTACTGCTGGTGTAAGTGCCTGTTTCCTGTTATCCTGACAGTGATTTCCGTGCTTTTGAATCTGGCTTTTATGCGTGTTTTGTCATCAGGCTTTCAGATAACCGCTGGAGCAGATGATGCAATTGGTGCTCTTATCGTATCAGTCTTAGGAACAATCGTCTGTTCTTTGGGCGCAATGCCGATGGTTTATGTCTCCCGGAACAGCGATCCGACAATGGCACAACTGGTTTTGGTGTTGATTGCGATCCTGCTCCAATTGGCATATACGCTTGTGGTCGTCAACGTGATGCCGCTGTGCCTGTTCTCGGTCGGTTATGTCGTATTGGTAGTGGTCGCCATCGGTATTTCAACCGGAGTATTCTCTCGATATTTTATCAACACCAATATCGAGCTGTGACATCTACTGGATTCGAAGCTTTTGGAAAGGTGGATTTCCATGACCAGCATGGTGGCCTATGTCGCTTCGCGTAATCCGCAGTCGCAGACGTTGCGGTCGGTTCGTCTGATACAGGATGCGGTCAGTGGGAACATTGACGCGGAATGGACGATTCTGACGCCGAATGACACGACGATCTTGCCGTCGGATGGTACTGCGAGCGAGTTTTCCACCGGTGTCGATCATATCGAGCTGAACGGACTGGACGATTCCGCCCGGGTCAAAAAAGCAATCGAACGATGCGATTATCTGATTCTCGGTTCGCCGACCTATGGCCATAACGTTTCCGGCGACATGAAGATTCTGATGGATCGACTCACCTATTGGGGGCATTTGTTCCATCTGGCGGGCAAACCGGGCATGGCAATGGTCAGCGCCACAACCAACGGGTTCCTTGAAGTCGGCGAACTGATGGAACGGTTCATGGAATCACTGGGCATCATCATTGATGAAACCGCATACCACACCACTTTTACGCCATTCGATGAGGCAATGGCCGATCAGACCGCCGCGGCCATCGTGCGGGCGCTGAACACACTGCGGGATGGCGTCGTGCCTGAAACCAGCGAAAGGCAGGAGCTGGCATTCCAATCCTACAAGCGTGACTACGCCCGACGAGACGGTAGCGATGCAGAATCGCGGTATTGGCGGGAACGCGGCATGTTCGACTGTGCGACGTTCCATGAATACGTCGAAACGCGGCGGAAGCTGCCGGAATCCGTCCACGCCGAACGGTAGGGGGACTTTCCATGAACGGTAACGTTGGAACGACCTGGGCGGCTTCTGCCACGACCCTTGAGGAACGGTGCATGGCGGCAACCGCTATGCCGGATGCTTTGCGACAGTATCGGGCATCGCATGCGGAAGACATGCTTTCGGCAACGGTGGAATGGAAAAACCGACGGAACCCACTGCGGGACGAGGACTATCAAGGCATCGCCGACGCGCTCGGCGATGACGCATCCGTGGTCGAAACCGTCATCGCGGATCGGGAACGGAAACTGAGCGGCCATGTCGAGCCGGCATGGTCCGTTGAACTGCAGACGATTCTGAACCGTTACGACAGCGAGGAAGAGCGAGTCGAACGCACGGGGTATGCCACCGCCTTCGCACCGTTCGTCGCGTACGTGAAAGCGGAACTGCAAGCGCATATGTCGGCCTGTTCATTGCCGATGAATGACGAGCGCCTTATCGAACAGTGCCTGAGCGCATACGTCGAGCGTCTGTTGAGCATCGGATTGAAAACCGTCGTATGGGAATTGCATGTCGCGCGTCAGGCCGGTTCGTTGGGCGACGGCGATGCGAAGCGACAATTGCGGCGATATTTCGAACTGCTGGCCACCGACGAATACCGTGGCCATATGTATGCGAAATATCCGGTACTGCTTCGTTTTGTCACGCAGACGACAGTCCATTACATCGATTTCGTCAAGGAAATGCTCGACCGCGTATCCATGGATCGCGACGAGCTCGCCTCCTTCGCAGGCGTCGGCGATGATTTCAGGTTGGAAGATATGTCCATCGACCGTGGCGACGCGCACGACGGTGGAAGAGCCGTGGCCATGCTCACCATCGGCGGACGGAAAATCGTATACAAGCCGCGTGACCTGCATATCCATGAGCTTTTCGCCGGATTGGTGAGGCGATGCGAACGGACGAAGGGTTTCCTTCCGATGCGAGTGTCGGACGTGCTGACGAAATCCGGCTACGCCTATGAGGAATTCGTGGAACACGGCACCTGCGAGGATGCACGTCAGGTGGAGCGCTATTACACCAGATACGGTCAGCTGCTCGGATTGGTATGGCTCCTGCACGGCGACGACATGCACCACGAGAACATCATCGCCAGCGGGGAATATCCGATGGTCGTCGATTTCGAGACGATCGCCACGAACCATGTGACCATGGACATGCCCGACGGCACCGATGCCGACATCCGCGTATCCACGATATTGCGGGATTCACTGGCATCCTCCTGTCTGTTGCCGGCGAAAACGGCGATGTCGGCCGACGGTACATCCGTCGACATCAGCGCCTTCGAAACCGGTGAGCAGACGATGCCCGGCATCGTCGCGTCCCCGGTGGGATTGGACTCCGCCGATGCCCATTACGAGAGGAACGCCGTGACGTTCAGCAAGGACGGCTGCGCGGTGACATTGGATGACGCCGTTGTGGATCCGTATCATTACAAGCGACAGATTCTCCAAGGATTCCGCAATACGGTCGCCGCGGCGATGACCATCGACGCGGATGAATGGGATGCGATGCTGTCCGGCGAGGATACGACCGTGCGTGTGCTGGTGCGCAACACCAGCGCCTACGCCCGATTTGCGGATTTCATCCATCATCCGTCGGCGTTGAAGGACATGCTGGACGTCGAAGCCATACTGGAGAACCTGTATGTCTACCCATTCCGTGACAAGCGCATCTTCGCAAGCGAATACCGGCAGATGCTCGCCGGGGACATCCCCATGTTCACCGCACAGCTGACGGGACATGATCTGCACGCTCCCGATGGAACGACCATTGACGGCGTCTGCGAACGTTCGGTACGCGAACGGGTGCTTGACACCATCGGGCATCTTGACGAACAGGCCGCATTGCAATCGCGCATTATCCGCAACGCCTTGCGCATGGAACCCGGCATGGAGGACGCGCATCCGACGGCTTCGGTGTCGTCGGACACGGATGCGGAGCATTACCCAATCGAACTCGGCACGAGGATAGCCGACACGGCCATCCTCCAGGAAACCGATGGCACCGTATCATGGCTTACAGCGAACCGATCCGACACCATGGCCGCGGACAAGACCGTGGATGAACGGTACGAACCGGGGGCGCCGACTTCGGGACTCTACGACGGCATGGCCGGGACGGGCATGTTCGCCGCCGAACTGTATCGGCGGACACACGATGAGCGCTGGCGTGACCTGTGCACGCGTATGATGCGGAGTCTGATGCGCCGCAAGGACAGAGGCATTACGTATTCCGGCTTCACTTCCGGCCTGTCGCGAAGCTATTGCGCGTTACGCATGGCCAATGCCGGCATCACGTCGCCCGAAGCTCGCCGTTGCATGACGCAGACGGTTCGTATGCTGCCGGCATACATCGACGATATGCTGCCGAAGCTCCTGCAGCGCGACAATCCTCAACCGTCATTCCATCTGGATTACCTGACCGGGGCGGGCAGTTCGATCATGCTGTATCTGCGGCTGTACGACGTGTTCCATGACATGCGCATAGTGGAACAAACCAGCCGGCTGGGGAGAACCGTCATCCGTGCGTTTCCCGAAACCCAGCGGAACGCCGACGAATCCGATGACATGCCGTATCCAACCGGTGCCGCGCACGGACTGGAAGGCATGGCCGTGGCGTTCTGGAAGCTCTACGCGGCGACGGGGAATCGCGAATTCGCCGAATTCGCCCGAATGCTTTGGCGGAAATCGGACGCTCGAAGAAGCGGTGCGAAACAGGAGGACGCCGGCAAATGGTGCCGTGGGAAGGTCGGCGTGCTCTGGGCACGCAATGAGCTGGCGGCCACTGCCGGCGCGGACGGCGAACGTTTCTTCGAGGATGAAAACGGACGGGCGTTCCCAGACAAGGCAGATATCACGGCGTTGCTTGGGAACGCGGATTGGGACGACGACGGCGTGTGCCATGGACGATGCGGCATGATCGACACCCTGATATCCATCGGCAATGCCAACGGTGACGAATGGTATCGCATGCAGGCACAGCGTCTGATGGACGACATGATCGCGCAGGCCCGTTCGTCGGGACGTTTCCGGCTGAGGCAATCCCGTGAATTCGTGGATCTGTCGTACTTCCAAGGGCCGGTCGGCGTCGCCTACACGATGCTTCGTCTGAACGACTCGTCCACGCCCTCCATACTCGCACTGGAAACGCGATGACGGACATGACGGATACGAACACAACCGAATCGACGACAAGGAAAGACAATATGACCGCCGACCACATCAACCACGCCGACCGCACCGACAACGGCGAACATGCCATCATCGCCGTCGAACACGTCACCTTCGGCTACAAGAAGAGACAGACCGTGTTGGAGGACATCGACTTCACCGTGCCGCAAGGCCAGTCGCTGGCGATCCTCGGATACAACGGCGTCGGCAAGACCACGCTGTTCAGACTCATCGTCGGACTGCTGCGCCCCCGTGAAGGGCGATGCGTGATCGATAGGCGTCGGGTGCCGTCGATGCGCGACGTGTTCCAGATGACCGAGAACGGCAATCTCGTCGGCACGATGACCGTGCGTGACAACATCCACTTCCGGCAACTGCTGTTCCGGTCCGGCAAGGGAATCGCGGACGGCGGCCATACCGTCGACTCGAAACGGCTGGAGGATGAACCGCTCGTCCGTGCCTTCGAATTGGAGGGGCATCTCGACAAGAAGGTGGCGGAACTCTCGACCGGTCTGCGCAAACGGGTCGGCATCGTCGCCGGCATGCTGTTCGACCCGCATGTCATCATGCTCGACGAGCCAAGCAACGCCATCGATCCGATCACCCGCTCGCTGCTTGTCGATTACGTCAACCAGCTTCGCGCCGACGAGCGCACTTTGCTCACCGTCACCCATGACCTCGAATACTGTTGGAATGTGGCCGACCGGATCATCATCCTTGACGACAAACACCTCGTCAAGGATATGATGCTCGCCGAATTCGACGACTATGAGGCGTTCACCAAGGCGTCCACGCTCGGGCGTGACCGCACACACGTCGACTTCGGCCTTCCCGCGCGCGGACGGCAAGCATGAGATCATGGCGTCGCCACCGTGTCCCGTTTATCGAACAAGGCGAGCACAGCGAATGCGGGCTGGCCGCCGCAGCGATGATCCTCGCCGCATTCGGGCATCCCGTGACCATGGACGAGCTGCGCCGCCGGTACGGCGCTCCACGCGGCGGACTGAGCCTCGCGAACATCGTAACGGTGCTGTCCGACTCCGGCATCCGCGTACGCGCGGTCACGACCCCCAGCGCCGAAGCGTTGAAAACCGTCATGACGCCATGCATCCTGCATTGGGACGACAACCATTTCGTCGTGCTCGACCATTACGCATACGGCCGATTCCGCATCGCTGACCCGGCGAACGGGCGCCATGCCTATACGCCCGGCGAACTCGCGGCCCACTGTTCTGGCGCGGTGCTGATTCCGCAACCGACAAACGACGGCTGCGCAACCATTCCCATACGGCCTCGCAGCGGAACCGTCTCCATCCTGACCGGGTTCCTCCGTCGGAACATGCCCGCCATCGGTCTGAGCCTGCTGTTCTCGCTCGTCGTCCAGGGACTGACATTGATCGTGCCCGCAGGCACCGGCTATATGGTCGACCATGGGTCGCTCGCCGCCCAAAGCGGTTTCCCGCCGTTGGTCGCGACGATGCTGCTTGCCTCGCTGCTGGTCTACTATGCGGTCGGCGCGTTGAACACCATGATGCTCACCCGCGTGCAGGTGCGATTCGGACGATACCTGTCCCGCCGATACATGACCGGCGTGCTCGATCGGGAGTTCCCGTTCTTCGTGAACCGTTCCAGTGGTGACCTGATCTACCGCGCGAACCTGGTCATGGTCGTCGAACAGATCGTGACCGGCAGTCTGCCGTCGACGGTCGTGTCGATGGTGTTCCTCGTGGTCTACCTGATCATGATGATCGCCTATTCAGCGCCATTGACGATGCTGACCCTGACGGTGTGCGCGGCGGTGCTCGTCGTATCCGTCATTTATTCCCTGCGCAACAGGACGCTGGTCGAGCGTGCGACCGTCGCGCAGGCTGACGTGCAACGCGCCTTCATCGAAACCTTCTCCGGCATCGTCGGCGTCATCAGCCAGATCATGGCGTTCGCCACCTATATGCGCAAGATTTGCGAGATGATTCCCGCCGGTGAAGGCGACAAGATCGCCATCGTCGGCCCCACTGGCTCGGGCAAAAGCACGCTGCTGAAACTGCTCGCCGGACTCATCGAACCCGTCTGTGGCACGGTGACCATCAACGACGGCGGATGCCGGATTTACGACGCGGACAGCCGATGGAAGGCCGGCAGGCTGGCGTATGTGCATCAGGAATCCACGGTGTTCAACGAAACCTTGCGCGACAATATCACGCTGCACCGTCCGTGGCTGACGGATGACGACATCGTCAGGGCGTGCGAGGTTGCCGGCATCAACGAGGGGATGATGGATCCGGTCGTCGGAAGACCGGACTTCCTACTTATGGACGAACCCACCAGTGCTCTGGACAACGATACCGAGCGACATGTCATGACGGCGTTGCTCGACTCCGACAATGCGTGCATCGTCGTGGCGCACAGACTCGCATCGATTCGGGATTTCGACCGCATCCATGTCATGGATCATGGGCAGATCGTCGAATCCGGTACGCATGACGAACTGCTGCAGGCCGGCGGATTGTATTCGCGGCTGTACCGGCAGGAGTGAGTGTCCCCTTACACCCTTACGCCTTTAAACCCTTACCCTTTACACCTTATCCCTTACACCCTCGGCTCATGAGGCCCCCCGGATTCAATTTGTAAGCGCAACGCTTGTGTTCGGGCTGGCTGCCTTCGATTGTAGCTTGGCGATCTCCTCGTCCCATACCTCGTTGGGCGTTTTGTAGCCGAGGAGCTTCATGGGGGTGTCGTTGATCTCCCCGACGATCGCGTCGAGCTCGTCCTGCGTGAGATCCTCGAAACTGGTTCCCTTGGGCAGATAGCGGCGGATCCTGCCGTTCCTGTTCTCGTTGCTGCCGCGCTGCCAGGAGCTGTACGGGTCGGCGAAGTACGTGAGCATGCCCAGCGCCTCGTCCACCAGCACGTGCAGGGACGCCTCCGTGCCGTTGTCCCACGTGCGGTCGACGCGCGCGGCCGGCGGCATGCCCTTGAATATCTCGTACTCGGCCCTGGCCGTGGCGGACGCGCTCTTGTCGTCGACGAGCCGGGCGAACAGCCTGCGGCTCCTGCGCTCCACCTGCGTGTTCATGCAGCGCCTCGACGGCGCGGCGCCGACCACCGTGTCCGACTCGAAATGGCCGAACCCCTTCCTGGATCCGACCGCCTCGGGCCGGTCCGCGATGGGCACGCGCATCGGGATGCGCGGCCCTTTCGCCTTCCTGCCCTTTTTCCTCGTCCGGCGTTTCCTGCCGCGCGCCAGGTACTGGCGCAGGTCCAGCGCCCGCTGCGGCTTGGCGTAGATCCACTGGCAGAGGCACTCGTGGCTGATCCGCATCGACGGGTCGCCGGCGTACTGGGCCTTCAACCGTCCCTCGATCAGTTCCGGGCTCCACCCCCTGCGCAGCGCGTCCAGCACCCAGGCGCGCAACGGGCCCGAGTCCATGCGGCGCGGCTTGCGGGATCTGCGCCGGCGCAGGTCCGCCTTCCTCTGCGCGGCCAGCGCCGAATAGAACGGACCCGAGGTCCACGGCCCGGTCTTCAGCCGTTTCGGCCGGTAGGGGCGGTACGACCCGTTCTCGTTGGACGCGAACCACAGGCCGCGCCTCAGCTCGCGGCTCACCGTGGACTTGTCCCGGCCGATCCTCTCCGCGGTCCGCCGAATGCTCAGATGCTGTTCGCAATGCAGCTTCTCGATCAGGATCCTCTCCTCGGACGACAGGTGCGAATACTGTTGACCCATGAGTGCGACACCTTCTTAAGTTAGAAACTTCGAACACTTCCAACCCTAGACAAGGTGTTGCACTTCTATTTAGAACCCGGGGCGTAAACACGATTGCCTTCAAAGAAGATGGTCGTGACTGTGCTGGAATCAATGTTCGGTGCTATGAAGCGAAGCGTTGGTTGTGTGTCTAAGCTGGCCGCATTGTTGAATGAGTCTCAACTTCGGGGTGTCGTTTTATCGGCTGTGATGTTATTGTGGCGCGACACGCCAGCTTTATAGGCGATGAGTGGTGGCATCAGATGAGTTCGCTTGTACGTCTCCATTCTTTGTTGAAATATGTTATGCAAAGTTGTGTAATTGGCATATGAAACTGTCATATTTGATGTGTTGCGTTGCGTTTATGTGAACTTATTTTCATTGTGCATATTGTTATCAATTTGTTATCAAGGACGATCGCGAGTGAAATGCGCTCATTTATACAATGGCTGTTGCATGGCTGCCCTTGAGGGACGTTCCTCTGGCATGGCTTTGCAATGAGCCGCGATGTGGTCGTAACCAACGTGGGATTCGATTGTGCGGCGAAGAAAAAATGATGGGGGGGGGAGTCGCCCTCCATCATTCAGGAAAGGGAACTGAATGGTTTATAACATTCACATATTGCAAACAAGGAAAACCGGTCGTGTGGTTGCTGCTGCGGCTGCATCCGTGCTGTGTTGCATGGGGGCTGTATTTCCAGCGACTATCGGAGTGACTGCGGCGTCGGCCGATGAACCCGTCGAATTGGTCGTCAACGGCGGATTCGAAGACGATCTTAATGGTTGGAAGTCTGGAACGGTGTGGAATAGCTCCGCATCGTCCATTGCCGTCACTGCGGATGATGTGCATGGTGGCAGTGGCGCCTTGAGCGTTACTGATCGTACATCCTCTGATGCTGGTGCAATCCAGTCTCTTGATGGCAAGGTGGAAAAAGGACAGACATATACCGGAAGTATGTGGGTCAAGGCCACGGAAGACGGTGAATTCAATATCACTGTTTGTTCGGGTAATGGTTCCGGATGTGACCAGATTGCGACCGGAACGGCGAAAGCGGGTGAGTGGACACAAATTTCAGGTACTGGAACGTTAGGTGGTAGTGGTGATTTCACCAGTCCCTCGCTGGTGATTGAAAACAAGTATGGCACGAGCAATGCCGACTTCATTGTCGACGACATTTCCGTAACCGGTTCGGATTCTGGTTCCTCATTCGTGCCGCCGACTACGGGTACGGCAACGGCAGCCAAGGCTTTCGGCGACTATTCAAACCCGATTATCGATTATTGGTATGGCGCCGATCCGTGGGCTATGGAATACAACGGACGCGTATATATCTACACTACGGGTGATGGCACTTCTGTGAATGCTGATGGCTCGTTGAATTATGACTATGAATATGACAGTACTGGGCAGATCAAGGACAATTCGTTCGCTCAAGTAAAGACCATCAATGTTCTGTCCAGTGATGACATGGTCAATTGGCGTAATGAGGGTTACATTCGTGTGGCTGGAGAACAGGGGGTGGCCACCTGGGCCAGCAATTCCTGGGCTCCTGCCGTCGCTCATAAGACCATCAACGGTAAAGAGAAGTTCTTCCTGTATTTCGCCAATGGCGGCAGCGGTATCGGTGTGCTGACCTCGGATTCTCCTGTTGGTCCGTGGAAGGACGAAACCGGTGAGCTGTTGATTAAGGGCGGTACTCCTGAATCCGCTGGTGTGGTCTGGCTGTTTGATCCCGCGGTGTTCGTGGATGATGACGGGCAGGGCTACCTGTATTACGGAGGTGGTGTTCCGACAGGCGAGGAAGAACATCCGAACACGGCTCGCGTTATTAAACTGTCCGATGACATGCTGCATACCGAAGGTGAGGCTCAGGCCATAGACGCACCTGCCATGTTTGAGGACTCCGGGATTGCCAAGATAGGTGGTACTTATTACTACTCGTATTGCACTAATTTCAGCCATGACAACGTAATTGATGGTAACACGGTCGGTTACGGCAATATCGCGTATATGACTTCAGACAACCCGATGGGGCCGTTCACTTATCAGGGTGAGATTCTGAAGAATCCGAGCACGTATTTCGGTGTTGGCGGCAACAATCATCACGCGATGGTTCAACTTGGCGACCAGTGGTATATGACCTACCATGCGCAAACGGTGGCAAAGGAATTGATGAACGGCGGTAATCTTGACGCGGCGCATGGCTACCGAAATACTCATCTCGATCCGATTACGGTTAACGAGGATGGTTCCATTGCCGATATTGCAATGACATATGAGGGTCTCTCTTCGGTGAAGAATCTGGACGCGTATCAAGATGGAGGCATTCCAGCTTCCACCATTGCATGGGATTCCGGCATTCAGAACGCATATGACCTGACTTCTGGTGTGCGCGTGGTCGATATGACTACAGACAATTCCGAAGGTCAGAAGCTCAGCAATATTAATAATGGTGAGTGGACGTCTTTGGCGAATGTCGATTTCGGGAATAACGGCGCCTCTTCGCTGACTGTGACTGCAGCTGGCAAAGCCGGAGGCATCCTTGAGATTCGTCTTGATGATCCGGATTCCGAACCTGTGGCTTCTATTTCGATTCCTGCCGGTGATGGATCCGAGTACGCCGATTACACGACCACCCTTGAGGGTGTGACAGGGGTGCATCATGTGGTGTTCTCCTTCAAATCCGATGGTGGTGCGAATGCTCAGGATGAGCTGTACGACATCACTACGTACACTTTCACGGAGTCGCAGGATGAAACTCCTTCGACTCCGGTGGACAAGTCTGATTTGCAGAGCGCAGTGAATGAGAATTCCAGCCTGAACGCTTCCGATTACACGGAAGAGAGCTGGAAGGTGTTTGCTGACGCATTGCAGAAGGCTCAGGCGGTATTGCAGGATGAATCCGCTACTGAACAGCAGGTTCAAGATGCGCTTGCTGCATTGAATAGTGCACGTGCCGGTCTGAAGCTGGCTGATGATTCCACTGATGGCAATGCCGACGGCTCCAATGACGATGGCGTGGATTTGGCACAAACCGGTTCCTCTGTCTTGCCTGGTGCTGTGATTGTCGCTTGCTTGGCTCTCACTGGTGTGATCGTAGCGCGAGTGCGTCGCGAGATGCGCTAGTTACCTCTTGGTAATGCGGTCATCCCGTAGCGGCAGCCTCGGGATGACCGCACATGAAACCTAGAACTGGTACTTGTTCAAGCGTAAGTTTTGGCAGTGGTAATGTCCATCACTTATCCATATGCGGGAATGTCTTATCGTCATTCATTGCTGATTTGTGCGGGCATGCTATTGGAATACGCACTCGATGTTGAGTGCTTATCATGAAAGTTTAAAAGACTTATGAATTATTTACGACAAAAAATTTCGGCTAGTGCTATCGCGGTGTTGTCGACTTGTGGGTTGATTTTGGCGCCAATGCCGGTCTTTGCGGATGATTCAACGCCATCTTCAACGCCATCGGATGGCAGTTACACCACGACTGATAGCGGTGATGGCACGTATTCCATTCCCATGTTGAACACGGATGTTCCGGATATCAGTGTTATTCGTGTGTCGAAGGACGATCCGAATAACAAAGACGGTCGTGATGTGTATTACATGGTGAGTACCACTATGGAGCTCAGTCCCGGATCTCCAATTATGAAATCCTATGATCTGGTCAATTGGTGGATAGTCACGTACGTGTATGATCGCATTTCTATGAGCGATGCTTCATCCTTGCGCAATGGAGCTAGCTCGTATGGCGAAGGCGAGTGGGCTCCGTCGCTGCGCTATCACAATGGCCGCTTCTACGTGTTATTCAATACGAACAACCTTAATGGCGCTTATATCTACTACACCGATGATATTGAGAATGGTCCTTGGACGAAGATTGCCCTTAATCGGGGATTCCATGATCCGTCATTGTATTTTGATGAGCAAGGGAGTCCTTGGATTATCTCCGGCGTCAACCAATATAGGCTGTCCGATGATTTAACCACGGTGGTGGAGAGCCATGAGAATATCATCTCTGCCGAACAGTTCACTGATGATCTTGGTGAGACTCCTACCGGATTTGAAGGATCTCAGACTTTCAAAATCGGTGATTATTTCTATACTCCAACGATTTACTGGGGCAAAGACGGTCGTACGGTGATGCTGCTGCGCACCACTGATTTGCTTGATGGCTCCAAATACGAAGCCAAAAAGTATTATCTAGGTGCTTTCGCACAAGGTAGCCTTGTTGAAGTCGACAACGGTGATGGCACGACGTCTTGGCATGGATTCTTCTTCCGAGACACATATCCGACCGGACGTATTCCCGGTTTGATTCCTGCAACGTGGGGTGATGACGGATGGCCTGTGTTTGGGGACAATAATCAGGTAAGCGCGTCGGACACCTACGACAAACTGATTGATTTGCCTGCTGATTTGGAGAATCTGGTTCGCCAGCGTTCCCTGGTCAATTCGGACGATTTTGATAATGACGCGCCTCATCAGTCTTATCAGGATCAGGATTGGTGGACTCTGGAGGAGCCTCCTCAGGTTGACGATTCTCTGATTGGAATCGAGCTGGTGGACAATGGCGATTTCGAAAACGGGACTGAATCGTGGACCCCTCAGTGGAATGGTACGCTTACCGCGATTACGGATGGTTCTCTTTCTGGAACCACGAGTCTTGCTGTGACGAATCGTGGCGAATACAATGGCGCTGGCCCGGGTCAATCTATGGATGGAAAATTGCAGCAGGGCGTGACATATCGTGCCAGTGCAACGATTCGATACGACCATGAGATGGACGGCGTCGATTCATCGGCTGTGACTTCCCACCTGTTTTATGTGGCGATTCAATATGCAGACGGCACAATTAATCGTGTGGCCACAGGAACAGTGAAACGTGGGGAGACGACTACTATCACAGGTGAGTTCTCCATCCCATCCGACGCTAATGTGGAAGGTTCCAAACTCATTGTCGAAACCGCGTGGGGTGCGGAAGGCACGTGCATGGATTACGTCATCGACGATATTTCCCTGATCGGTCTTGCTGATGAGAAGGAATATCCGGTCGCCGAAGAATACCAACCCAATGGTTCGAATCTTGATTTGGTATGGGAATGGGGACATAATCCAGATAACCGATATTGGTCTCTCACTGATCGTGAAGGCTGGTTGCGTTTGACCAATGGGCACAAGGTTTCCGCCACGGCCAAATATATGAAAGGCACTTATGGCGACCTGACATATTTTGAAACCGCCCGTAACGTTTTGTCGCAGCGTACCTTTGGCGGATCCATGTCTGTGGAAACCCACATGGATGTCAGTCATATGAAGGATGGAGACACCGCAGGCCTCGCTACATATACCCGTAGTTTTGCCTATGCCGCTGTGCGTCAAGAAAATGGACAGCGAACGTTGGGTGTGGTCAAGCGTGTCTACGACAATGGCGTGAAGGACGCGGACGGTAATATCGTTGACGATACGATTGATCGTGACGCTGAAGAGGCCTTTGTATCGGGCGGCACAGTGACATTGCCAGATGATGCGACCAATGTGTGGATCAAGTCGGACAACACACTGGATAATGCGAGTGGTAAGTTGACGATTCAGTATTGGTACAGTCTGGACGGTAAGCAATGGTCCAAGCTTGGCGACGAGCAGGGGCCGCTGACTTACGATTGGAGCTTGTCGCACTTTAAGGGGTATCGAATCGGCTTGTTCAATTACGCCAAGGAGAATACGGGTGGTTATGTCGATTTTGATTACTATGACTTGAGCGACGTGTTGACTTCTGACGGCAAAGCTGTGGATACGTCTAAGCTGCGTTCGGCCATTGATCAGGCTGACTCTCTGCAGTCTGCGGAATATCCTATGGATGAGTGGGATAAGATGCTCACGCTACTTGATAAGGCAAAGCAGGCGTTGGCATCCGATCCTTCCACGCAAAATGAGGTGGATGCCCCGCAGCGTGCACTGAGTTTGCAGCTCGCGCAATTGGCGGTTGACCGTCAGTCTGGTGATGGCGGAAATCCTGGTGGTGGTGATCAGACCGGTGACGGTAACCAGTCGGGTAACGGCGATCAGACCGGTGATGGCGGCCAGCAACAGTCTTCTACTGCTGATGATAATTCATCTGAACTGTCATCAACTGGTTCGTCCGTAACACCGATGGTGCTGTCTGCAATTGCCCTGATGCTGGCTGGCATCAGTGTCATTCGGATACGCCGCTCTTCGCGCTGAAATATCGCCGCAGCCTGTTGGTTGCAGCGATTGAATGTGCGGAATCAGTGATGTGTCGCAATGGTGGGTTGTGCGAATGCTCGGCAACGTGGATTCGTACAACCCATCCTGTTATGTTGAGACCGCGGCGTGAGACATGGTGGAGCATGACATCGGCGTAGAATGTGCGATTTTGGAAACAAAGGAGCTGGTGTGTGGGCGGCTGGCAGTTTTCATTTCGAATCGACGGCGTTCTCCTGATATCAAGTATGGCTGTGTATCTATGTTGCCGTTATGTGGTGATGTTAGCGGAGTGAGTAATTCGGATATGGTTCGCCCTTATGAACATATGTATGGCTTATGTCGTCCGCCGAAGCATGGTTGCGATTAGCGAAAATCAGGTATTGCGGCGTTATGTCCGGCGCCATGTCATTATCGTATGGCGCACTCACGATACAATACCGTCCTAGCATGGGCGTCGCGGCATGAGACGACGCATTGTGCAGACAGGTGTGGCGTCGAACAACGAACGCGAGGTAAACGTAGATGGCGGTGAATTCCAGCGTGGAGAAACAGCCGGTCGACCAGCAGGCGAGCGGTGAGGTGCAGGCTGAAATCGATACGCGGTCCGATGGTGTTTCGCCCATGCCCAACGATGTTTCCAAACATAACGATGTTTCCAAGCATCCGGTGGCGTCCATTCCCGAATCGACGCTGTCGCTGGCCGATATTGAGCGTAAGCGCTCGCATCCTGCATTGTGGCTGGCTTATGCGCTGCTGGTGATTGCGGCCATTGTGGTGCCGTATTGGTGGGGGCGTGCGATTGCGGTGAACGATACGCAGTGGCTGCTTGATAATTTGAGCGCGCTTGAGCCGCGCGGCGCCGCGTTTGTTGCCTGGACGGTGACGCTGATTGCCGTTTCCGGCCTTGGTCTGCTGGTTGTTGACGCCCATCGGCGCTTGTGGGGCGCGGTTTTTGTGATTGGCTTGGCGGCGGAGCAACTCATTGCCGGCCTGCGCATTCTGAAAATTGATTTTTGGTATGCGACATATGTGGTGTACGGAGAGTCGTCGGCATTGGCGAATGCGGCGAATCTTGGCATTATTTCAGTTGGTATTGGCGTTGCCGTTTTCGCGGTGCTGTGGGTGGGATTGTTGGTGACGATTAAAAAAGAGTCGCCGTTGAATGTGCTGACGCGCAGTTGGGCGTCGTTTATCTTTTTTTTGTGATTGAGACGATTGCTTTGCTTGTTGTGATGTTTGGCGGCCTGCTGACGTTGGTCTGATTCGTGGTGTCTGGTGCTCCTGTATAATTGACCCTTGGCGTATTTCGCCCGCGGATAGAGAGCGCGCCGGCATCGGGCCGGTAGCACCGCGCAGCAATATAAGGAGGATGCCGTGGCACTGACGGCTGAAGAAAAGCAGGAAATCATCGCTAAGTACGCGACCCATGAAGGTGACACCGGCTCTCCGGAGGTCCAGGTTGCTCTGCTGTCCAAGCGTATCGCTGATCTGACCGAGCACCTCAAGGAGCACAAGCATGACCACCACTCCCGTCGTGGTATGCAGCTGATGATCGGTGACCGTCGTCGCCTGCTTGACTACCTCAAGCGCGTTGACATCAACCGTTACCGTTCCCTCATCGAGCGTCTGGGTCTGCGTCGATAATTGAAGACTTCCGCCCGAGTACCTAGGATGGTGCTCGGGCGTTTTACATATCGCCAGCCAACGGCAACAACGGCAAGAGGGTTAGAGGATAGGCCAGCAGGTAAGGCCGACAGGAGAACCCGAATGAAGGGGTTGACACGAGGAACGACGGCCAAGGGGTCAGTCGAAACAAGGTATGTGACGTCCGCTGAAGAGGACAGTTGCGGTTCAAGCGAGTCGCCGAACCGCAGCACAGTATGTAGGAATAATTAGAAAATTAAAGAAGGAGGAACCCTATGGAGGGTCCCGAAATCAAGGCCGTTGAGGCCGTAATCGACAATGGATCGTTTGGCAAGCGCACGCTGCGCTTCGAGACCGGCCGCCTCGCCCAGCAGGCCGATGGCGCTGTGGCCGCCTACCTCGACGACGATTCCATGATTCTGTCCACCACCACCGCCGGTTCCAGCCCGAAGGAGAACTACGACTTCTTCCCGCTGACCGTGGACGTGGAAGAGAAGATGTACGCCGCCGGCAAGATTCCGGGATCGTTCTTCCGCCGTGAAGGCCGCCCGAGCTCCGAGGCCATCCTCGCCTGCCGCATCATCGACCGCCCGCTGCGCCCGCTGTTCCCGCACACCCTGCGCAACGAAGTGCAGGTCGTCGAGACCGTGCTCGCCGTGAACCCTGATGACGCTTACGATGTCATCGCCCTGAACGCCGCTTCCGCCTCCACTATGATCTCCGGCCTGCCGTTCGAAGGCCCGGTCTCCGGTGTGCGTCTGGCGCTGATCGACGGCCAGTGGGTCGCCTTCCCGCGTTGGAGTGAGCGTGAGCGCGCCGTGTTCGAGATTGTGGTCGCTGGCCGCGTGATCGAGAACGGTGATGTTGCCATCGCCATGATCGAGGCGGGTGCCGGCAAGAACGCCTGGCACCTCATCTATGACGAGGGTCAGACCAAGCCCGATGAGGAGGTCGTGGCCGGTGGTCTTGAAGCCGCCAAGCCGTTCATCAAGGTGATCTGCGAGGCTCAGGATGAGCTCAAGAAGATCGCCGCCAAGGAGACCAAGGAATTCCAGCTCTTCCCGGAGTACACCGACGAGCTGTATGCCCGTATCGACGAGATCGCTCACAAGGATCTGGACGAGGCGCTCTCCATCGCCGAGAAGCTGCCGCGTCAGGATCGCATCCATGAGATCAAGGAGCACGTGCGCGAGGTGCTCGCGAACGAGTTCACCGATATGGACGACGCCGAGAAGGACAAGGAGCTGGGCAACGCCTTCAAGGAGCTGCAGCGCCAGATCGTGCGCCGCCGCATCCTGACCGAGGACTACCGCATCGACGGCCGTGGCCTGCGCGACATCCGCACCCTGTCCG
>OJSE01002120.1_pt1 | contig 22818 bp, 20 predicted proteins | sample 1599351 | NCBI WGS metagenome assembly OJSE01 (sample SAMN04168656, study PRJEB22393) | human gut metagenome | biome: human gut microbiome; feature: stool | host: Homo sapiens | collected 2014-03-17 | reverse complement strand
ACACGACGCTCTTCCGATCTAAAAACGTGAAATGGAAAACCACACCTGGAGCCATAATAATTAAGTCCATACGGGCTTAAAATAAATATATTATCAAAGAAAGGATTTGTTAAAATGGAAAACAAAAATCCCGTAGTAACAATCGAAATGGAAAACGGCGGAATTATAAAAGCAGAGCTTTATCCGGACGTTGCTCCAATCACAGTAGAAAACTTTGTTTCACTAATCGAAAGAAACTTCTTTGACGGTCTTATTTTCCACCGTGTAATTCCGGGATTTATGATTCAAGGCGGCGGTTTTACGGCAGACGGTCAGCACAAAGAAACAGATTCAATCAAGGGCGAATTTGACGGTAACGGTGTTACAAACCCATTAAAGCATACAAGAGGTGTGTTTTCAATGGCAAGAACAATGTTCCCGAACAGTGCGTCAAGCCAGTTCTTCATTATGCACGAGGATGCACCTCACCTTGACGGTCAGTATGCCGCTTTCGGTAAGGTTACAGATGGTATCGAGGTTGTTGACGAAATAGCAGAGACACCGACAGATATGCAGGATAAGCCAATCGAAGACCAAATTATAAAAACAATAAGACTTGTATAATAAAAGCTCCGTAAGCAATGCTTACGGAGCTTTTTTGTTGTTGTTTTCAGTGTATAAAACTAAAATATAAAATTACCAATATACCAAGTATAATTCTGTAATAACCGAATGATTTAAAATTGTGTTTTCTTACATAGTTCATCAAGAACTTAATTGCAAGCATTGACACAATATACGCAACAACCATACCTGTCAAAAGCACAATCACATCTTGCATAGGCATAGCTAAGCCGTATTTAAGCACTTTCAGTAGGCTTACACCGAACATAACCGGTATAGCCAAGAAGAATGAAAATTCAGCCGCAACCGAACGTGAACAACCTATAAGCATTGCACCAAGTATTGTTGCACCTGAACGCGATGTACCCGGAACGATTGACAACACTTGAAACAGTCCAATTAAAAGTGCTGTTTTGTATGTCATATCGTCCATGCTTTCAATTTTTGTTTCCTTATGCAACGATTCAACAACTATGAACGCTACACCGTACAAAATAAGCATCGCCGAAACGACCTGCCAATTTTCCCAAGCCGACATAAAGTTATCAAGTACAAGACCAATAACCGCAGCCGGTACACAGGCAATAATAACCTTGAACCACATTTTCCAAGTATTCTCTTTTTCAACATTTGTCTTTTTCGGTGAAAACGGATTTAACTTGTGAAAATATAGCGTTACTACCGCCAAAATTGCTCCAAGCTGTATTACATACAAATACAAATCAGATGCGGTAAATCCCTCTGTATTGTTTATAAGTTCGTTTACAAGTATCATATGTCCTGTCGAACTTATAGGCAACCATTCGGATATACCTTCAACAATGCCCAGAACAATCGATTTAATCATTTCGAGAAACAAAATATAACAACTCCTTATTTAATTTTCTTCTTTGCTGCATTTATTATCATATTTGCAGTTTCTTCAATGCCGAATTTTTCAGCATCAATACACAAGTCGTAATTAGACATAACTCCCCAATTTTTGCTTGTGTAGTAATCGTAATATGTACGACGTTGTTTGTCGGTTTTCAAAACCTTGTCTTTTGCTTTGGCTTGAGTAATATCAAGTGCCGACATAACTCTCTTTGCACGATAATCAACCGAACCGTATACAAATACACTTAAAACGTCCACATTTTCATTTTCAAGAACATAATCTGCACAACGTCCGACGATAACGCAAGAGCCTCTCTTTGCAACCTCTTTAATAACGTCAGCCTGTGCGATAAATAATTTATCGTTTATAGGCATTTCGTAATAAATCGGTGCGTTTATACCTCTCATTGAGTAGTTGCCGCTTGCAAGTGAGTAAAGAAAACTGTTTGTTGCGTGTTCGTCAACCTCTTTCAACGCCTCTTTGCTTATATTGCTCTTTTGTGCTGCAAGTTCAACAAGCTCCTTGTCATAAAAAGGTATGTTAAAATACTCCGCAACCTTTTCACCTACATCACGTCCGCCACTTCCGAACTGTCTTCCTATTGTAATTATCAATGACATAATTCATTCTCCTCTCTGTTTTAATTTTATGTTAATGATATACATTACTGATACATTTCTTTATAGTGTTCCCAACTCGAATTTACCTTTACAACATAATTACGAGTTTCAGAAAACGGAATATACTTGAGTGTCACTCCGTCATCACTGTATCGCGAGTCATTAAGCCAACTATAAACATTTCCCATACCACCGTTGTAAGCCGCCAAGGCGGTGTCAATATTTCCGTAAACATCAATCAAGTGACGTAAATAATGACAGCCAAAACGTATATTTGTTTCGGGGTCCATATAATCATATTCAGTTGTTATCCCTAATTCTTTAGCGTTCCATTCGGCAGTTTCCTCAGTAAGCTGCATAAGTCCGCCGGCAACACCCGAATGTGCCTCAGGCACAAAATTACTTTCAACCTTTATAACCGCCATAACCAAGAACGGATCAAGGTCGTTGGCTTTTGAATATTTTACAATATAATCTGCATATGCAACAGGATATTTGAATTTTTGACTTGTTTGATAACCGCCTAATATACCCAGTACCGCAACAAATATTGCAAGAAGTACAAGGAATGCTTTAAAAATTTTACTCAAAACTATTCCCCTTTATTTTATTAAATAACCCGACAACATCACTTTCAAGCTGTGCAATATCACCGTTATTATATATGATATACATTGAATTTTCCTTATAGAACTCATCATCATTTTGAGCATTAATTCTTTGTATCGCCTGTTCATCGGTAATATTGTCACGCGTCTTAATTCGTGTGATTCTGCTTTGTTTATCAGCAATAACCGACACTATAAATTCACAAAGCGGTTCAACATTACTTCCGATTATCACCGCTCCGTCTATACCAACCAATTCGGCATCAGTCGTGTTTATGTCTTTTACCACTTCCGCCTTTATATATTTATGCGTTATGTTGCTTAATGCCTCTGTTTTTTGTTTGTCAGAAAAAGCGATTGATGCTAATTTCTTTCTATTCAATGTCTTATCGTCATTTAGTATGCTATCACCGAAATAATCGACCAATTCATTAAGACAATCACTGTTTGGTTCTACGATTTCGTGTGCAATTACATCTGTGTCAATAATATGCACACCCAGTTTTTCAAGCATTTTTGAAACAGATGTTTTTCCGCTTCCGCTTCCACCTGTTATACCGAAAACAACCATTTCTATCCCCTCTTAAATGTTCTCAATTTGCCAATCTATCGGTGTTTTACCCATTTCCGTCAACATTCTGTTTGCCGTTTCAAAATGACCGCAGCCGAAAAATCCTCTGTTTGCCGACAACGGACTCGGATGTGCGGCAGTTAAAATTTTATGATAATGATTAGTAATAACCTTTATTTTCTCTTTCGCATTGTTACCCCAAAGCATAAATATTACCGGGTCTTTGCGTTCATTCAAACACTCGACAACTCTGTTGGTAAATATCTCCCAACCTTTGTTTCTGTGTGAATTTGCCTGACCGTCACGGACAGTCAATGCTGAGTTAAGCAACAACACACCTTGTCTTGCCCATTTTTCAAGATAACCATTATTTGGAATGTACAATCCCAATTCATTATGAAGTTCCTTATATATATTCAATAATGACGGAGGAATTTTAACACCTTTTTGAACAGAGAAAGCCAATCCGTGTGCTTGACCTACTTCATGATACGGATCTTGACCAAGAATGACAATCTTCGTATTTGCATAAGAGGTCCATTTCAAAGCATTAAAAATATCATACATATCCGGATGAATACAATGCGATTTATATTCAGATTTCAAAAAAGCACGAAGTTTCAGATAATATTCTTTACTAAATTCATCTTTAAGAATTTCGTTCCAATCGTTTCCTATATTAACCACTCAATTCACTCCTAAATAATCATCTTATATATATTATACCAAAAAATCGTTTAAATTGCAATTAGATTATAAAATTATAAACAAATATTTATATTTGTAAAACAGATTTGATTTGAAATACAAAAAAGAACAGTCCGTATGGACTGTTCTTTTAAGATACTTTAATATCAATTATTGAGCATCAACGAATGTATCGAAGATTACCTTAGCTGACTGAGCTCTTGTAGCATTTGAATGTGGTTCAAATGTTGTATCAGTCATACCGTTGATAATACCGGCCTTTTGAAGAGTCATAACTGCTTCAAATGCGTAATCTGAGATTTCATGTGAATCCTCAAATGTGATTTCAGCATTTACAGGTTCAAGTGACTTGTTCATGATTTGAGCTGTCTTATATGTCATAAGAGCCATATCTTGTCTTGTGATTAGGTCGTTAGGACCGAAGTTACCGTCACCGTAGCCTGAAACGATACCAAGTTGACTTGCAACTGATACTGCATTGTAGTACCAAGCGGTTGAAGGAACGTCTGCGAATGTTGATTCACCTTTGGCGTTAAGAGCGTTGATAGCACCCATTAGAATCTGGCAGTATTCTGCTCTTGTGATGTTTGCATTAGGATCGAATGTATATTGATCTCTACCACTAATCATACCTCTCATAGCAAGTCCGTTGATAGCTGTTCTTGCCCATTCAACTGAGTCAAGATCCTGGAAGTCAGGCTTATAGTTTGAATCTGTGTTAGGTGTTGTTACAGCACCTGTGTTACCAGGAGCGATTATGCTAGGGCCACCACCTGAAGTTGTACCGTCATTACCACCAGTTGTTGTAGAAGCCTTCTTAACTGTAACCTTTACAGATGCTGACTTTTCGTTACCTTCAGTATCTTTGTATGTTGCTGTGATTGTAACTGTACCAGCCTTATCATTTGCAACGTAAGTAGCCTTTGTTTCACCCTTAGAATTGATTTCTGTAGGTGTACCGAAGATTACTGCATATTTTTCATCATCATTTGTTGTGAATGCAACCTTAGCACCGTCTTTTGCGTTCTTAACTGTAGCTGTTACAGTGAACTTCTTGTCAAATTCAACAGTTGTTGATGAAGCCTTAACTGAGATTGATGGCTCAGATGGCTTAGCTGTCGGCTTAGCAGGTGTTAGAGTGTTATCCTTAGGATCAACAATTTGTTCTGCATTACCTTCAGCATCAATAGCATTAACTGTTGTTGAAACATTATTTACAGAGCTATTATAGATATTGTATGTTAGACCGTTGATAACGTCTGCCATATCAGCATCTGTGTAACCTGAAATTAGGTTCTTGTATTCAGCTTCTGTTAGAGTTTTACCATTGTATACAGCTTCATAATCTTCACCGTATACAGCATCTTGGTCACCCTTCTTAACATCTACTGTTAGGTAAACGTCCTTACCTGCATCTTTAGCTGCCTTAATTGCATCACCATAACCAGTTGATACAACGCTCTTCAATGCAACTGTCTTAACAGGGTTAACTGTAGGAACAGGTTCTGTTGATGGTGTAACTACTGTTGAAGCAGCTGTCATACCCTTAGCAACAGTTATTTCGCCCTTAGAATCTTCGATTGATGCCTCTGATGTCAATGTAAATGCATATGCTTCTGTCAAAGCAGTAGGCAATTTAATTGTAATTGTGGCAAGTTTACCATCCTTAAATGCAATACCGTCGCCTGCTGTATCCAAGAATGCTACATTTAGCACGCTACCTGCTACATTTACTGACAACTTAGTATCTGCTGTTGTTGTTGCTGTAACATTGTCATTTGTTACACCTTCAGGTAGATTTACAGAAATCAAGAAACTGTTTAATAATTCCTCAGTTCCTACTGCTGTAGCATCAAGTGTAATTGTTTTATTGTCCGTTGATATTGTTGAAGCAAGATTAATACCCTTCTTATCTGCAGCACTAACTGTCATTGCTGAGAACATAGAGAAAATCATAGCTAAAGCACAAATCAATGAAACGATTTTTTTGTTTTTCATTCTAATTTACTCCTTTTATATGTTTAAGATTTTATATACTAAGATAGAATTATTTTAATTCACCAACGTGACCAGCTTTAGCTGTATTACCTATCTTGTACATAACGATACATGTTGCATCACCAAGTGTAATACTATCATCATAGTTAGTATCTGCTGCTATAAGAGCGTCAGCATCAGTAATTGGAGCTGCACCTGTCTTATGTCTTACAATAGCTGTTGCGTCACCAAGTGTAATACTTGCATCTTGGTTAACGTCACCGACAAGAACTGATGAAGCGTTACCTACTTTGAAGTTTGTTGAATAAACCTGACCGTCGCCACCCATGTAAACTGTGTATTTACCGTCTGCAAGGTCCTTTGGTAGAGCAACTGTTATAGTGTCATTGCCGTCTTGTTGGTCGATTTGAAGAACATCGCCTTCAGAAACTTTAACGGTTTCAAGTGTTTTACCAGGCTTAAGAACAAGCAAAGTCTTTTGAGCTGCTGTGTAACCGCTTGCATCGATTGTCAATGTAGCTGTTTCATGAGTTGCATCTGCTGGTGCATATGTAGCTGAAATACCAGCTGCCATAGCTGATGTTGCGACTGCAGCTGTAACTGCTGCTACTGCTGCGCATGATAGAAATAGTTTTGAGAATTTCTTCATTTTGTTTTACCCCTTTTCTAAAATAAATTTTTTGTTTTTTTGTTTGAGTGTCTATAAAATCCGGACACACATACAAGTTACATTCATATATTTACATTATAAACTATAAGAACAAAAATTTCAATTCTTTTTTGGTTTTATGTTATTTTTCGTGATTTTGAATTAAATTAGCATTTATATTTTGTGCATTTTCAACAACTAAGCATCAAAAAAGCGAACCTTACGGCTCGCCCTTAATTATTTTGACGCCATTCTAAGCGTTCTGTATTCCCTGCTGCTTACTCTTATAAGCAATTCAGGATTAATCCTTTGAATCATTTGCACAATTTTAGTCACATTTCTCGTATCGAACTTAACAATCGGCATATAATAGCACTCTTTTTCAAAAGTTTCTACATATAATATATCCATACTCGAAATGGTTTTCTTCTTATAAAAGTCTTTCGACTTTTCAAGCACGCGTATATTCTTCACAAAATCAGAATCAGGTGCAACATTTCTCTTTATAAAATTTTTTGTGCCGATAAGCACCTTACTTATTTCATTAAGAGGTATCTCAACAATTTTCGTTTTCGCCGGTATAAATTCACTCAAAATTTTAACTTTATTATCATAATCATACGGTAAAAAGTCATTATTCCAATTTTTCATAAACAAATTCATTCTGTCTGTTGAAATATATGTTGCAAAGACGGTATTAATTCTTATAAGAACATATGTTGACGCCAATATCGTAGCGATAAACCACGCAATCGAAAACAAATAACTGCCCTTTATAAGATTATATATCACCATTACAAGTGCAAAACACGAAAGCAAACTCAATATTGTAATAATCACTATATTGGTTTTTCTGTAACGCGAATTTGTACAAGCTTTTACAGATGATGCCATTTCAATCCCCCCTGTATCATTAGTAAACTCTTCTTGCTCCTGCGTACTGACTGCGGTAATAATCAGTTTCCATAGACTGATATTTTACCACATCACCTGTTCTCGGTGCGTGAATCATCATTCCGTCACCGGCATAAATACCGACATGGTGAATGTATCCGTTTTGTTCAAAGAATACAAGGTCACCCGGTTGAAGTTCATCTTTATTCACCGCAGTACCGTTCTTAAACTGGTCTTCCGCAACACGATTTACGTTTATGCCAAGCGAATTACATACATACTGAACAAGTCCGCTGCAGTCAAAGCCATTCGGGGTTGTTCCGCCCCATACATACGGCACACCCAAATACTTCTCAGCCTCGCTCACTATCGCGTTACCCTTTTCATTATCGCCTGTAAGCATATGCGTTCTTATAACAGGATCGCCTGTTGTGTATTCCATTTTATTTCTGTACTTGGCAAGTTGTCTGTAACCCTTTGTCGCCTTAACTTGTTTCTGAATGATTTTCTTCTTTGTGACTGTCTGCACGTTGCCGTTTTCGTCCTCTTCGTCAACGTCAACCAATTCTTCGTCATAGAAGTACAAAAGTCCCAAAGCCTCATCCTCATAAACAAAGTAGTATGTATCATCCTTATCAAGAATAATTTCATTTATAACAGGCTCTGCCTGAGTTACTTCAAACGTCACGCAATCCTGTGCCTTTTCAACTTTACTTCCACGTCTTAACGCAGTTATATATAAGAAATACTTACCCGGATCAACGCCCTGAATAAGTGCCTCATATTCGTCTTCGACAATTTTGCTCACAACAAGATTTCCGTCCGAGTCATACAAATCGACGTAAAAATCGTGATACTTGTCGGATTTCCATGCGATTGACACATAGTCGTCATCTGTAACGCCGTTATTGTAAGGAGTAACGATATTAACGCCTGTATCGTATGCAGTACCATAGCTTATAAGCACTTCATCGGCACTCAAAGCTTCGCCGTCATCTGTGATTGAGCTTACGATAAGTCTGTAATCTCTGCCCGTTTTGAATAATTCAGACGGCAATGTAATTTCCGTTGAATCGGTAGTAATATACTCATTTACCGCATATTCATCGTTTTCAACGTCAAACATTTCTATATGATATTCCGTTGCCGCCTGCATAGCAAGCTCAATTACAACGTCATCGCCTTCTTCATAATTATCTTCCGTTACCGGCGAATTGAGTATAGGCGTTGTAACCTCCTCAACAGGTGTTATGCTGTAATCCTTTTGAGGTATTTCAACGGTAGTCTTTTCTTCCGGTACAGCTATTGATGTTGTATCCGCAACTATTTTTGCCTGAATACCGCCCGATAAGTCTGTTGTTGTATTCAAACCGATAGGAGATGTGTATTGTGTGTCCTGTACAAGAATATCGTTATCGCTTTCAAGCAACTGACGATATACAGAGAACACATCATAACCCGACTGTGTAACCACATCACTTTCATATTCCTTTTCATTCATAAAATCAAGTGACGAAAGCCATGCCGCCGCATTCATATCGGAATCTTCAACGTATACAGTCTTGTTATGCTTACTTCTGTATGAGTTTATCATATCAAGAAGAATCATCGACTTTGAACGTTTTACAGATGTGCTGTCATCAACACCGCGATAACGCGGATTGTATAATATTGAATCAAGATGTCCTTCCGAGTCGGCATAAAATCTGTAACAACGATTATCAAGATAATCCGCTGTCTTTGAATAGTCATCACCCGACTTCATTCCGTTAAAATCAAAGCTTGAACTGTTTGTGTACAAGGCACAAACTCTGTCTGCCTCAACACCTACCATACAAAATTCCGAATAGTTTGAATCATAAACATACCATTCAAATCCGTATTCTGTCTGGTCAATTCTGTTAGGCTCGCCGAACGTATCAAGAATTGTGCTAACATTCGCACCGACTCTTATTTCTTTTCCGCCGACTGTCACCATTACATTTTGTGCAAAATAATCATATACAGTGTCGATAAGAGTTTCACATTCTTCTTTTGTAAGCTCTTTGTTCGGCTCTGTACCGAATTTTGCTGTAATTATGCCTTGTTTCATCATAAACGCATATGCAATTCTGTTTTCATCATCAATATATGCGTTGTCGTAACATTCATTCAGAATTGAGTTTGCCTCATCTTCATAAATCGTGTAACTGTCGTTGTATGTAATTATTGTTTTGTATAGGATTGTCATAAAATCCTGTTTTGTTATACTTTTCTCTTGTTTTGCCTCTTCGGTATCTTCAAAATTAATATATCCCAACACAATAGGTTTTATTAAATTTGTATCAAGTCCCGTTTCGTCAAGTCCCTGCGGGATTTCGACTTCTTTATCCGTAAGATGTTCATATAAAGCAACTGCCTTATCCAAAGCCTCTGTTTCTGTTATTGCCGAATCGGCAAAAACGGTTAATTTTAAGCTGGGTGTAGCTGTTGACAACATTATTCCGGCTAATATAGCACATAATACTGCCTTCTTCCTGACCTTCAAACACCTCAACTCCTTTTTAACAGATTAATTTACAGTTTACATTATATCAAATGTAACCGTAATTGTCTATAAACAAATTGTTAATTTTTTATGACCAAAATAATGGTTTAATACCTTTATTTTCACAAAAATTTGTGATACAATATCCGTACTATGGTTTTTGGAGGCTTAAATATGAAAAAGGGCATAGCATTTGCAATACTTGCGGCGGCATTATACGCCGTCAACGCTCCGTTTTCAAAAATATTGCTCGACTGCATTCCGCCGACTTTAATGGCGGGTTTTCTTTATGTCGGTGCAGGAATAGGAATGATTATAATTGCACTCGTCCGCAAAATCAGAAAAACAGAAACAAACGAATTAAAACTGACAAAATCGGAATTGCCGTACACTGTGGCAATGATACTTTTGGACATAGCCGCACCAATTTGCTTGATGTTCGGATTGAACGCAACAACCGCCGCCAATGCGTCACTGCTCAACAATTTTGAAATTGTCGCAACGGCAATTATCGCACTTATGATATTCAAAGAAAAAATCAGTCCGCGATTGTGGTTCGGTATATTGTTTATAACGGTTTCATGCGGAATTTTGTCATTTGAAGATTTATCAAGTCTGCAATTTACGTACGGCTCGCTGTTCGTACTTCTTGCCGCCGTCTGTTGGGGATTTGAAAACAACTGTACAAGAAAACTATCTTCAAAAGACCCGCTTCAAATCGTTTTACTTAAAGGTATTTTTTCAGGCTTAGGCTCGATAATTATAGGCTTGTGCATAGGTGAACGTTTAACTGTGCTTTGGAGCATTATCCCCGTGCTTTTGGTCGGATTTATCGCATACGGATTGAGTATATATTTCTATGTCTACGCTCAAAGGCTTCTCGGTGCGGCACGGACAAGTGCTTATTACGCAATTTCTCCGTTTATAGCCGCTATCCTGTCATTGATTATATTCAAGCAAATTCCTACGATTACTTATTTTATAGCATTAATTTTTATGGTAATCGGTGCTTGGCTTTCTTCAAATGACAACAAAAATTAAACAAGAGGTGACAGCCTTTTCAGACCGTCACCTCTTTTAATTTACTTTCTGATCATTTTCAAAATTTGCACAACCACAAATGTACCGAGCGACAATCCGTAAACTGTCAACAGTTCCGCAATCGTAAGCGGTGCAACCGCAAATATACCTTGCAGTGCAGGTACAAGTAATACGGCATTTAAAAGCACAAATCCAACAAAAAACGCACCTATCATACTTTTATTGTTCCACATCTTTTTTGTAAACCAAACAGGTTTATCCGATTTACAATTAAAGCCATGTACAAGTCTTGACAGACACAATGTTGAAAAAGCCATTGTACTTGCAACTTCGGCATTTCTCATAAATCCGACATAGAACGCAATCATAGTCATAACACCTATCACAATGCCCTCAACACATATATTTGTAAGTACCTTTTTTGTAAGTATAGATTGATTTTTCGGTCGTGGCTTTTCATTCATAACATCACTGCTGTGCGGTTCAACACCGAGTGCAATCGCAGGCAAACTGTCCGTAAGCAAGTTTATAAACAACAGATGCACCGCTTTAAACGGAACAGGCAACGCCATAAATGACGCATACAATACCGCAAGTATACCTGCCGTATTACCCGAAAGCAAGAATTGAATTGCACGTTGAATATTTCTGTACAGATTACGTCCGTTTTCGATTGCCTTGACTATCGTTGCAAAATTATCGTCCGTAAGCACCATTGACGCGGCGTCTTTTGCCACTTCACTGCCCGTTATACCCATTGCCACACCTATATCCGCCTGTTTAAGTGCCGGTGCGTCATTCACTCCGTCACCGGTCATTGAAACGATGTAGCCTTTTCTCTGCCATGCGCTGACTATTCTTATTTTATGTTCAGGCGAAACTCGCGCATAAACCGACACGTCCGAAACAAATTCATCAAGTTCTTCATCTGACAGATTTTCAATCTCTCTGCCCTCTACCGCACGGCCGTTATCATCCAATATACCGATTTTTCTTGCAATCGCCGACGCGGTCACAAGGTGGTCGCCGGTTATCATTATAGGACGTATTCCGGCGGTTTTACATTTTCTTACTGCCTCTGCACTTTCTTCTCTAGGCGGGTCTTGCATTGCAACAAGTCCTAGCAAGATATAGTCCTTTTCATCGTCAACGCTTATGTCGACTGTATCAACGTCACGTTCGCACACAGCAAGTACACGAAGTCCCATTTGAGAAAATTCCGTATTAACTTTCTTTAACTCTGCCAAATCTTCGGCAGTAAACGGTCTTTTTCCGTCCATAGTTTTGACTTCATCAATTCTGCCCGACAAAACGTCAACCGCACCTTTTGTCAGCATTTTATAATTGTCGCCGATTTTATGAACGGTACTCATCAATTTTCTGTCTGAATCAAAAGGAATTTCACCCAAACGCTGATATTTTTCACGCATTTTTTCAACAGGCAAATCATGCTTTTCCGAAAAATTCACAAGCGCAATTTCTGTCGGATCACCGATTTCCTGACCTTCTTTTTGAACGGAGTCGTTACACAATGCACCGTCTATTATAAGCTGACCTTGACGTGCATTGATTTCATCGTCCTTATCAATAATTTGACCGTCAAAATAAATTTTTTGAACAGTCATTTTATTTTGCGTAAGCGTACCCGTTTTGTCCGAACAAATTATAGAAACACTGCCCAATCCCTCAACTGCCTGCAATTTTCGTATAATCGCATTTTCTTTTGCAAGTTTCTGTGTTCCGACTGACAAAACTATCGTAACAATCGAGCTTAAAGCCTCCGGAATTGCCGCAACGGCAAGTGCAACCGCAAACACAAATGCGTCCGTAAACACTGTCAAATTTATACCGTCACTGCGGAACAGTTCCAAACCCAAAACAATAACGCATATTCCGATTATGATAAGCGACAGCTTTTTACCGAAATTATCAAGGCTTTCCTGCAACGGCGTTTTCTTTTCCTGCGTACTTTTTAACAGTGACGCAATTTTGCCGATTTCGGTTTCCATACCGACTGACGTTACAACCATTTTCGCTCTGCCGTAAGTCGCAAAACTTCCCGAATACAGCATATTCACTCTGTCACCGAGCGGTTTTTCGCCGTCAAGTACGGTTTCCTGTTTTTCGACAGGCTCACTCTCGCCGGTCATCGCACTTTCATCAACCTTCAAGGACGCATTTTCAATTATACGTCCGTCCGAACAGACGTAATCACCTGCTTCAATGACCACAACATCGCCTACTGTCACATCTTTTCCCTCAACGACTTTTATTTCACCGTCACGGATAACCTTTGCAGTCGGTGCAGACATTTCTTTAAGACTGTCAAGCGACTGTTCCGCTTTGATATGCTGTACAGTACCCAAAATCGCATTTATCGTTATAACTACAAATATTACGATCGCACTTTCTATATCGCCGAGCACACCGGATATAATCGCCGCAATAATAAGAATTATAACAAGAAAATCCTTGTACTGCTCCAAAAACAATATAAACGGATTTTTCTTTTTACCCTCCGCAAGTTCGTTTTTGCCGTACTTTTTCTGATTTTCCTTTGCTTGATTTTGCGTAAGACCATTTTCATCAGTCCCGAGCATTTTAAGCACATCTTCTTTTTTCATTTGATATGGGTTCATAATCAATTCCTCCATCTTCTCACTTATGCCGCAAACAAAAAAGCAAGACTTTTTATTGCAGCACAAAAAATTATCTGCAATAAAAGTCTTGCTTCGTAGAATATGATACGGTTCTTCCGAACGTGTATTGACGACATCATATTACGCATATAAAATGCGCAAGCTACTCCCCTTTATTGATTGTATAATATCATATTATTACCAAACTGTCAACTGCATATTCTAAATTTATTCGGCAATTATACTTCCGTCACGTCCGAACATACTTCCGATATTGATATTACCGAAATTATCAACTTTTTTACCGTCCATAAGGAATTGAACACGCTGAATGCTGTCAAGTTCGGTAAGCGAATCAACGATTGAATATATCGTCATTTTCTCTTTTTCCGCAGTACCCGAATTTTTATCGGTAAAATTAGCTTTGAAATTTACAAAACAAATATTATCCGAAGTTTCCACACTCAAAAGTACGGTATCCTTGCTGAGCGGTACTGACAGTTCCTTGTTTTCGGGACCTTTGATAAGTTCATTTATAATATATTGTGCCAAAGGTTGTTGGTCGGTGACTTTAATCGTTCTTGTTTCCATAACAAGCTTGTTGCCGTCTTTATTCGGAAAATACAATGCAATTTCACGCGTTTCGCTGTTATATGTATCGGTTGGCAGATTAATGTCCTGATTTCGCAAATACCCTATAATCGAGCCGTCCGCCGTTGCAACATCCTTGCCCTCAACAATTACTTTAACACTGTCAACACTGCTGATTGCACACAACGATTTCACAACTGCATAAACCGCAAGCACATCTTTTGTATTGTCGCCTGTCAAAAATTCACCTGAAAAGTTTACAACAATATTACCGGAATCAACGTCGTTAAGCGACAGCAACTTCGTATTTTTTTCAATAATTTTCATATAACGGCTGTTGTCGGGACCTTTCATAAGTGCCTCAATTACAGACTCCGCAAGTTCCTTATCGTCCTTATATTTAATTTCACGATTTTCCATAACTATCGAAGTCGCCGTTTCATTAAAGAAATACAGTTCACTGTTGTAGCGATAACTGCCGTAATCTTTTTTTATAAGTATTCCGACAACCGCCGCCACTGTCAGCACCGCAACCGCAACGATAGCTATTACTCCCTTTTTACTTTTCATTCTGTCCTCCAATAGTAATCTTGTAAGGTAAACGTATTGTGAATACACTGCCTATATCCGACACATTTGCAACGTCTATAGTACCGTTATGCATAAGTACGGCCTCTTTTGTGATAGCAAGTCCAAGACCCGTTCCGCCGGTATCTCTCGCTCTCGAATCGTCAAGTCTGTAAAAACGTTCAAATATTCTGTCACGCTCGCCCTCCGGTATTCCCGGACCGTTGTCCTCAATTTTTATTGTCAGACAGTCATTGTCTGCCGTAAGGTCGATATGGACAAAACCGCCCTCCGGCGAATATTTAATCGCATTATCCGCGATATTGTATATCGCCTCATACATTTTGTCATAGTCAAGTAAAATCGGGCTAAATTCTGTCTGATGATTGTCAACATATATAACAATATCCTTTGCATTCGCAATCGGTGTAAGTTTTTTTACAACCTGACTTATAAGCATCTTAATATCGACTTCTTCAAGTTTCAGCGAATTACCGCCTGCGTCAAGTTTTGTAAGCACAAGCAGTCTTTCGACAATTCTTGTAAGTCTGTCAACCTCGTCCGACATATCGCCGAGGAATTCCTTTACCATAGCCGGATCGGGATTTTCCGCCGCAACAAGACTGTCGCATATAAGTTTTATGCCAGCCATAGGGGTTTTAAGTTCGTGTGACGCGTCCGAAACAAACTTACGTCTTTTTTCTTCCAAAAGTTCAAGTTCGTCACACATATAATTAAGCATTTGTGCCATTTGTGCGATCTCATTATGACCTTTAACTTCAACATGCTTTGAGAAATTACCCTTTGAAATTTCCTTTGCAACGGCAATAAATTCTTCAATCGGTGACGTTATAATATAGCTCATACCCAAACTAAGCATACCGATAAGAATTACAATAAGCGTACTGAAAACTATAAGACTGTTCCTTGTCGTTCGGACTGTATCGTCAATCGTGTTTATCGATTCTGCCAAATACACACTTCCGATTATTTCACCGCTGAATGTTACAGGCACCGCAACGCTTATAAGACGCATATTGTTTTCGCCTGTCGTTATAATATCGGCTTGTTCGCCGTCAAGCGCACGTTTTAAAACGTCACGCATAAAAACCTTGCCGATAAGCTGTGATTCTTCGTTCGTGTCATACAAAACCGAATACGATTTATTTGTCACAACACCTCTTATATTCGTACCTGCAAGACTTCGCTCAACAACATCCGAAAACTTTTGAGCCGAAGTTGCAGATGTATCGCTTCCCCATACGTCCGCAATTGTTTCAGATATAATATTCGCCTTTGCAAACATATTTATCGTTTCCGTGCTGTACAGATTTTCGCTAAGCAGACTGATTATATAAATACTCATCAAAACAAGCGTTGTAACAATAATTGCAAGATAAGTTGCAATCATTGTAAAACGCATTGAATTGGTGATGTTTTTAATCTTTTCCTTAATCCTTCTTATAATAGTAACCAACTCCCCACTTTGTCTTTATATATGAAGGCTCGGCAGGATTTTTCTCAATTTTTTCTCTAAGCCTTCTTATATGAACGTCAACCGTTCGTACATCACCCGGATAATCAAAGCCCCACGCTATATCCAAAAGATTTTCTCTTGTATAAACCTTACCCGGATTTCTCATAAACAGTTCCAAAAGGTCAAATTCCTTGCTTGTAAGTTCAATAACCTTATCGTTTATCACAACACGTCTGAAATTATAGTCCAAAGTTATATCGCCCGATATGATAAGCTTGTCCCTTTCGCCTTTCGGTGCAGGATTTACTCTGCGCAAAATCGCCTTAATTCTTGCCGTAACCTCACGAATGTTAAAAGGCTTGGTTATATAATCGTCCGCACCGTATTCAAGTCCGAGTATCTTATCTATATCTTCACTTTTCGCCGTAACCATAATTATAGGTACATTTGAAAAACTTCTTATCGTACGGCATACGGTAAATCCGTCCACTTTCGGCAACATCAAATCAAGTAAAATCAAGTCTATGCTTTCATCATGTGCAAGACGAATAGCCTCCTCACCGTCAAATGCAGTCACTACCGCATAACCGTCCTGCTCAAGGTTAAACTTTATACCTTTCACCAAAAGTTTTTCGTCATCTACCACTAATATTTTCATCTGTCCCATCCTTTCAACTCACTGTAATATTTATATTAATTAAAAAACAGATTTATTCTACCGAAATATATTCCTTAATATCCTCAAATTTCTTCTCGCTTATTCCCGACACCTTCATTATCTCCTCTATTGACATAAAAGGGCCGTTTTCCTGTCTGTATTTGATAATTCTTTCAGACATTTTCTCTCCGATACCTTTCAGCTTTACAAGCTGTTCTGTATCTGCGGAATTGATATTGATTTTACCGTCGGTGACTTCTTTCGTGTCCGATTCATACGGAATATAATCCTCCGTTGCCACGGTTTCCATAACAAAAGCGTCTTTTTCAAAGTGTTCAACGGCAAATCCGCCCAAAACCAACAATACAAAAATGATTATGTATAAGAATATTTTTGATTTTTTGTTCAAAACTAACATTTTGCTACCTCTGAAAATGTGTTATATTAATAGTATAACATAAATTTTTCATTTTTTCATCTTTTTTTACGAATTTAAAGAAAATTTTATTGCAATATAATTAGAATTTCGATATAATAGTAAATTGAGATATAATGTATTAAAATTAGAATATAGATTTATGGAGGCAATGATACTATAATGAAAAAGAAAAGGTTAATTTCTTTACTGCTTGCGGCATTTATAACGGTTATGCCGCTATCATTTTCTTTTGCGGCACCGACTCCGGAGCCGACTGCTGATAACACAACTTCAACCGTAACTTCACCTGACGGAACAACCAGAACAGTAACTTCCGACGGCAATGATGTAAAATCAACACCAAAGGCAACAGAAAGCACAGATACATCAAGCGATACGGAAACGACATCCGCAACCGAAACACCGTCAGATACTTCATCGGATACATCAAGCACATCTGATACAACTTCGCAAAGCGATACAGATACAACATCGCAAAACGCAAATTCACTTCCGAACGGCGTAACTATGGAAGATCCGTCACTTACGCCTCCGAACGTGCAGTATGCACAGTCCGCACTTCTTATGGATATGGCGTCGGGACGAGTTTTATACAGCAAAAACCTTGATGAAAAAGTTTACCCTGCAAGTACAACAAAGATTATGACAGCTATACTTGCACTTGAAATGGGTAATATGGACGATACGGTAACCGCCACATATGATGCGCTGAAATCAATAACTCTTGAAGATTCTCATATGGGTATACTTACCGGCGAGGAACTTACTTTAGACCAACTTGTAAAAGGTATGCTTGTATACAGTGCCAATGATGCGGCAAATGTTATTGCAATTCACATTGCAGGCTCACTGGACGCATTTGTCGATTTGATGAATCAAAAGGCACAGGAATTAGGAATGACAGGCACACACTTCGTAAATCCTTGCGGTTCACATGACGATAACCACTATACAACGGCTCGCGACCTTGCAATACTTTCAAAGTACGCAATGAAAAACGATCAATTCCGTGAAATTGTAAAAATGCCTATATACAAAATTCCGGCAACAAATAAGTATGCATCAGAGCGTATTCTTGTAAATACAAACCTGTTCCTCGGAACATCGCGTTCAACTTACTACTATTACCCACCGGCAATAGGTATTAAAACAGGTCACACCTCACAAGCCGGATACTGTCTTGTATCAGCCGCTTCATATAACGATACCGAATTTCTTGCAATCGTTATGAACTGTAAAAACGTAGATACAAAGGAACAGGCTTATTCATATATCGATTCAAAGACTTTGTTTAATTTTGGTTTTGATAATTACACACATCAACCGCTTGCGGCAGTCGGAGATATAGTTTCCGATTCAAAGGTTTATGAGGCAAAACAGGATATGCGTGTTGCTGTAACTGTTGAAAACGACGTGTCAGCACTTATTCCGAGCGGTGAAGGCAACGCAGAGCAAATAACAACGAATATAGATATGCCCGAAAAATTAGAGGCACCTATTACAAAAGGTGACGTACTTGGCACAGTGACATATTCATATAAAGGTATTGAAGTCGGTTCGGCTAACCTTATCGCAACAAATGATGTTGAAAGAAATAATATTCTTCACGTATTCCACCTTGTGTTAAAGGTTATAACAAGTCCATTCTTCTTCATTCCGGCAATACTTCTTATACTTCTTATTATGTACGCAAGATATCAGAAGAAGAAACATGAAAGACAAAGACGTATTCAGCAGTTAAAGAAAAACAGACAGCGTTCATCATCAGAAAATGAAACAGGTACACGCACACCGAACAGAAATGCATCAAGAACAGAAAGAATTGACCGCGAAACAAAAGGTTCAAATTCAAGATACAGAAGATAATAAACGAAGATAAAACAAAAGGCAAGCCACATCTATAGCTTGCCTTTATTTTTTAACCGTTTCAAAACTACCTATTCAAAAATTCATCAATTAATTTTTTCGATTCTTTAAAAGGATTTTTACTGCTTACATAATGTATCCTATCGTCACGTCTGAACCATGTAAGCTGACGTTTGGCATAACGGCGTGAGCTTTGCTTTATGAGTTCTACGGCATCTTCAAGGCTCATTTTACCGTCATAATAGTCCATAACTTCTTTATAGCCTATACCCTTCATTGAATTTAATTCCTGCGTATAGCCCATGTCCATAAGACATTTAACTTCCTCCAAAAGTCCGCTTTTTATCATAATATCGACACGTCTGTTTATTCTGTCATACAGTACGTCCCTATCCCAATCAATACAAATCATAAGCGGATTATATCGGCTTTCAACTCGCTTTGTTTCCTCTTGGTGTTTAGAAATAGGTTTGCCTGTCGTTTTATAAAACTCTATCGCACGAATAATACGTCTGACGTTATTAGGGTGCAGTCTTTCAGCAGACTCCTTATCAAATTCCGCAAGCATATCAAGCAAATATTCACTGCCTTTTTCCTCTGCCGTCTTTTGCAATTTTTCACGAAGTTCGTAATCAGTGTCAATCTCACCGAATGTAACGTCATTTACAACAGAATTTATATAAAGTCCCGTACCGCCTGCCATTACGGCAATTTTGCCGCGGCTGGTAATATCCGCGATAGTCTTATGTGCAAGCTCGGTATAGTCCGCAACACTGAACTCATCATCAGGTTCAAGAAAACCGATAAGATGATGAACGGCTTGACTCATTTCTTCCGCAGTCGGTTTTGCCGAGCCTATATCCATATATTTATAAATCTGCATACTGTCGGCACTGACGATTTCACCGCCGACATAATTTGCAATATCAATCGCAAGTGCCGTTTTTCCCGATGCGGTCGGTCCGACAACAACAATAAGAGGTATCTTAGACAATTCTCTTAAACTCCTTTTCAAGTTCCTTTTTGCTCATTGTTACTATAATAGGTCTGCCGTGAGGGCAAGTATTAATATTTTTAAGCCTTAACACATTTCTCACAAGCGTTTCCATTTCTATCTTACTCATACGCATATTCGCTTTAACCGCCGATTTACACGCAATCGTATATAAAAGTCTTTCGTTCTTTTCCGTTATAAGTTCTTTCCTCAGTTCCTCGCCTTGTGCGACAAGTTCAAGCACAAGCGGTTCAACCTCACCGAGTTCAACTTCACCCGGAACACTTCGTACAATAACCGCGTCATCGCCGAATTCTTCCGACTCAAAGCCTATATCGTCAAAAAGCTGTTTATTGTCACGATACGCAGTCATTTCACTGCCGGTAAGATTTACTATAACAGGCTCGATAAGCATTTGTGGCACAACTTGTTTTGACGCAATATCTTTCTTCAATTCTTCATATTTCAAACGTTCGTGTGCCGCGTGCTGGTCTATAATCATCATTTCGTCGCCCTTTTCGGCTATGATGTACGAATCAAAAACCTGACCGACTATTTCAAAATATTCGTCTGCAAAAACAGTTTCTTCGCGTTTCGGGACTTCGGTTTCAACATTTTGCTCTGTCGGATTTTCTTCCTTAACGGTTTCAACCCTTAATGTTTCAGTAACAGTTTTTTCCTCATTTTTTATTTCTTCAACTGCGGCTTCTTCCGCTTTAACCGCGTCCTTTTTAGGAAGTATTCCGTTTGTTTCCGCTTTCGGAGTTTCAAGCGATACAGTTCTTGTATAAGGAATTTCGGGTTGTCTTGATTTTATAAAATCGGGTTTTAGTGATACAAAATTATTTTGTGTTTTAGTGTCCCCAACTTTATCCGTTTTATTGTCACTCACCGAATTATTTTTAGCGTCCCCACTGTTTTTCAGGAAATGATTTTCTCTCGGATTATATGCGGTCGTTTCCGGACGTTTTGTCATTGTCTTCGGAAGTGCAACCGCAAGGTTGCTTAGATTTAACTGTCCCTTTGGCGTATCACGTTTAAATTCGTCTGATGTACGCTCAATTTTCGGTACATTCGGTATTTCGTAAAGTGCGTTTTTCACACCGTAATACACCGCATTATAAACCGCCTTTTCATCCGAAAACTTCACTTCAAGTTTTGTCGGGTGAACGTTAATATCAATAAGTGACGGATTGATTTCTATATTAAGTATCGCCATAGGGAATTTGCCTATCATAATCTGATTTTTATAGGCATTTTCAAGTGCGGCGATTATTGTTCTGCTTGTTATGTATCTTCTGTTTACAAAAAAGCTCTGATAATTTCGCTTAGGCCGTGCAAGAGTTCCCTTGCCGATAAGACCTGTAATTTTAATGCCGTCCGATTCGTATTCTACGGGAATTGTACCCTTTGCATAATCTCTGCCGTAAACTGTATAAACAGAATTTTCAAGCGAATTATCGCCCGGTGAAAACAATTTTTCTTTGTTGTCGATTATCAGCTTAAAGGATATTTCGGGATGTGCGAATATAAATCTTGTCATTATATCCGTTATGTATCCTGCCTCAGTTGCGTCTTTTTTCAAGAATTTACGTCTTGCAGGTGTGTTGAAAAACAGATTTTCGACAAGTATCGATGTACCGTCGGGAATACCTGCCTCGTCAGAAGAAAGTATTTCTCCGCCTTTGCACGTTACACATACACCTGTTTCATCCTCGTGTCGCTTTGTAAAAAGTTCAACTTCGGCAACAGCACCTATACTTGAAAGTGCCTCACCTCTGAAACCAAGCGTATAAATTGCGTCAAGGTCACTGCTCGTCTGCACCTTACTTGTCGCATGGCGTAAAAAGCATATTTTCGCATCCTCCTCCGACATACCGCTGCCGTTGTCGCTGACGCGCATATATATGCTTCCGCCCTTTTTTATCTCCACGCTTATCAGAGTTGCACCGGCATCTATGCTGTTTTCAACAAGTTCCTTTATAACGCTTGACGGACGTTCAACAACTTCGCCCGCCGCTATTTTATTTGAAACTTCACTGCTCAGTACATGAATTTTTCCCATTTTAAACCCTTTCAACCATTAATACTCGTGACTTTAACAGCCACAAATGTTTATATTTTCTTCGCCCTGTTTGCCAATTCGTAAAGCTTGTTCATCGCCTCAATCGGTGTGTACGTTGTGACGTCCATATTTTTAAGTTCATCTGCAATTTCATTAGCTATACCGTCACCGAAACCGATTTGATTTGTTGTGTCCTCGTGTTTCTTCGCCGTATGTTCTACAACGATTTCATCATTCTCAATCTTTTTCAAAATCTTCTTTGCACCGTTGATTACCTCTTTCGGAACACCTGCAAGTGCCGCAACTTCAATACCGTAACTGTCGTCCGCTCCGCCTCTGACGATTTTACGCAAAAACGTAATATCGTCACCACGTTTTTTTTGTTTATGTAGTCATTCAGATGATTGTTTATTTTTATGGATGCGG
>OJSE01002107.1_pt1 | contig 22914 bp, 18 predicted proteins | sample 1599351 | NCBI WGS metagenome assembly OJSE01 (sample SAMN04168656, study PRJEB22393) | human gut metagenome | biome: human gut microbiome; feature: stool | host: Homo sapiens | collected 2014-03-17 | reverse complement strand
GAATTGAAGGGAGCGCTCCCGCAAACTGCCTCTTGACAACTTATAGGAGCGTCGGGTTTAATTTTGCTATTGGCACCATGGTCGCCAGTTGGCGATTCAGCCCCGTAAACCGGTATAGTTGCGATTTGGTAGCATTTCCCAGCAAACCAAATAGTCTAACCAAACGCAAAAAGCCCGACCTCCGTGGGAGATCGGGCTTTCAAGGCTCAGTTAAACCAAACCTGCGCGGTCAAATGACCCGTAGCTTACATCTGCTCGGGAGCGGAGACACCAACAAGGGTGAGCACCAGGGCGAGCGTCACGCGGACGGCGTCGCAAGCGGCCAGACGGGCGCGCGAAAGCTCGGGGTCGACGGGACGGCCCTCGCTCGGCAGAACCTGGCAGGCAGCGTAGAAGCTGTGGAAGTCGCCGGCGAGTTCCTCAGCAAAGTGCGTCAGACGGAACGGTGCGCGGTCGCGAGCGCAGCTGGCGATGAGGTCGGTGAGCTCGTTGAGCTTACGCGAAAGAGCGAGCTCGGTCGGGTCGGTCAGCAGCGAGTAATCGACGTTCTCACCGATGGCCTTGGCGGCGACGGCCTTCATGCCCATCTCGTCAGCCTGTTCGGGCGTAACGTCAGCGGCACGGCGCAGGATGGAGCACACGCGGGCGTGAGCGTACTGCACGTAGTACACCGGGTTGGAGTTGTCGCGCTTCTTAACGGCCTCGATGTCGAAGTCGACCATCTGGTTAGAGCTCTTGGAAATGAGCGTGTAGCGAGCGGCATCGGAGCCGACCTCGTCGACGAGCTCCTGAAGGGTCACCATGGTGCCCTTACGCTTGGACATACGGACGGGCTTGCCGTTGCGCAGCAGGTTGACGAGCTGGCCCAGCAGAACCTCAAACTTGCCGGGATAGCCAAGAGCGTCGCAGACGCAGCGGACGCGCTCGATGTAGCCGTGGTGGTCGGCACCCCAGATGTCGATGACGTGGTCGACGCGCTGGAACTTATCCCAGTGATAGGCAACGTCGGAGGCGAAGTAGGTGTACTCGCCGTCGGACTTGATCAGGACGCGGTCCTTGTCATCGCCCAGGTCGGTGGAGCGGAACCACAGGGCGCCGTCCTTGGTGTAGAGGTAGCCCATCTTGTCGAGCTTCTCAAAAGCGCGGTCGACGGCAGAGGTGCCGGCGGTCTCGCCCTCGGTGTCCTTCACGTACAGCGAACGCTCGGAGTACCAACGATCGAAGTCGCAATTGACGGCGTGGCAGAGGTCGCGCATGTTGTCGACCATCTTCACATAGCCGCGCTCGCGGAAGCTCTCCATGCGCTCCTGCGGATCGGCCTCGACCCACTTGTCGCCGTCGGTGCGCCAGAACTCGGCAGCCTCGTCGATGATGTAGTCGCCGCCGTAGGAATCCTTGCCCAGAGTCTCGGCAAAGTTGTCCTGATACGGATGGGTCTCGGGGTGCTCGTCGTTCTCGTCGGCAACAAAAGCGTCGCGGTCGGCGATCAGCAGCTTGTGAGCCTCGTCGATATCCACGCCCTGCTTGGCGATGATGTCGGCAAGCTGCATATAGCGCGTGCTGATGGAGTTGCCGAAGGTGTTCATCTGAGAGCCGTGGTCATTGATGTAGAACTCACGCTGGATGTCGTAACCGGCGTGGTCCATGACGCGGCAGAGCGAGTCGCCCAGAGCGGCCCAGCGGCCGTGGCCGATGTGCATGGGGCCGACGGGGTTGGCGGAGACGAACTCGACCTGGGTCTTCAAGCCGCCACCGACGTTGGACTTAGCGAAGTCCATGCCCTTCTCGCGGGCCTCGCCAAAGATGGCGTTCTTGACGGCAACGGAGAGGTAGAAGTTGATGAAGCCGGGGCCTGCGATCTCGACCTTCTCGATCGCGGGGTCCTCGGGCATATGGGCAACGACAGCCTCGGCGATCTTGCGCGGGGCACAGTGAGCCAGCTTGGCGGACTTCAGGGCCATGGTAGAGGTCCACTCGCCATGAGAAGTGTCAGCCGGTCGCTCGATGGCGCAATCGTCAAGTTCAAATGCGGAAAGGTCGCCGGCCTCCTGGGCCGCAGCAAGCGCAGCGCGTACCAGCTCTTCAATCTTCTCGGGCATAGGTCCTCCTTGTGTTAAAGCCCCCGAGCTCTTGGTCACTCGTAGGGCAAAAGCCAGAGTTTGTAGCACTCTATCACAAGCGACGGGCACTGTCGCAGGGTAAAGCCAATCGATATTGCATATGCACAAAATTGACTACAGCTTGTATGGAGTCACTCAAAGATGCCAGTCTGCCTGCAGATTATGCAGGCGTTGAAAATGTATAAAGGTGTGAATGAGCTGCGCCTGTTATCGAATACTCTTACCTATCAGAGTTGTGTGCTTTTCCTGCATAAAGTAAGGGTTTGCGCACGTCAGCGTGTTATTCTAGACATACGTAAATTCGTATAAGTTGGAGGTAGCATGTTCTCAATCGGTCAACACGTCATTCATCCGGGTCAGGGAGTCTGCACCGTCGTCGGTTTTAGGGACGACACACCGCAGCCCATGCTACTGCTCGAGACCAAGCAGGGACATGCGCAGACGATCCTCATGTACCCCGTGGCGCAGGCCGACCGTTTGCACGCCGCCATCTCGCAGCAAGATGCCGAGCACTTGCTGAGCCACTATGACGAGCTGGAGTGCGACACCTTTACCGAGCGCAACAGCTCACTTGAGGAGACACACTTTAAGCAGCAGCTCAAGCTGGGCGCGCCCGAGACGGTCCGCGTGGCAAAGACCATGATGTACCGCATTCGCCAGGCCGAGGAAGCTGATAAAAAGCCCAGTTCCTACTACATGCGCGTACTCAAGGAAGCCAAGCGCCGCTCCATCGAGGAGTTCGCAGTGGCCTTGGGCGTCACCGAGGAGGACGCCGAAGCCCGCCTAGCCCAAGCCGCCCTCAACTAACCCACCCGCGCCAAAAACCACCACAAAGGGGACAGGCACCTTTGTGGTGGTTTTCTTGTTCTAGTAGTATTCATTCTTAGCGATACCCACGAGCACAAGGAGTCTCTTATGGCAGAACCGCTTACCGCCGGAATCACCCGCGACCGCGCGTTCGAACTGCTCAACGAGCACAACAAGGACCCGTTCCACATCACCCATGGTGAGACGGTCGAGGGCACTATGCGCTACTTTGCGCGCGAGTTCGACCCCGAGAACGAGGAGTTTTGGGGCATCGTCGGTCTGCTGCACGACCTGGATTGGGAGGAGCATGAGGACGACCCCATGAACCACACCATCTATGCTGCCGAGATTCTTGAGGGAGAAGGTGCGTCTCCCGAGCTCATTCGCGCCATCCAGACGCACACGTCCGACTTCAACACCTCGCTGCCTAAGCCCGAGCTGCAGATGGAAAAGATCCTGTTTGCCTGCGATGAGCTCACCGGCCTGATCGGCGCTGCGGTCATCATGCGCCCGAGCAAGAGCGTTATGGACTTTACGACCAAGTCGCTCAAGAAAAAGTTCAAGGACAAGCGCTTTGCCGCCGGCTGCTCGCGCGACGTGATTTCGCAGGGCGCCGAGATGTTGGGCTGGGAGCTCCCCGAGCTCTTTGACCGCACCATCGCGGCCATGCAGTCCTTCGCCCCCGACCGCGATACCTTCCAGGCCTAACCGCCCACGCCACCTAAAACCACCACAAAGGGGACAGGCACCTTTGTGGTGGTTTTTGTTTGCGCGGGCGTTAGGGGCGGACCTGGCCGGTGCCGCGGAGCTTGTATTTGTAGGTGGTGAGGGCCTCGGCGGCAAAGGGGCCGCGGGCGTGGAGCTTTTGGGTCGAGATGCCGATCTCGGCGCCCAGGCCAAACTCGCCGCCGTCGGTGAAGCGCGTGCTGGCGTTGGCGTACACGGCCGAGGCATCGATCGCATCCAGGAAGCGCTCGCAAGCATCCGTGTCCTCGGCAACGATGGCCTCGGAGTGCATCGTGCCGTAGCGGTTGATGTGTGCGATGGCCTCGTCCTCGCTTGCCACGACCTTCACGCTCATCTCGAGCGCCAGGTACTCGCGACCCCAGTCCTCCTCAGTCGCGGCGACGTAGTCATCACCCTCGGCAAGCCCGGCATCGGCGCATGCGGCGCAGGTTGCCTCGTCGCCGTGAATGAGCACGCCGTGGTCATGCAGCACGGCCACGACCGCAGGCAAAAACGCATCGGCCACAGCATGGTCGACCAGCAGCGACTCGGCGGCATTGCACACGCCTACACGCTGGGTCTTGGCATTAACGATAATGTTGAGCGCCTTATCAAAGTCGGCGGACTCATGCACGTAGATGTGGCAGTTGCCCGTGCCCGTCTCGATCACCGGCACAAGCGACTCGCGCACGCAGCGCTGGATCAGGCCTGCACCGCCGCGCGGAATGAGTACGTCGACAATGCCGCGGAGCTTCATGAGCTCGCCAGTGGCCTCGCGGTCGGTGGACTCGATCATCGACACGGCCTCGCGCGGGAAGCCCTTGGCCTCGAGCGCATCGGCCAGCAGCTCGGCGATCATGGCGCACGAGTGATAGGCCAGCGAACCGCCGCGCAGAATGCAGGCGTTGCCGGTGCGTATGCAGATGCCTGCGGCGTCGGCCGTCACGTTGGGGCGCGCCTCGTAGACCATAGCGACCAGGCCCAGCGGCACACTCACGCGGGTCAGGTCCACGCCGCTTGAAAGCACGCGGTGATCGAGTACACGACCGACGGGATCGGGCAGCTCGGCGAGCTTCTCCAAACCGGCGGCCATGCCCTCGACGCGCTCGGGCGTCAGCAGCAGGCGATCGAGCAGTCCGGCCGAGGTACCCGCATCGCGCGCGGCGGACATATCGAGCTCGTTGGCGGCGACGATGGAGTCGACACCGTTGCGCAGTGCTACGGCCATGGCGCGCACGGCCTCCTGGCGCTGCTCATCGCTCGCCGTGGCAAGCGAGGCCGACGCTGCCTTGGCGGCAACGGCAAGATCGTGGACATACGTGGCTATATCGACCGACATGGGCGGCCCTTTCTCCTAGAAGTTTGCAACCATGGTAGCCGATTTGCGCATGGCCTCGCCCGCGGCGGTAGAATTGGTCAACCCGAAACACCGCAACGAACGGAAGACTCACATGGCCCTCATCACTTCGTACCACGTCCCCGGCCTTTACGTCGAGGACCACAGCATCGACGTCCCCCTTGACTGGCGCGGCCTGGAGCCGATGCTCCTGGCCGTCGGCAGCACCATGCGCCGCGGCGCTATGCCGGCACCCATCGCCGGCGCGCCCGAGAGCATCAAGCTCTTCTACCGCGTGGTTTGCGCGCCCGACCGCATCAACGACGATCTGCCGCTGCTCCTGTTTTTGCAGGGCGGCCCCGGCGGCGAGAGCCCGCGTCCGCTGTCGCCCACAAGCGACGGCTGGATCGAGGAGGCCGTCAAGCACTTCCGCGTGGTCCTTCCCGACCAGCGCGGCACCGGACGCAGTAGCTGCGTGGACGGACGCACGATTGCCGCACTGGGCGAGCGCGCGACGGCGGCCGGCTCCGATGCCGCACGCTCGCAGGCTGACTTCCTCAAGCGCCACCTCGCCAGCTCCATCGTGCGCGATTTTGAGTACCTGCGCCTAGTGGGCTTTGGCGGCAAGCCGTGGGTCACGCTCGGCCAGAGCTACGGCGGCTTTTTGACGCTGAGCTATCTATCGCTCTTCCCCGAGGGCGTGGCGGCGAGCTTTACCTGCGGCGGCATCCCCCACGTGCCGGCGAGCGCCAGCGAGGTCTACGCGCACACCTTCCCGCGCATGGCCGCCAAGACGCAGCAGTATTACGACCGCTACCCCGCCGACGTCGAGCGCGTGGCAGCCCTGGCCGATGCGCTCGAGGCACAGAAGCCCGTGCTGCCCGACGGCTCGCCTATGACGGTCGAGCGCCTACAGCTCATGGGCAGCGACTTTGGCATGAAGCCGAGCTTTGAACGCATGCATTGGATTATCGATCACGCTTTTGTTGATGGCGACGGCACGCTGACCTGCAACGCCTCGGTATCTGACAGCTTTTTGATGCGCGCCTTCGAGCGCACCAACACGCGTACAAACCCGCTGTACTGGACACTGCAGGAGTTCATCTACGCCGACGGCGACACCATGCCCATTCGCTGGGCCGCAGCAGAGGAGAAGGCCCATCGCGCCGAGTTCGACACGCTCGCGCGCCCGCTCATGTTTACCGGCGAGGCCATGTTCCCGTGGATGTTTGAGCAGATGCCCGAGCTTATGCCGTTTAAGCCCGCCATGGACCTGCTGATGGAAGACACCAGCTGGGACAAGATTTACGACCCGCAGCGCCTGGCCTGCAACGAAGTGCCGCTCCAGGCCGCGGTGTATTTCGACGACATGTACGTGGATTCGGACCTGCAGCTCGACACGCTCAGCCGCGTGGGCAACTCGCACGCCTGGGTGACCAACGAGTTTGAGCACGATGGCCTGCACGGCAGCGTGGTGTTCAAGCACCTCTTCGACGAAGCCCTCAACCGCGGAGACCTGCGCCGGATCTTCTAGCGAAAGATTGTCCCCAAGCGCCGGCACACAAGGAACGTCCCCGAGTGCCACCCCGGCACACAAGAAACGCCTCAATGTGCCGACAATAGAGACATCGCAGGTAGAGGACGGAAAGCGAAAACGCCCCTAAGCGAGCAAGGTGACGTGAAAGAGGAGGGCATTGACCTTTTGGTCATGCCCGACGATTGAACGTCAGATTGCCGCTTAGGGGCGTTTGCAGCGTAAATTGGTTAAGCGAAGACGATTAGATTGTCTCGATGGATCGCCGGCTTCTCGGCCAGGTCTGCCAGCAGGCGGTTGCTGGCGATCTGGTCCTGGCGGCGGCCGGCGGCAAGTTCCAGCACGTCCGAATCGGCCTCAGCGATACCGCGGGCGACGACCATACCGCTCGGATCGCACACATCGAGCACATCGCCCTCGGAAAACTGGCCATCGACCTCGCGAATACCCACCGCAAGCAAGGAAGAGCCACGGCTGACCAGCGCCTTCGCAGCACCATCATCGACCGTCACCGAGCCATGTGCCTTGTCACCCAGCGCGATCCACAGCTTGCGCGGCGCAATGTCCAGGCGTTCCGCCGGCGGATCGAACAGGGTTCCCACACTCTCGCCACGGGCCAGGCGCACGAGTGCATCGGGCTCCTCGCCCGAGCAAATCACGCTCTGAATGCCCGCCGTCATCAGAATGCGGCCCGCACGGATCTTGGTAATCATGCCGCCCGTGCCCACCGATGTGGAAGAATCACCCGCCGAGGCGATAATCTTGGCATCGATCTTATGCACGACCGGGACGAACTCGGCCGTGGGGTCCTCGTGCGGATTGGCGGTATAGAGGCCATCGATGTCCGAGAGCGTCACGCACAGATCGGCAGAAACCAGGCAGCTCACAAGCGCCGCCAGCGTGTCGTTGTCGCCAAACTTGATCTCGTCGACGGTGACGGTATCGTTCTCGTTGACAACCGGCACCACGCCCAGCTCCACCAGGCGCAGCAGAGCGTCGCGCGCGTGCAGGTAGGACGTGCGACGGGCCGTATCATGGCGCGTGAGCAACACGAGCGAGGTGAGCAGGTCGCGCGCATGGAACTCCTCGTCGTAGGCCGACGAGATGATGCACTGACCAGCCGAGGCGCAGGCCTGCAGGCTCGGCAGGTCACCGACCGGCTTGCGGTCGAAGCCCAACACGGGATAGCCACAGGCGATAGCGCCCGAGCTCACCACGACCAGACGCCAGCCGAGCTTGCGCAGCGCTGCGGCCTGATCGGCAAGTCCGCCGATAAAGGCGCGGTTGACCTTGCCATCGGCACCCACCACCGTGGACGAACCGATCTTTACCACCATCGTTTTATAAGAAGTCGTCATACGTCAAACCAATCAACTGTTCAGCGAACGGCCGAGCTGGCGGCCAAGGGAGCGTGACTCGCCCCAACCGCCCAAGGAATTAGTGAGCCCAGGGAAAGGCAGAGGCCGCGGCCATGTTCTTGCGCACGAGCTCGTCGCGCACCTGAGCCAGGCCCTGCTCCATGCCCACCACATAGGTCTGCGGGTACAGGAAGCGCTTGAAAGCTGCGTCCAGATGATCGAGCGCCCAAGCACAGCGCTCGCGCGCGTCCTGGATGCTCTCACGCGGTGCCACCGCACTGCCATCGCGCACGATCGGCACCAGCAGCTCGCGATACTCAAGTTCGGACACATCAGTCACCAGGGCGGCATCATTCACGGCCACGAGGGTATTGCCGCGCGCGGCGCCCTCCCCCGCCAGATGGTCCTCGTCGTAGATCATGTCGCAGACCGGTCCGCCAAAGCCGTCGTAATAACGGCGCACGCGTTGCACACCCGGGATCGTGCGCTTGTAGGGCTGCTCGGAGAGCTTGACCACCGGTGTCCACGGATCTGCCTCGCTCGCACGGCGGGCGGAAAGCTTGTACACGCCGCCCAGCGCCGGCTGGTCATAGCAGGTCGCGAGCTTGGTACCCACGCCAAAGCTGTCGATGGGCGCGCCCTGGTCGAGCAGTGACTGAATCGTGTACTCATCCAGATCGTTAGAAACCGAAATCCCCACATAGGGCAGGCCCTCGGCATCAAAACGGCCGCGAACATACTTGGAGAGCTTGGCGAGGTCGCCGGAGTCGATACGAATAGCCGACAGACGCTCACCCACCGCCTCCATCTCCTTGGCAACCGTAATGGCATGTTCGCAGCCCTCGCGCACGTCATAGGTGTCGATGAGCAGCGTGCAGTTCTTGGGGCTCGATTTGGCAAAGGCACGGAAGGCCTCGAGCTCGGAATCGAAGCTCATCACCCAGCTGTGCGCATGCGTGCCAAAGACGGGAATACCGTAGCGGCGGCCGGCGAGCACATTGGACGTAGAGGAGCAGCCGGCAACGTAGCTCGCGCGTGCAACGGCCAGGCCGCCATCGGGACCCTGGGCTCGGCGCAGGCCAAACTCCGCCACGGGACGACCGTCGGCGGCGAGCACCACGCGCGCCGTCTTGGTGGCGACAAGCGTCTGGAAGCCGACAATGTTAAGCAGCGCCGTCTCGAGCAGCTGGCACTCCAACGCGGGGCCGGTGACGCGCACCATGGGCTCGCGCGGAAAGACGAGCTCGCCCTCGGGCACGGCGTCGATGTTTACATGCGCACGAAAATCGCGCAGGTAGTCGAGGAATCCAGGCTTGAACATCGCGCCGCCGGCAGGGGCCTGGAGCGAGGCGAGGTAGTCGATGTCCTCGGGCGTAAAGCGCAGATTCTCGACCAGCTCGGGCAGTTCGGCGGTGCCGCACATGACGGCATAGGCGCTGCCAAAGGGATGGTCGCGGTAAAACGCGGTAAAACAACCCTGCTCATTGGCCTTGCCGCTCTCCCACAGGCCCTGGGCCATAGTGAGCTCGTACAGATCGGTGAGCATTGCGATGTCGGTGGGATGAGAGATGTCGGTCAAAGCCATGGGGCGACCTTTCGGATGTGTGGTGCAGAATGTGAGGGTTGGACGAGAGCAGAGCATGCGGACATGACGCCCGATGCAAATCGGTTAGAGCAGGCCCATGCTGGTCAGGATCGTGTAGCCCATAAAGATGACGAACGCGATGAGGGCAAGGACAATGATGATTTTTTGAGCCGGCGCCATGCCAGGGATCTCGTTCTCGCCCGTAGGCTCCTTGGAGGTGACCATGCGCTGGGCAAAGGTCATCTCGTCACGGCTCGGCGCGGGCTCGGCGGACTTGGGACGAGCGGCCTTTTTAGGCTGAGGTTTGGGCGCGGCAGGTGCAGGCTTCGCAGCAGCGGGCTTGGGTGCGGGCGCGGGCTTGCGCTCGGATGCGGCGTTCGAGGCGACCTCCTCGGCCTTCGCACGCTCGGCACGTAGGGTAGCCAGCTCCTCACGCTCGCGACGGGCCTCTTCCCGAGCCTCGCGGCGGGCCTTCTCAGCGCGGAGCTCTTCCAACTCGGCGCGCTCCTCGTCGGACAATGGTTGGGACTCAAGCTCGGCCATGGTATAGCCCTTTCTTTTAAAAAAAGCCGCCGACACAATGTCAGCGGCTTATCAAATCCAAGGGTGGAGACGAAGGGAGTCGAACCCTCGGCCTCTGCCATGCGACGGCAGCGCTCTCCCAACTGAGCTACGTCCCCAGGACAAGTCGATATTTTACCTACGGCTCGCCAACTGTCAACGCCCAATAACCAGTCTTTTTGGGGCGCGGCTATTTTGACAACTTTTCGAGCAGGCGATCCTCTCGATGATTTTTTAATCCCCGTCCCAGAAAAATCATCGACGGACGCGCTACTTTGCGCTGGTAAGAACACCGGTGGTGTCGAAGGCCGGGGTGAAGCTCTCGTCTACCGCGCCGCCCTCTTGCCAGAACATCGTCGTAAAGCCCAGGTCGTCGGCATGGTCGAGCACCTGCTCGTACTCCTCGCGCGTCACGGCACGCGCCAGGTCGCCGCCCTGCTCGCGCATAAGCGCATTGGGCGTGTACTGGTTCATGACCGAGATCGGCACATCGCCCACCGTCTGCCACACCAGGTCCAGCACGCGACACGAATCGTCTGCATGTCCCGGCAGCACCAGATGGCGCACAATCATGCCGCACTTCATGAGCCCGCCCTCATCCACCAGCTCTCCCCCGCGGCGATCGATCTCGCGCGCCATCTGGGCCAAACCCGACACGGCCACGCGCGGGTAGTCCTTTATATGAGAGAGTGACTGCGCAAGCGCCGCATCGGCATATTTAAAGTCGGTAAGCCACACGTCGACTAGATCGCCCAGCGCCGCCACGGCACTCGCGCGCTCGTAACCACTCGTGTTGTAGACGATTGGGATGACCAGCCCGCGCGTCCGTGCCGCGGCAATCGCGGCAGGCAACAGGTGCGCATAGTGTGTCGCCGTCACCAAATTGATGTTGTTGGCACCCTGGTCCTGCAGTTCCAGCATTATCTCGACCAGGCGCTCAGGCGAAATCTCAAGACCAAAATTGCCGGTCGAGATCTCGTGGTTCTGGCAGTAGATACATTTAAGCGAACAGCCGCTAAAGAAGATCGTGCCCGAACCGGCCTCGCCCGAGATAGGCGGCTCCTCCCACATATGAAGCGCCGCTCGGGCCACCTTGAGCGTGTCGTTAGCACCGCATACGCCGTGCGTGCCCTCATTGCGCGCCGCACCGCAACGGCGCGGACACAAATGGCAGGCGGGCGAAAAAAGTTCGGTCAACGACGTCGGCATAAAAACATGCTCCAAAACAACGATTCAGCAGCTCAAACGTAAAGGGCCAGACCGCGTAGACGGCTCCGTCCCTAAGGCGCCGTAATCGTCCGACACGATTTTTGTAATGTCAAGACTGGAATCGACAAAGTGCCGCTTTATGATGTAGGTATTCCGCCCCCCGCGGAGCAACTGGGTGAACCGTCGCGTTTATTTAGGGAGCCCACACAGTCGTACCTAGTACAGGTATCCTTCGTTGTTAAGGACGCTGGAACAGTCGATGAGGGCACCCACCTGTTTTAGGTGGGTTCATTTTCGTAACGTGGGGGGTGGTTTTCTTTTGCCGAAAATCACCATTACAGTCCATATACCATTACAGTCCATTTGGATTCCCGCCGGCATCCCGACAAGCCATCGACAACATCCCAATATCTGGTAAGCGCGTGATTATCGCTGCGTGCAATTACATGCACCCCCCTTGGTCGAGTATTATGGTTCGGCTATGCCCTTTGCGCATGGCGTTCTTCTGACCTTTTCCTTCGACGCTTGGCGGTTTTTAGATTCATGGCTTCATCCCCGAGCTACATACCGTACCTATGCGTGGCAGCGGCGGCCTTTATCACGACCTTCCTCGCGGTGCCCCTGGTCAAGCGCTTGGCAATTAAGCTCGATGCCGTCGACTATCCTTCTAAGCGCCGCATCAACACCAAGCCCATCCCGCGTTTGGGCGGAACAGCGGTGTTTTTGGGCCTGGTCGTTGCCTGCATTGTGCAAATCCTAGGCACCTGGCACCTAGGCTGGCCGCCCGTCCTGGTGCCGCACCCGCGCCTTCACATTAGCTATCCCATGCTGGCGCTCTCCTTTACCGTCATCTTTGCGACCGGCGCTATCGACGACGTCTTCCAGCTCAAGCCCAAGCAAAAGCTGGCCGGACAGGTCCTCGCCGCGCTCATCGCCTGTATCGGCGGCCTGCGCATCGGCGTTATCGTCAACCCGTTTGCCCCCGGCGAGATCATGCTCGGATGGCTCGCCTACCCCATCACCGTGATCTATCTGGTGGCATTCACCAACATCATTAACCTCATCGACGGCCTCGACGGCTTGGCCACGGGCATCTGCGGCATCGCGTCGTTCACCATGTTTTCGATGGCCGTTCTCTCGGGCCGCATCGACGCCGCCGCGCTCTCCATTGCGCTCTTTGGCGCCTGTCTGGCCTTTTTGCGCTACAACTTCAACCCCGCAAGCATCTTCTTGGGCGACTCGGGGTCGTTGCTTCTGGGCTTTGCACTGGGCTCCATCTCGCTGCTCAACGTGAGCCGCACCGCCGCGCTCACCTCGCTTATCATCCCGCTCATCGTTGCCGGCGTGCCCATCATCGACACGTTTAGCGCCATCGTGCGCCGCAGGCGCGCCCACATTAGCATTGGGCAGGCCGACAAGGGCCACATCCACCACCGCCTGATCCAAGAAGGCTACAACCAAAAACAGGCTGTGCTGCTCATCTATGCCTGGTGCATCATGCTTTCGGCCGGCGCCGCCGCGATCAACCAGGTCGAGGTGCCCATGCGCGTGCTCATCTTTACCGTGCTCGCCATTGGCTCGGCTGCCTTCGCCAAGCATCTACATCTGTTTGAGCCCGTGCTGCGCCACCATTACAACAAGCGCACGCACGAGGACGAGCTCGTCACCCCCGACGACCCCGCCTTTAAGCAGGAGGAGCAGGCAGCCGAGGAGCGCAAAGAAGAGCGCCACCACAAGCTCTAGGATAAGCCGCCGAGGATGTGTCCAGGCGCCACTGGCCAAGCGCAGCTGCGCCGCACCCATCGCACAAGCCACTCCTCTCCCGCCCCTCTCCTACTTACGCCCTACCCCTTTCAATAAACGCGTTATCATCTTGACCAATACGCATACGTTAGGAGCAATCATGCCAAACGAGAACAGCTACGAAGTCGCGCTGCAAAAGAGCAACGCCATTCGCGAGGGCCTGGCAAAGACGCCCGAAAAGTTCACCATGCTCACCGGCGACCGCCCGACCGGACGCCTGCACCTGGGCCACTACTTCGGCACCCTCAAGGGCCGTGTTGAGCTGCAGAACATGGGCGCCAAGACCAACGTGCTCATCGCCGACTACCAGGTCATCACTGACCGCGACACCACCGAGCACATCCAGGACAACGTGTACAACATGGTCATGGACTACCTTGCCTGCGGTATCGACCCCGACAAGACCATGATCTACGCTCACTCTGCCGTACCCGCCGCCAACCAGCTCATGCTGCCGTTCCTATCGCTGGTGTCCGAGGCCGAGCTGGCGCGCAACCCCACGGTAAAGGCCGAGATGGAGGCCTCGGGCCACGAGCTCACCGGCCTTCTGCTCACCTACCCGGTACATCAGGCCTGCGACATTCTGTTCTGCAAGGGCAACGTGGTGCCCGTCGGTCGTGACCAGCTGCCGCACATCGAGCTTACCCGCACCATCGCACGCCGCTTTAACAACCGCTACGGCAAGGTGTTCCCCGAGGTCGACGCGCTGCTGTCCGAGACCCCGCTGCTGCCGGGCCTGGACGGTCGCAAGATGAGCAAGAGCTACGGCAACGCCATCAACATCTCGATGACCGCTGAGGAGACGGCCAAGCGCATCAAGAAGAGCCAGACCGACTCTGAGCGCATGATCACGTTCGATCCCGAGAACCGCCCCGGCGTGTCCGGTTTGCTTTCGACGGCCGCCATCTGCACCGGTCGCTCCGAGGTCGAAATTGCCGAGGAGATTGGCATGGGCGGCTCCGGCCAGCTCAAGAAGTACGTGACCGAGGCCGTCAACGAGTACTTCGCACCTATCCGCGAGCGTCGTCAGCGCTACGAGAACGATCTGGATTACGTGAAGGACGTGCTGCACGAGGGCAACCGTCGCGCCAACGAGATCGCCGAGCAGACCCTGGCAGAGGTTCAGGACGCCATGGGCATGGTGTACTAGGCAAAGCGCCTTCGCACAACATAGACGGTGAGGCCGAATCCTCACCGAAACAGGAACAGGCCCGCTGGCAGATAGTTGCCAGCGGGCCTGTTCCCGAAGTACACCGTTGAATCGCACAGAGGGGAGGGATGCGAATCAAACTCAACAGGGCAGGCTTTTTCATCGCCTATTGCCTGCTCCGTTGCTGAAACCAATATAGTTCACCGTGGTTTACTTTCTAGCGTCAATATGCGCCGCCATACCTTCTCCATAAGTTAGCTCCGGTAAACCTGCAACGGAAAACCACCACAAAGGGGACAGGCACCTTTGTGGTGGTTTTGGCCACGGCAGAGCCGCTAGAGTCCGGCAGGCCAGCGACAGGCGGCCAAGTCGACGTGCATGTCGTCCTTAAACGCCACACCCTCCCCTAGCAAAAGCTCACGTTGAGCATCGGGGCCGCCAAAGGCAAAGCCTTCGCAAATGCGACCGTCGGCAAACACCACACGATGGCAGGGAATCTGGCCGGGGCGCGGATTACTATGCAGGGCATACCCCACGTACCGCGCACTCCGCGGACGACCGGCGAGCAGCGCCACCTGACCGTAGGTGGCGACCATCCCCTCGGGAATCTGCTCGACCACCTCGTACACCCGTTCAAAAAAGCCCTCAGACGCCATTGCTCGCTCCCTTCCACCCGGAAAAGCATAAACCACCACAAAGGTGCCTGTCCCCTTTGTGGTGGTTTATGGCAGGTCGGTTAGTTGGCGGGCTGGAAGAAGGCTACTGCTACGGCGCCGGGGCCAACGTGGGTACCGATGGTGGCGCCGATGGTGTGAACGGGCAACTCGCCCTCGGTGTGGCCAGCCCACAGTGCAGCGCTGTCCTCGATATACTTCTTGAGCACCGCATCCGAAAGACCCGTATAGCCGAGCGCCAGCGGCATGGAAAAGTCGATGCCGCCCGCCTTTTCGACCTTTTGGTTCAGCAGGTTGCGGCCGTTCTTGGAACCGCGCGCCTTGCCCAGCTGCACGATCAGACCGTCCTCGACAGCCACCACAGGCTTTACGTTGAGCAGCGTGCCCACAGCGCCGGCCGCAGCAGACAGACGACCGCCACGCACCAGGTACTCCAGCGTCTCGAGCAGGCCGATAACCACCACACGGTCGCGCACGGCCTCGACAGCCGCCGCGATCTGAGATGCACTGCGGCCCTCGTCCACCAAGCGCAGCGCATACTCGACCAGGACGCGCTCGCCCAGGGTGACGTTGTTGCTGTCTACCACGAACACGTCGCCACCTGGCGCCTCGGCAAGTGCGATACGGGCACTCTGATTGGTGCCTGATAGCTTAGCGCCCACGGTAATAATCACAGCCTCATCGCCGGCTTCACGAACCTCGGCGATGGCCTGCGAAAACGCGTACGGGTTGACCTGGCCGGTCTTGGGCAGCTCATCGCGCTCCACGAGCATCTCGTAAAAGCGCTGGTGATCGATGTCGATGCCATCCATGTACACATCGGTGCCAAAGGTGACGGACAGCGGCAAAACGGCCAGTGCTGGGTGCTCGGCCGGCGACATATCGCTTGCGGAATCGGTAATAATGCGGACGGACATAGCGAATCCTTTCTTGCGCAGGTCCCGCGCAGGGAATTTTGACAGCAAGGCCCCGGCACGGTATACGCGCTCAAACAGGACTATGCAGTTGTTAATTGGAAGCAAATGCCTTGGCGGCCCTACAGCTCGCGCAGGGTGTTGAGAATCGTGCGCAGCGATGCGTACATCTGCTCGCGCTGCTCCACGCCCATGGTCTTTCCGGTGGTATCGAGCACTTCGCGAATGATGCGATCGGCTTCATTCATGCTCTCGCCGCCCAGCGTGGTCAGGCGAACCGGGGCACGGTACTTGACGGCAGCATCGCCCGAGTCGTCGACCTCGACGTAGCCGCCCTCCTCCAGGTGAGCCAGCGTACGCGAAACGGCAGCGCGGGTCACGCCGGCCATGCGGGCGAGGTCGGCACCGGTCAGGCCGTCCTTGCTGCGCTCCAGATAGTACAGGCACATGACGTCGGAGCCCTTGAGGCCCAGCCTTGCGCCCTCGGACGTCTTGATGCGCTGGATCTCCTTGTAGAGGCCGCTAATCAGTCCGACAAAGTCCTCAAAACGTGTCTCGTCGTTCTGCTGCATGTGAGACGACCGCCTTTCGCTTGCATGATGCTAACGGGTAAACATCTTAGCCGTACCGAGGAGTCCTCCATACCCAGATATCCCATTTGTTAACCCATCAACATAAAAACCACCACAAAGGTGCCTGTCCCCCTTTGTGGTGGTTTACGACGAACGCGGGCCGCAGGAATTCCTACAGCTCCACGCACGGATTCTCGTGCGTCACCAGCGTCTTGACGACAACTGTGGCGCCAAGATAACGCTCAAGCAACTCAGCAAGGCGATCGATTGCGGCCTGGCAATCCCCCATCCGCTCGGGCTCCACGCACTCAATCGCCAGGAAAGCGTCCGCCGAATCGTCGGACAGCGCCGTGCGAACGCCGTCGCGCCAGTTCCAGCAACGGCACACAGCACCCGCGTCATCGATATAGGCAAGCTCACCGGGCAGCGTCGGATCGTCCGTCTCCTCACCAAGCGGCAGGAACGCGTCGCCGCCGTCGGTCACCGTCAGGCGCAAATTACCCTCAATAGCATGCAGATCCTCACCGCCCACGGGCAGCGCGTAGGTCAGCGAAACCGTATTGTAGATGTCCACCGCCGGCGTGATGTGGCCGACCGGCTTGCCTTTGAGCACGCGCTTGAGCAGGTTCTCGATGGAGCACCGCGCACCCTTCTTGGTCTTAAACTGACGATACGCCTCACGCCACGCCTTGACCGGCGCGTTCTCGCTGATGGTGTCGCTCGTCAGGTGACGCTCCGCATCAATGTTGGCGCGGTCGAGCAACGCGGCGATCGCATCCACGTCTTCCTGGGGAATCTGTGCCGCGGGCTTCATGCCCTTTACGACCACAACTCCGATAGCCGCCTGCGGGAACAACTCCCAAAACGAATCCTCGGCAACAAAACTCTTCATGTGCTCTCCCTTCATAGCGTGCACCCGAATGCGGGCGCCTAAACAAAAAGCGCCCTTACGACGGCCACCTTCAAAGTCCTACGGTGCCGCCACAAGAGCGCTTACGCTGCCCCCATCCGGAGAAGGGGGCGATATGTCAGGCGTATTGTAACCCGAGTTATCCGCTCGAGCAAAACCACCACAAAGGTGCCTGTCCCCTTTGTGGTGGTTACAGGCGGAGTCCCAGCAGGCCGCGGCCGCGGTGACGAGCCTCGGCGGGCACCTGGGCGTGCGGGCCGGCGGCCTTTACGGAATCGGGCAGGTGCGAGTACTTCTTCTCGAAGTTCTCCTCGAACATCACGGCCAGGTTGTGCGCGGCCTCGTCGTAGCGCGCGGTGCTTTGCCAGTACTGACGCGGCACCAGGATGCCGTCGGGCACGCCGTGGCACGTGGTGGGAATGTCGACGTTAAAGATGTCGTCGTGCACGAACTCGCTGTCCTCGATGGTGCCGTCGAGGGCGCGCGCGACCAGGGAGCGCGTGTAGGCAAGCTCAATGCGATGCCCCACGCCGTAGCCGCCGCCGATCCAGCCGGTGTTGACCAGGTAGACGCGCGTGCGGCCGTCGGCGATGCGCTCGCCGAGCATTTTGGCGTAGACCATGGGGTCGAGCGGCATAAACGGCTCGCCGAACAGCGAGGAGAACGTGGGCGTGGGCTCGGTGACGCCGACCTCGGTGCCGGGAATCTTGGCCGTAAAGCCCGTCACAAAGTGGTACATGGCGGCGTCGGCCGTCAGGCGCGAGATGGGCGGCAGCACACCAAAGGCGTCGCAGGTCAGGAAGAGCACGACGCTCGGGGTGGTGCCCATGCCCTTGGTCCACGCGTTAGGAATGTGCTCCACGGGGTAGGCCACGCGCGTGTTATGCGTGATCGAGACGTCGTCGTAGTTGGGCTTACGGTTCTCGTCGAGCACCACGTTTTCGCAGATGGCGCCAAAGCGGACGGCGTTGAAGATCTCGGGCTCGTGGAAGGCATCCAGGCCCTCGCACTTGGCATAGCAGCCGCCCTCGATATTGAAGATGCCCATGTCGGACCAACCGTGCTCGTCGTCGCCGATCAGCAGGCGCGTGGGGTTGGCCGAAAGCGTGGTCTTGCCGGTGCCGGACAGGCCAAAGAACACAGCGGTCTCGTGCGTGACGGGGTCCATGCTAGCTGAGCAATGCATGGGCAGCACGTCATCCTCGACGGGCAGCAGGTAGTTCATGACGCTGAAGATGGACTTTTTGATCTCGCCGGAGTAACCGGTGCCGGCGACCAGGATCACGCGCTCCTGGAAGTTGATGACCACGGCGGCACTGGAGTTGAGGCCCTTAATCGCAGGGTCGCACTGATAACCGGGGGCGGCCAGGACGCAGAAGTCCGGCTCGCCGGTGCGCGCAATTTCGCGGGCGAGCGGACGAGCGAGCATCTGCTTAATAAAGAGCGCCTGGCTGGCACGCTCACAGGCGACGAGCAGGCGGCGCGTGTGGTTACGGTCGGCGCCGGCCATGCCGCGGGTGACGAACACATCACGCTCGTTGAGATAATCGACGATGCCGGCCTTAATGGCCTCGTAGCTCTCGACAGATAACGGGCGGTTGACGGCGCCCCATGCGATCTTGTCGTGCACGTCGGGCGTGTCGACGATAAAGCGGTCGTTGGGCGAACGTCCAGTACGCTCCCCCGTCTCGATCACCAGTGCGCCGTTGGAGGCCATGCGGCCTTCGTTGCGGCGGATGGCATGCTCGACGAGCTCGGCTGCCGGCAGGTCAACCAGCAGGCGGGGCTGGTTCTCGGCAGGATCTTCGACCAACGTAAGACCAAAGTTGGACAGTACTTCTGCAGGGGTAACACCAGGCATGGGGCCTCCTTTAAAAGCGCGTCACGCGGGCGCGCGCTTTACTCACGTAGAGTCCGTTGTACCCGAAGTGCAAAAACGTTTTTGCGGCAACCGCAGAGCATCCCGCCCAACGGTCAAAAATCGCAGGTAAGCGTAACCCGGCCTAGTCATTGGGGACGTTTTTAAACGACTAATCGTTGGGGACACTCTTGAAAAGGCAACGACCAAGGAGCGTCCCCGGATGCCGGCACTTAGGGACGTTCCCAAAGTACCGGCACATAAGGAACGTCCCTAAGTGCCGACTACAGCGGCAGGCCTTGGCCGAGCATGGCTATGGCGCTCATCAGGACCAGCATGCCGGCAGCGTAGGGCAGCACCGCGCCTAGGAGCTCGGCATCCTTACCGCGCACGTGCACGGCGGCAAGACCAATGGCGAGCGTCTGCGGCGAGATCATCTTACCGGCGGCGACGCCCAGGGCGTTCAACGCGACCATCCAGTAGTCGCTCACGCCCAGCGCGGTGGCAGCCTGGCTCTGAATGGGGCCAAACAGCATGCCCGACGACGTGCCCGAACCAGTCACGAACGCACCGACCGCGCCAATCCAAGGAGCCAGGATCGGGTACAGGCCACCGGCAACGGCAATGCAAAACGCGCTAATCGACGAGATCATGCCCGCATAGCCCATCACTTTGGCGCACCCCAGCACCGAAAGCATGGTGATCACTGTCGACATCATCTGCTTAACGGTCGCGGCCAGCACCTCCCCCATCACGCGCGGCGAAGCGCCCTGAATGGCCCCACCCACAAACGCGGCCAGGAAAATCCAAACGCCCGGCGTGTTGATCCACGAAAACGTAAGCGTGCCGGGATTCTCGCCGCAATACACCTGCACCTGGCTTGCAAACGGAGCAAGCGCCGCGTGCACGGCGGGCACCAGGTTAGACGTGCCCAGCAGCAACACAAAGATCAGGATGAAGCACGACCAGGCCGAAAGCGCCGACTTAACGGTGAGCTGCTCGTCAGCTTCGATATTCATATGGAAGCGCGCATCCAGGCGACCGGACTTCTCGGCACGCATGGCAAGCGCGGCGGTCAGCGCAAGCGACACGATGGAGCCTACGACCACGGCCAGCTCGGGACCCACAAACATGGCGACGACCAGGGCCGCACCAACAAAGGACACGCCGGAGAGCAACGCCACGCCGGCAACACCGTGCAGGCGTTCGCCCACACTCGCGGCATTGCCCTGGTCATCGGCAACACGGCCCGCAACCAGCACAATAAATAGCGGCATCACCACAAAGAACGGTGCGAGTTGCACCAGCTGAACGGTCGCCAGGTGAAGGGAATCCAGACCCACCAGGTCGGCAACGGACACCGTGGGGATGCCGATGGAGCCGTAGGGCGTGGGCACGCCGTTGGCCAGCAGGCAGATAAGCACGGCGGGCACGGCCTCAAAGCCCAGGCCTGCGAGCATGCCGGCGGGAATGGCGACAGCGGTACCGAAGCCGGCCATGCCCTCCATAAAGCCACCGAAGCACCAAGCCACGAGCAGCGCCAGCAGACGGCGGTCGCTGCTGATGGAGGTGATCATGCTGCCGATCACATCCATGGCGCCCGTGCGAACGCACAGGTTATACGTGAATACCGCGGCGATGATCACCAGGACGATGGGCCACAGGGCCATCAAAAAGCCTTCGAGCGAGGCGGTCGCGATCTGCGCTGCCGGCAGGTGCCACCATGCGAAGGCAAGCAAGCACGAAAGGACAAACGATCCGATAGCGGCCTTCCATGCTGGCCATTTAAAGCACAGCAGCATCACGACCAGCCAAATAATCGGCACAAGAGCCAGTAAGAATGCGGCGACGTCCATAGGTAGAAGCTCCTTGGTGCCGCGTGGGCGGCATCGGGGGTGTCACAAAACTTCAACAGGATAACCCACGTTTACCGACAAATTACAGCCGCCTGCCGAAAATATTGAACAATCCGTTCAAAAACACGAGCGAACACCGTCGCGTCTATACTAGAGCGCAGCAATAGAAAGGACTCCGCTTTGAGCATCACGCCCCTCGATAGCATTCGCCGCGCCATCGCCCGCCGCAACGGCACCTCCAACCCCGCTGCATCGAGAGACGGCGCCGCGAAGGCCCAGGGCGGCCGCATCGAGAACGGCCTCTTCCCTGCCTCCCACACGGCCGAAGAGCTCGCACGCATCCAGGAGCTGAGCCACCGCAACGCCGGCGGCCCCAATAGCAACCAAGTCACACGTCACCGGCGCGAGCGCGATCGAGAGCCCGGCCCCGTACGCCGCATGGTCAACGCTTGGTGGAACCGTCTGCTCGGCGCCGTCTACGGCGGCGGGTTCTCCACGCAAGAGGCTGAATACGAAGAGCACGCCACCCGCCGCGATTACCTTTGGAACACTCTCGGCACCGCCGTGTGGGGCTTGGCGTTTCCGCTGCTCACCATCGTGTCCACGCAGCTCGTGGGCGCCGAAGAAGCAGGCAAATTCTCCATCGCCTTCGTCACCGGCACGCTCATTATGATCGCGTGCAACTACGGCGTGCGCAATTTCCAGGTCTCGGACATCGACGAAAAGACGTCCTTCGCCTCCTACCAGCTCAATCGTTGGATCTGCGGAGCGCTCGCCCTAGGCTGCGGCCTCATGTACAGCAGCGCCCGCAGCTATGACGCGCAAATGGCGACGATCGGCTTGGGCGTCTACCTGTATAAGGTCATCGACGGCGTCGCCGACGTGTACGAAGGCCGCCTGCAGCAGGCCGACAAGCTCTACCTGGCCGGCATGAGCCAAACGCTACGCTCCGTCGGCGTCATCGCGGTCTTTAGCGTGGCACTGTTCCTCACGCGCAGCATGCCCATCGCGGCCATGGCCATGGGCATTGCCGCGATTGCCTCGCTCGTGCTGGTCACCGCGCCGCTCGCCCTGCTCGAGACCGAAAAATCGCGCCGCGTGAGCCTGCACGAGGTCGGCCACCTGTTTGTCCAGTGCGCCCCACTCTTTGGCGCGCTATTCCTGTTCAATCTTATCGAGAGCATGCCCAAGTTTGTGATGGAAGGAACACTGGCCTACAAATACCAGCTGTACTTTAATGCCCTGTTTTTTCCAGCTCAGGCTATTCTGTTGAGCATTGGATTTGTCTATAAACCGCAGCTCCTGCGCTTGTCGAGCATTTGGGCTAATCCTCGCAAGCGTCGTCGCTTTGACCTGATTATTGTTGCCGTTATGGCGCTGATCGTGGTCATCACCGGCGTGTGCGCCGCATTTATGGCAGGTCCCGGTATTCCCCTCATGAGCTTAATGTACGGTCTCAGCTTTGAGCGCTACCGTACGCTGGCGCTGCTGATGGTCGTCGCCGGCGGCGTCACCGCGGCCATCGATTTTATCTACGCCATCATCACGGTGCTGCGCCATGCCGGCGACGTCACCAAGATCTACCTGATCTGCTTTGCCGTGAGCGTGGTGCTCCCGGTGATCTTAATCAACCTGCTGGGCCTGATGGGCGCCGTGGTGAGCTACCTGGCCATCATGGCCCTACTGCTGGTGCTGCTGATTATCGAGTACCGCCACATCCGTCAACGCATAGAGAGGGACCGGAATCCGTACGGCGCCTAATTGCGGCGATGGGAGCAGCTAATTTGCGGTGGAATCACCCCGGCTGGGGTCTCGTTGCAGACACGCAAAACTAAGTGAGTAGACTTTTACCGAATCCCCGACCACACCGACGGAGCACAAGTCTGTGACCTGCACTGATAATTGTCCTTGGGGGAAGCGGGCACTGCGGGGGCGCGTCAA
>OJSE01002101.1_pt1 | contig 22933 bp, 22 predicted proteins | sample 1599351 | NCBI WGS metagenome assembly OJSE01 (sample SAMN04168656, study PRJEB22393) | human gut metagenome | biome: human gut microbiome; feature: stool | host: Homo sapiens | collected 2014-03-17 | reverse complement strand
TAAATTATTGAAGGAAATCCGTAAAGAACTGATTGAGAAACACGGATGTCAGTTCCAGACAAACTCCGATACAGAAGTTATTCTTCAGGGATACAAAACCTATGGCGAAAAAATTGCTTCTATGCTCCGCGGAATGTTCGCATTTGTAATTTACGATAAAGAAACTCACAACTTATTCGGAGCAAGAGACTACTTCGGAATCAAACCATTCTACTATGCACAGATGAATGGAAGCCTTTTATTTGGTTCTGAGATCAAGTCCTTCCTGGCTCACCCACATTTCCATAAAGAGGTCAACAAAGATGCCCTCAAGATGTACCTGATTTTCCAGTACACCCCACTTCTTGAAACCATGTTCAAAGGTGTATTCAAACTAGAACCGGGAACATACTTCACTTATGATGGAAAAGAACTTAAGAAAACAAAATACTTCGATCCGACTTATGCAAAGAAAGACCGCAGCTTTGACGAGACAGTAAAACTCATCGGTGAGACAATTCAGGATTCTGTTGATTACCATCAGATTGCTGATGTAGAAGTAGGATCTTTCCTTTCAGGTGGTGTTGATTCAAGCTACATCGCATCTACTGTAAAACCGATGAAGACCTATTCCGTAGGATTTGAAGTCGGCGGATTCGATGAGACAACCTTCTCCAAGGATCTGTGCGATATCCTTCATATGAGCAATGCAAAGAAAGAAATCTCTTCTGACGAATTCTTCGATGCTCTGCCGGAGGTTCAGTATCATTCCGATGAACCACATGCCAACCTTTCCGCTGTACCGCTGTACTATCTGTCACAGCTCGCAGCCAAAGATGTAAAAGTAGTCTTAAGTGGAGAAGGCGCAGATGAGATGTTCGGTGGATACGAGACATATATCCCAAGCAAATCCGGTGATATGTACCGCAAGATCGTACCGGCATCTATCCGTAAAAAACTCGGAGACTGGGCAAAACACCAGCCAGACAAGAGAGGACTTAACTTCCTCAAGAGAAATGCAACTTCCGTAGAAGATTCCTACATCGGCCAGGCATTCATCATGGACAACGAAGAAGCAGATGAAGTACTCGCTCCTGCATACAAGAGCAAGATGCGCTACCAGGACGTAACCAAACCGTACTTCGACCAGGTAAAAGATCAGGACGACCTTCATAAAAAGCTCTTCCTCGATATGCATCTGTGGCTGCCACACGACATCCTGCTCAAAGCAGATAAGATGACAATGGCACACTCCCTCGAACTGCGTGTACCATACCTCGACAAAAAAGTCTGGGAACTCGCCCGCAGCATCGACAGCAAATACTGCGTAGACGGCATGGAAACCAAAAAAGCCTTCCGTACCTCCGCCCTCTCCCACATCCCAATGGACTGGGCAAAACGTAAAAAACTCGGATTCCTCGTACCATTCAGAGTATGGCTCCGGGAAGATAAATACTATAATAAAGTAAAAGAAATGTTCCAGAAAGACTTCGTATCCGAATTCTTCAATCAGGAATTACTGCTGAAATGGCTGGAAGATCATAAGAATAAAGTCGGAAATTATCATAGAAAGATTTATACCGTATATTCATTCTTACTGTGGTATGAACAGTACTTTGTCCTCAGATAGAGCAGTGCCAAAATAAAGGAATAGCCAAATTTCATGCTCGCATGAAAATTTGGCTATTTTTTTATTTTGATAGAGCGATAGCTCGCACAGCGAATGAACCGCCAGGTTCACGAGCTGTGGTGCACTGCTCCTCCCCTAAATCATTCGACCAACAAACTTTCTTATCTAAAACACACCAATCTCCAAGGGGAACAGCGCCAGCGCCTTCCCCGCCCCTAGCCCCATCTCCCCAACACCTTCCCCGCCCCTGCCCCCATCTCCCCAGCGAACAGCGCAGCGCCTTCGCGCCTCTCTAACAGCAGCTCACATATAATGTATTTTTTCGTGCAATATATTGATATTTTCGTGCATTTGTCATATAATATCTATATCATAAAAAGAGGTGATTACTATGGCAAAATCAACAACAAGTAATATCAGCATTCGTATGGACAGCGATCTCAAAGCTGCTGCCGAAGCTCTTTACGAAGAACTCGGTATGAATCTCAGCACAGCTTTCAATATTTTTGTCCGCCAGTCTCTCCGCGAAAGAGGAATTCCTTTCAAAATTACAGAAGGAACTCCAAGTAAAGAAACCGTCTCTGCTATGCTTGAGGCAGAAAGGATTGCAAAAGATCCTAACATCAAAGGATACCATGATGTTAATGAACTTTTTGCAGATCTTGATTCATAATAAAATATGAAATCAAAAATACCACTCAATTTAAAAAAGATTACAAACTTGCAAACGGCGAGAGCCTGGATCCTAAACACAAAGATCATCCATTATCCGGCAATTGGGTTGGACACCGAGAATGCCACATCTCCCCAGATTGGCTGCTCATCTATCGCTACGATGATGATGTCCTTGTCCTCACTCTTACTCGAACCGGCATTCACAGCGACTTATTTAATCTTTAAAAAATAGAAGCAACTAGTCAATGGTGTGCTACCACAATTCCCATTTTAACTAGCTGCTTCTATTTTTATTCTTCTTACACCAACCCAAATGACCTCAGCACATCCAACCACATCGTAAGCGTAAACGCACTCAACAACGTCGTCATCATAATCACTCCGGAACTAAGCGTCCCCTCATGTCCCATATTTCTTGCCATAACAAAACAGCTGACCGTCGTAGCAGATCCAAGCATTACCAGAATCGCAATCAACTCTTCATTTCTAAATCCAAGAACTGCTGCTACCGGCAAAAAAACCGCACAAAATCCAACCAGCTTCATAAACACTGCCACAATTGTCGGCTTCATTTTCGATGTCGCTTTCCTCAACTCAAATGTCGCTCCCATCGACATCAGACCCATCGGCGTTGCAGTCGCCCCGACATTGGATACAACCTTATGTAAAATTGTCGGCATCGGAAGCTTAAGTGCAGACCAGACAAATCCCGCCACAATTCCAATAATGATCGGATTCGTTGCAATCCCCTTCAGCGTTTTCTTTACCAGCGCCTTATCAAAAGAATTATTCCCCGGTTTAAACACTGAAAGCACCACAACCGCCATAATATTATAAAGCGGCACACTGCCGATGATCATAAGCGGTGCCATTCCCACAGTTCCGTAAATATTCTGGATAAAAGCAATTCCAAGAAGCGCCGCACTGCTCCGGTAAGTCGCCTGTATAAATTCACCTTTAATGCTCCGGTCTTTCCACAGCAGTGAAATCAAAGTTGATATCGTAATACTGATCGCCGTCACCACAAAACAAAAAAGAATAAACTTAATATCCCATACTTCCGAAAAATCCACGGTCGCCAGCTGTTCAAACAGCAACACCGGAAGCGGAACCAAAAATACAAACTTGTTCATCTTTACTGCAAAGACTTCATCCATCCACCCCAGTTTTCTGAATAACATTCCAAGTAACATCATCAAAAAAATCGGAATCGTTGCATTCAAACTGAAAATTAAATTTTCCATAATCGTTCTTCATCCTACTCATTTATATTTGCATATCGTTATTTTGAACTCTTTCCAGAAACCTGTCAACAGCATTTTCTCACATCAAAAGAATGATTGAGATTTAAAACAATTTATACTATAATGAAATAACACTTCGGGGTATGGCTCAGCTTGGTCAGAGCGCACGGCTGGGACCGTGAGGTCGCAGGTTCGAATCTGGGAGTTTGACAGTTGAATAATAAAAAAAAGTACTCGCAGGTCGCATAAAACCTGCTTTTTATGTCAAATTTATGGTTTTAATGTATGTTATTTTCTGTTATCGTATTGTGCAATAAGTGGAAGGAGATATTGCATATGAATCTTCATATATCAAAATCCAAAAACGCAGAGTCTTTTTATATCTGCAAATCTTATGTAAAAGCTAACGGCAGCACATCTTCCATGATTGTTCGTAAACTCGGAACTTTGGAACAACTTTTGATCGAACATAGTCCAACAAGGGATGACGTCCTCGCATGGTCAAAGAAATGATAAGATTCTTTATTATGACTGTTCGAATTATTATTTCGAGATTGAACAGGAAGACGGTAGCAAAAAATACGGAAAAAGTAAAGAGCACAGACCAAATCCAATCATTCAGATGGGACTGTTTATGGACGGGGATGGAATTCCTCTTGCTTTTTCTCTTTTTCCAGTTAATGTAAATGAGCAGACATCGCTGAAACCTTTAGAGAAAAAAGTCCTTAGTGGTTTCGGATGTCAGAAATTTATTTATTGTAGTGACGCTGAATTGGGATCAGAATCCATTCGCGAATTCAACCATATGGGCGAACGTACTTATATCGTAACCCAATCAATCAAAAAGCTGAAAAAAAGAGGAAAAAGAATGGGCACCAAAAATGCTGGATTCTGGAAACACGAAAAAGAATCGTAAGAACCCAAATGATCCGGCACGTTTCATAGGTAAGATAGCTGTCACCAAGGATGGGGCGGCTGCAGATATAAAGCAATACCTGGATGAGGATAAGATTGCGGATGATCTTCATGAAACCTGTGGTTTTATGACAGACTATCAATTTATAACAAAGAGCAAAATGAGAACAATACAGAACAAAAGTAAAGGGAAGGAATAAATTACTATACTTCAAAACAACGGCAAAAATCGCCAGCTTTCACGCTGACGATTTTCTACTGCATAAGTCCTTTATTCCATTCTCTCACTCTTAATAAAATGCAGAAACCAGCTAACTGCAAGAAGATCAGCGGAACCTCCCGGAGAAATATTATTTCTGATAAATTCTTCATCCAGTGCTTCTATTATGGCAGTTGACAGGATCTGGTTTCCACTGATCAGTTTCTGCAGTCGCTTCCGGATCCGCATACAGGTCAGATAATCAGATCTGGTAATCACATTCGTATCAACCGTTGCAGTAATCAGGTGCAGCAAAGTAATACTTCCGGCTCTGTCAAATGAATACCCTTTATCTAAAAGTCCTTCCAGAACAGGCAGACCTTCTTTGCGAACCGACGGGAACCCTGTCATCACTTCTCCACGGATTCCTTTAATTCCGTATTTTCGGTAGAAGCGACATCCAGCGGTATCCGGCTTATCCCCCATCGATTCAAAAAAGTATTCCATCGGAACTTTCGTCATATGGATGCATTCCTCTATCAGCGCTTCAGGACACAATTCTTTTCCATTACCTCTTACTCTTCCTGCCGCTCCGCATAGAATTCCAAGCGAAAAGATTGCTCCTTTGTGCGTATTCACATTTTTCGTCACACGGTACATCGCAGCTTCGGCAGCTTTTCCAATTTCCTGTAGCTCAAAAAATGTTTCTTCCGGTTTTGCAGAAGACAAAAGTATTCCAGTTTCAACCATTTCGCAAAAATATGGAGTCAGTGACACCGCGCTGTTCAAAAATGTATAAAAATCCATATCTTGATGGGAACCTGCATTTGCTCTGTCGACCAGTCCCGGCTTCGGCGTAACCGACACTTCGTATAACAGTGCCCTTGTTGCAAATTCCGCAATGCGATCTGAAAATTGTATTTTAAATCCTTCTTCCCTTTGTTTCACCATTACTGCACCTTTTTCTGCTTTCCCTACTCCGCTACTTCCCGGACAACATCCATGATCGTACCATCACGACCTTCAATGATTCCGACTACTCTCTCTCCGAATTTAACCGGCTGCGGAGTCCCTACAATGTCATAGGCAATGTCACGCAGTTCTTCGATTGTCTTAAGCGGTACACAGTCTGCTTCTTTCAGACATTTCAGAAGATCTTGTCTTGCCGGATTGACTGCCACACCATAATCTGTCACCACCACATCAATACTTTCTCCTGGTGTCGTAACCGTTGTAACATCCGTACAGATTGCCGGAATCCTGCCCTGCAGAAGCGGACAGATCACAATCGTACATTTTGCTCCCTGTGCTGCATCCGGATGTCCCCCCTGTGCACCTGTGATCATTCCATTCGATCCCACAACTACATTACAATTGAAATGCGTATCTACTTCCAGTGCTGCAAGTACAACATAGTCCAGTTTATTTACAAAACAGCCTTTATTAAATGGATTTGCATAAGCACCGGCACTAATCCTATGATGATTTGGCCGTTTTACAGAATTTACCGCAAAAAGATCAAAATCCTGTGTATCCAGAAGCTTTCCAACCAGTCCCGCATCCAGCATATCTACCATACCTTTACTCATTCCGCCTACTGCGAATCCCATTTTGATACCACGCTCTTCCATGATCTTTGCAAGCGAAGCAGCGGAAGCAATCGATGCTCCTCCAACACCAGTCTGATAAGAAAATCCATCTTTAAAATACGGAGTATTTACAACAACCTGTGTACAGTAATCTGCCATCATCAGCTTTCTTGTATCTGTCGTTGGTTTTGCGGCCCCCGTTGCAATTTTTTCCGGAATTCCAATCGCATCGACTACACATACATAGTCTACACGTGTCATCGCAATATCTGCCGGGAAATTCGGGAATGGAACCAGGCAATCTGTTACTGCTACTACCTTGTTTGCATGCTGTCCGTCAACAAAAGAATACGACAAAACACCACAATCACTCTTTCCGCCAATTCCTTTACAGTTTCCATAATCATCGCAGGTAGGTGCCCCGATAAAGGAAATATCGATCGTAGTTTCTCCACTCTGGATTGCACGTACACGTCCTCCATGGGAGCGCATGATCGCAAGTCCTTTCAATTTCCCATGAGAAATAGCATCTCCGATTTTTCCACGTACTCCGGAAGATTCAATTCTGGTGATCGTTCCATCTTCAATATACTCGATCAGAGGATCATGTGCTTTTCCCAAAGAGCTGGCACAGATAGTGACATCCTTGATTCCCATGTCATGTACTTCTTTCATGACCATATTCACCACCAGATCCCCTTCGCGGAAATGATGATGAAATCCAAGTGTCATTCCATCATGAGCACCACATTTCTCCAACGCTTCCCTGATTGAAGCCACCATCTTACTCGTATTGTGATCGATAACCGGCTTTACGATCGGTCCCTGTTTTCTGTATTCAACACCTTCTTTATAATTGTTTCCCTGAAATGGTTCTTTTCCTGTGATTTCTAAGATCTCATCTGGAATTTCACGTCCTACTGCATTTAACATCTTAGCATCCCTCCTTTAAAACACCTGAAGCTTTTGCCAGTTCGATCGTTCGTTTTGCCCCATCATAGAACGCAATATCGATCATTTTTCCATCTACTGTAAATACACCAATGCCAAGTGCTTTCTTTTCATCAATTTCCTTTACTACCTTCTGCGCAAAAATAATTTCTTTCTGGCTTGGGGTATAAATTTTATGAACCGGCGCAATTTGTCTCGGATTAATGATTGATTTTCCGTCAAATCCCATCAGATGAATCGTTTCCACATCTTTTACAAAGCCGTCCATATCATCAAGATCTGTATATACCGTATCAAAGCACTGTACACCTGCCGCTCTGGCAGCAATGATCATATGCTGTCTTGCTCCCATCAGTTCCACACCCGTTCCGGTAATATGTGTCTGCAGATCCTTTGTATAATCTCCCCCTGAAAGCGCAATGCCAAATAACCGATCCGATGCTTTACAGATATCAAGTGCGTTTAATACTCCTTTGGCTGATTCCAGAGCTGCCATGATCAAGACTTTTCCTGGTTCAATATCAAATTCTTTTTCTGCCTCTTCCACTGCTTTTTCCACTTTTTTTACATCTTCCGCCGTCTCTGTCTTTGGAATACGGATTCCATCTGCTCCACCTGCAACTGCACAGCGGATATCCTCTTCCCAGAGATCAGAATCCAGTCCATTGATTCGGACAATACATTCAATTCCTCTGTAATTGATTTCTTTTAATGCGTGAAAAAGAGAAAATCTCGCAGAATCTTTTTCCTTCTCTGCAACCGCATCTTCCAGATCCAACATGATCGAATCCGGCTTATAAATATATGGATCTTTGATAAGTCCCGGTTTCTGTGCATTTAAAAACATCATAGTACGTCTTAATCTTTTCTTATTTGGATTCATTATCTGATCACACCTCCCCATGGAAGATTTTTCTTCTGCCCTACACTTCTGTACACTGCACATTCCACACGTGCTTTGATCGTACAGTCAAGCGCTCCTTTATCTACAATGCGAATGTTTACATCATCTACTTGCAGTCTTTCTAATGTTTCTTTTACCACCTTCTGAATCTGTTCCCCGAACTGATTCATTACAGCGCTTTCAAGGTTCATAGCAATTGTCCCATTTCCAGGCTCTACAGTCACCATACAGTCACTGGATTCCAGTGTTCCGGCAATTGCCGGTTTTTCAATTTTCATCCTAGTTTTCCTCCTTGTTATCAATCTAATTATGCAGGTAGCAGATTATTTACCTGCCCCCAAAGTTTTAATAGAATAATCCTCCAAGTTTAAATACACCTAATGCAGAAAGTAATACATTCAGGAGTACATTTGCAACAGAAAGTAAAAATAATGTTTTAAACATCTTGTTCAGTTCTTCATTCGTCGTTTCTCTTGCTGCCGAATAAGAAGACATAATGATCGCACCACCTGTAGAAAGCGGGCTGATCGCAGCTGCAAATGAAGTAGCTGTAATAGCAGAAATAATTTCTACATAATTTGCTCCTCCAAATGTTTTACATACATCTGCCGCAATCGGGAAGAGTGTCGGCATAACAACTCCTGTTGTTGAGCTTACCCATGAAAGAATTCCTGAAGTAGCTGCCAGAATCGGGGTCGCTGTATGTTCATTCATAAAACCGGTCAGAAAATCAGAAATCATCGTGATACCGCCCAATGTATCAATTACATTGATCAGCACGCCTACTCCACAGATAAATACCAGTGTTCCCCACGGGATTCCTTTAATTGCCTTCTTCTCATCTACTGCTCCGAGAAGAATCAACACTGCAGCCGCTGCAAAAGCAAAAAGTCCGGTATCTAATTTAAATCCGATACAGCATATTACCATTACAATAATCGCAATGATCGTCAGCCACTGATCTCTGTTGAATTTCGGGATTTCTGAAAGTTTCAGCGGATTGTCTGCTTTTACTTTATATCCTTTATAAATCACATATACAACCAGTGTAAAAATAAATCCTGAAAGCAGTGTCGATAAGAACAAATGCAATCCAAATCCACTGTATCCAAGTGGTTCTGAAAGATTTTTTGCCAGCACACCTGTAAGCGAAAGCACGGACGCACAGCCTGCATTTGCACCCAGTTTTGCATAAAGTGCTGTCGCCATCGGATTAATATCCATTTCAAAAGCAAGGTACATTGCAAATGTTGTCATCAAAATACCTGCCGCAATATGTCCCGGTCCGATTGCTGAAATAAAAGCAGAAAGGAAGAACATCAGAATCGGAATCAGAACCGTATGTTTTCCTACTAATGCAACAATTTTCTTTGAAAAAAGCTCCAGTGTTCCGTTATTAGATGCCATACCAAATAAAAAGGTAACTCCAACTAATGTTACAAACATAGAACTACTGAATCCTGCTGCAATATCTTTTGCAGACATTCCTCCTACCGTTCCCAGAAAGAACGCTACACCAATTGATAAAAAGCCAAGATTTACTTTTTTGATAAAGCCAATTGCCACTACGATCACAAGTACAATCAACGAAATTATAGAAAGGTTCATCGTTTTATCCCCCGTAGTTTATTCGTTGAAACAATTTCTTACAGTGCCATCCATGATCAGGTTTGCGGTACGGAAGCCAAATGTGTCCTGGATATCCAGTTTTTCATCACTCTCCCGATAATCCACACCACATTCTAGAATACCTCCCGGATGTCCAATCCGGATAAACTGTGTATCAATGTCATCTGCACACATCTGATTTACAATACTTCCTTTTACAACCACTGCCGCTGCCGTACACATCGCACCGGTCATCGCATAACTCGGATGTGTCTTCTGCATGGACATCATTCTTGAGAGAAGATCAATTTCTTCTTTTTTTATCTCTTTTCCCTCCATGTTGACATAACTTTCCGGTTCCGCTACAAACGTCATCTTCGGAATTCCCGGTGTCTCCCATGCTGATTTAGCATAATCATCAATGAGCCCCAGCTTAACAGCTGCCACTCCTCTTACCTTTTCCAGAAGTTCCAGCTTCTCTGGATCTGCATTCAATTCATCGGGAAGCTCTTTTCCTGTAAGTCCAAGGTCCTTTGCTCTTGCAAATACCAGTGGATTTGCAGCATCAATGATCGATACTTCTACCGTACCAAATCCAGGAACTTCCAGTACATCAACCGCATGTCCGGTCGGTAACAGACCTTTTCCCAGTGTCCCGGCCGGATCCATAAATTTCAGTCGGATCGGAGAAGCTGTGCCCGGAACTCCTGCAATTCCAAAATCTCCTTCATATACAACTTCTCCATTTTTTGTCTTTACATCTGCCACAATAATCTTATCTGTATTGGTATTGTAAATTCTTACCGGTGTTGTTCCTTCCTTTGTATCTATCAGACCCTTTTCAATTGCAAAAGGTCCGACTCCGGAAGAAATATTTCCGCAGTTTCCTTTATAACTGACGATTGGTTTATCTACCGACACCTGTGCAAATGTATAATCCACATCCGCATCTGCTCTTTCAGATTTATTTACAATTGCAACTTTACTTGTGACAGACTGGGAACCGCCCAGTCCATCAATCTGCTTTTTGTCCGGACTTCCCATCATTTTAAGGAGTATTGCATCCCATTTTTCACATTCTTCCGGCAAGTCACTTTTCAAAAGATATACTCCTTTACTGGTTCCCCCACGAATGATCATAGCCGGAATATTCTTACCGTTATTTTTCTTTTCCTGAGCCATATGTATTTTTAAAATCCTTTCTACTTTTCCTTTAATTTACGGTTATAGTTGATCAGTGAACCGCAGCGGATGATTTCTTTTTCTTCATCCGTAAGTGGTTCAATCGCCAGTGAAAGCGGACGGATTTCATCTCCGATCACATATGCCTTTATTTCTTTCATATCTGTATCCAGAGCCTTTTTGATATCCGGTACAAAAATATAATCATCATCTGCGAAATCCGGCTCTCCATTTAAAACGAATGGAACCATTCCCCAATTGATCAGATTGGAACGGTATCTCTTGGTTGCATATTCAACCGTAATATTCGCGCCGCCCAGAAGAACTCTCTGACAGGATGCTGCCTGTTCTCTGGCAGATCCATCCCCTGGTTTTACCGCATAAATCGTACTGGAAAGATCAATGGTCTGGTCATCTATCTTTTCATATCCATGGATAGAATGGACTTTTTCAAGAATCCTCTGTACCTCTTCCGGACATCCTCCGTCTTTCCGTTCCTTTTCATAATTCATGACAACCTTGGCTTTTCCAACATACTCCGGCACTCTCCTGCTTAATGTAAACTCTGCAAGACCCATTGGATTGGAACGGAAAGATCCGGTCTCTCCTGATGGAATCAGTTCATCCGTTGTTGTAACCGGATCCGTAATATATGCACACACTTTCAAAAGCATATGTTCATTCAGTTCCGGAAGTTCCGGCCAGTCCTTGATATTCGGTCCACATACCAGTTCTTCATTCGGGTCCTCTTTTTTATATCCCTGATAAACTCTCTGTTCATATGCAATCGAATCATAAACATATTCTGGGCACTCATATTCATATCCAAGTTCATCTGCCGCAGTGATTCTTCCGCCGTTTGCTGCAGTTGCTGCGATCGAACGGGCATCCATAAGTGCCACACTTGCAAGCTGTCCATTTCCCGGTTTTGAGCCTTCCCGATTCGGAAAGTTTCTGGTCGTATGACGGACGGCAAGCTGTCCATGTGCCGGTGTATCTCCCGCTCCAAAACAAGGGCCGCAGAAAGCGGTACGGATCGTTGCTCCTGATGCGATCAGTTTTTCAATGGCACCTTTACGGACCAGATCCATCATAACTGCCTGGGAACTCGGATAAACGCTTAAATTAAATACATCCTGTCCGATACCTTTACCATCCAGAAGATAAGCAGCTTCCATAATATTGGAATACGTGCCTCCAGAACATCCTGCGATTGTTCCCTGATCCGCATATAAAGCTCCCTCATGCACCTTTTCCCAAAGATTCAGGTGAAGATCCGGATTCTTGATCAGTTTCTTTGCATCCTCTTCCACTTCATGAAGGATCTCATCCATATTTGCATTCAGTTCACGGATCTCATATCCATTGGACGGATGGAACGGAAGTGCGATCATACTGTGAATCTGTGACAGATCGATATAAATACAACCGTCATAATATGCTGTCTCTTTTGGTTCCAGCTTTTTATAATCTTCTCCTCTTCCATGTACTTTCAGAAACTGTTCTGTGTCTTCATCCGTTCTCCAGATAGAAGACAGACAAGTTGTTTCTGTTGTCATAACATCGATTCCATTTCTGTAATCGGTACTCATAGAAGATACTCCAGGACCTACAAATTCCATTACTTTATTTTTTACATATCCATTTTTGAAAACGGCCGTTACAATTGCGATCGCAATATCCTGCGGTCCGATTCCCGGATTTGGTTTTCCATCCAGATAAACGGCGATTACTTCCGGATACTTCACATCCCATGTCTGTTCAAGAATCTGTTTTACCAGTTCTCCTCCGCCTTCTCCAACCGCCATCGTTCCAAGTGCGCCGTATCTTGTATGGGAATCCGATCCAAGAATCATTTTTCCACCGCCCGCCATGGTCTCTCGCATATACTGATGGATAACTCCCATATGCGGTGGCAGATAAATTCCGCCATATTTTTTTGCTGCTGTAAGTCCAAATACATGATCATCTTCGTTAATCGTTCCTCCTACTGCACAAAGACTGTTATGACAGCAGGTAAGCACATACGGAAGTGGAAATTTTTCGACTCCCGAGGCTCTGGCTGTCTGAATAATTCCAACATAAGTCAGGTCATGACTGGTGATCGCATCAAATTTAATCTTCAAATTCTCTTTGTCTTCTCCTATATTATGCGCCTGCAAAATATCATAGGAAATCGTTCCGGTTTTGTACTGTTCTTTTTTATCCTGAAGTTCTTTTCCCGCTTCATCTTCCGGAACAATTGTTGTTCCATTTAAAAGAAATACTCCTGAATCATATAATTTCATGACATCTGTTTCCTTTCATCTGTTTCATTCCATTCACACTGGCCAGTCTTTTTCTATCTCTTAGATATCTTTGACCTTATTGTATATCTCAAAATACAATGTGTAAAATTCATGTTTTTCATTTTTTCTATTCGCAGAAGCTATAATAATGTGTATTTTATCCAATACAATCAATATAAATATATACATTTGTCACAAATTTAGATTAAAAATACATTTTTCGAAGCAAAAAGTAATCATTCCTTTTTTTCATACTTTTTATGGTTTTTATGTTATTTATAGTTGTATCTTAACTATTTGCAATATATAATAGAAATTATATATAACATATCATCTAAAGGAGATCGTTTTATGGACTTTCGTGAATTAAACTATGTACTTGCTATAGAAAAATATCAGAATATAACAAAAGCGGCCGACTCACTTTATGTAAGCCAGCCGACTTTAAGTAAATTTTTGATGAATCTTGAAAATACACTCGGACAAAAATTATTCCGAAAACTTGGAAATAAATATATTCTCACCTATGCTGGTGAGCAATATGTAAAAACTGCAAAAGAGATTCTGATGCTGAAATCCAATCTCGATATACAGCTTGCAGATATTCTGAAACGTGATGTAGGCGTTCTTAATGTTGCCTTTCCACGTATGCGCTGCATTTATATGCTTCCGGCAACGCTCCCTCTTTTTCAGCAGGAACACCCGAACATCAAAGTAAATGTTTTTGAAGGAAGTTCTGATGAAAATGACAAAAGACTTTTAGATGGAAAAGCGGAAATTGCATTTTACAGCAAACCTGACACACTCAACCCACAAATTGATTATGAGACTTTGAATAAAGAAGAACTCCTGATCTGTCTGTGTAAAAATCATCCTCTTGGTCGTTACGCACAGCCAAATCCTTCCAGCCGATATCCACGTTTGGATCCAATGCTTCTGCAAAATGAACTCATTCTTCAATTAATGCCAGAACAGCGAACCAGACAGCTCACCGATCGCTACTTTGCAAGTATCGGACTAAAATTCAAAAACGTCATGACAACCAGCAGCCTTCCGGCCATCATGGAACTGGTTTCTGTCGGATACGGTGCTGCCTTTATTTTTGAAACACACCTCATGCATCATACATTTTCTAAACCGATTGACTGCTATAGTTTCGGTGAACCAAAAACCGTATCTGATTTTGTAGTGGCACATCGCCACGGAGGATACCTTCCATCCTATGCACATGACTTTATCCGCATTGCAAGGGATCTGTTTGATACATCCAATGCCAGTGGCTTTACTTCTCTGGAATAGTTAAATTTAATAATTCTTTGTCTTATTCATTACATTTTACAGAATTAAAGAAACGAAACAGATTAAATCAAAAGAATGATTGAGATTTAAAACAATTTATACTATAATGAAATAACACTTCGGGGTATGGCTCAGCTTGGTCAGAGCGCACGGCTGGGGGCCGTGAGGTCGCAGGTTCGAATCCTGTTACCCCGATTTATAATTAAATTTTTACTTATCATATATAGAAAATAAGCCGGGACATTCGCCCCGGCTCAGCATGAATATGCAGTATTACATTTCCAATGCAACTATTATGAAAATTTTTTATTAGTCTTTCTGTTTGCTTTCTTCAATCTTCCGCTTGGAATCTTTCCTCACTTCATCCCGAAGCCTTTGGATATATTCCGTAAACTTACATTCTTCATTCCCATACGTCATCTGAAGATCATACTCCAACGGAATCCATGTCGAGATATCCGCCTCATTATGCTGAATCAGCGCCTCCAGCTTATCCAGTGATTTATAAAGCCTCGCCTCCTGTGTCTCCATCGCTTCCATCTCTTCAAATAATGCCTTCCATTCTGCACGGACCGGTTCCGGAAGTATATCCGTCAGCTGCTCCACCTTTTTATTCTCAACCTTTCGGTCTTTATCCGTCTTTTCAAATGCCGGAATATCTCCGGTGATCGCCTCACCCATATCATGGATCAGACACATTTTTATCACCTTATCCATATCCATCTCCGGAAATTCATCCCCAACCAGCATTGCCATCAACGCCAGCCGCCAACTGTGCTCTGCCACACTCTCCAACCTGCCACTTGAAGTATACGAATGTCTGGTGTTACATTTCAGTTGTTCCGCTGTCTTTAAAAAATCCAGTAATCTTCTTATTTCCATAATCTTCTTCCGTTCCTCCATAATTTAAGATACCATGGTCAAAAGGTCAGAAAGCTGATGCAAGCTTGCTTGCAAAAGGATTTTTGACCTCTTGACCCCAACATCTAATTTAATTTTCCATCATAAAATAAGACAATCGAGTAGGCTGACTCCTACTCGATTTGTATACTTTGTACACTATCTCGCTTAACAGCTCGATGATGTACATTCGCCAAGTACAGATTCTTGTGCAAGCACAAATCTGTACTTGGCTCATCGTATACACAAAATCCCCGGGATGCTACCTGCCTCTTTGCAAATAGCATCCCAGGGACACATTCTTCCACTTAACTTGTGTACCATTTAGGTAATAACTCTGCTTTTCACAGAAAATACCCTACCCTTTTTTCACTTTTTCGCGCTCTTCTATGTATTCCTGATAAAGATCCAGTGTCATCTGCGCTTCTTCCAGCGTCTTTCCTTTGAACTTGGATACTTTTTCGTTCTCATACCACTTTTCTTCGATACATTTTCTGAGCCATCCGACCAGATTATTGATGTATGCCTGCTCCTGTGACAGCTTAAAAGCTTTCCGGATCACATCCGGCTGGTTATCGGATACCTGAAGCAGCACCTTAATCTCCTGAATCGTGATCGGTTCATTTCCAAAAATATCGGCAACTTCTAAAATCAGTTTTTCATTAACCGGAGTTTTCTTTGCAGCCAGTACATTTGGCGCAATCTCTTCACCCTCTTCTTCTCCGGATGGCATACGCTGAAGATCTGAATGATGGATACACTTCGGATTCTTCTTCACAAAGAAACGGATTCCTGTAACCTTTCCGCCCTTCCCGCTCTTAACCGGCTCATAATCAAAGCAGATCTCGGAATACTCGGATTCTTCCAGCTCTTTTTTCGCAACTTCAAGTACTTTTCTACGGAAATTACGCCAATCTTCAAACGGTGCATCCTTAATCTCTGCAAGCGCTTCTTCAAAACGTCCCTGCTCAACAAGACGTTTTACTGCTTTAGATGCATTTGCATCCACTACATTCAGTGTAAATTTAAGCTCTGCGATCGTGTATGGATTCTTCGGCGGTCTCGGTACGATCAGCTGGTCACACTGTTCCCTGTCAAAACGATAATACTGGGTTCTCAGGATTTCGTAAACACGGGTTGTGAACAGGGATTTAAAAGAGCACAATACATCAAGACTCATACGGGTATAGTCTTTTTTCAGGTTATAGATATGAGGTTTCATCTCTTTAGTAAATCTGGTTGTAAACACGCCATCTCTATATTCACATTTATTCACTACATTGAACATGATGAAGTTCTCTTTTTCGTCGTCCTCGATACTTACTACATGTCCCAATGTCTCTTTTGATACTTCTTTCAGACGGGAATAGATGGAGTTTCCTGTTATATGAAGATAATTCTTAACATCCTTGGTGGAAACCTTTGCGATCAGCTCACCGTCTTCTACATATGCTTTTGCGATTGCAATATTAAGAAGCTTTCTTTCAAATAATGATGTACTAGATTTACTTTCGATCAGCACATTGGACCGGGAGACCGTATCACGATCCAGCAGTTGTTTCTCTTTTGGTTTTTTCTGTGTTTCCTTCATCGCTCATACCCCTTAATTGTTTTCTTCTGTATTATTGTGTACTTTTGAGGTGTATTAAAATCCCCTCTACACCCCATATAATCCCTTATTGTGTACCATTCAGGGTAACCAACCCCTTTATATTGGGGATTTGTGTACCAAAAAGGAACACCCTCCCCTAAAAAGTACCCCATAAAATGGGGTTTCTGTCTTTTTTTACATTTTGTGTACGTTTAAGGTGTGTATTGTTCTTTTCGTGTACCATTAAGGTACCTTTTTTGATAAAAATTGTGTACCAAAACGGTACGTCTAGGTTGATTATATACAAGAACCCCCCTCTTGTAAAGCCTTTTTTTAAATTTTTTCGACACTTGTGTACAGAAAAGGTAAAATCGCCAACCCTTCAAGTACACTGCGTAACCCCGCAAAGTAAACAACAACCCCCATATATGTACACCTCTTTGCCCTCTGAAGTAAACAACCTCCCCCGTTTCCGTACACAAAATATACCCCGAAATGCGTCAACCACGGGCTTTTTCAGCCCTCCTAATATAAACAAAGGAATTTTAATAAGCTGTTGTTATCTTTAATATATATATACATGCAAATTTTCACCCCAAAAGGTACACATCTGGCGATTTCGTGTACTAAAAAGGGGAAAATTAAAATTATCAGGTGGCTTCGCCAATGAAAATATAAACAATCATAGACAATTTCCCAATAATTCAGTATAATTCCTCTGTGGATATTCTGGAAAAAAGTTATCCACAAGCTTGTCGAAAAATGTGGATAAGTATCATTTCGGCAAGTTATCCACAATTTAATAGAATGAGAGGATTTTTTATGCAACGAGAAAAATTTTCTTCAAGACTCGGATTCATCCTTATTTCTGCAGGATGTGCGATCGGTCTTGGTAATGTCTGGCGTTTTCCTTATATTGTAGGAAAATATGGTGGAGCAGCATTTGTTCTTATTTACCTTGCATTTTTACTGATTCTTGGACTTCCGATCATGGTAATGGAATTTTCTGTCGGAAGAGCCAGTAAAGTAAGTGCGGCGCTTTCCTTTGACCGGCTGGAGCCAAAAGGAACGAAATGGCATTGGTATAAGTATGGAGCTATGGCCGGAAACTATCTGCTGATGATGTTCTACACAACAATTGCAGGCTGGATGGTCCAGTATTTCATCAAGATGATGACCGGTGAATTTGAGGGAAAGGATACTGCCGCTGTTGCAGGTGTGTTTTCCGATATGCTTGCAAAACCCGGAACAATGACTTTCTTTATGATCATTGTTGTTGTTGGATGTTTTGCAATTTGTGGAATGGGGCTTCAAAATGGAGTGGAAAAGATCACAAAGGTTATGATGCTGCTTTTGCTTGCACTGATGTTGATCCTTGCAGTACGTTCTGTAACGCTTGATGGGGCTTCTGAGGGGCTTCACTTCTATCTGGCACCGGATTTCCACAAAGTCGTGGAATATGGCTTATTTGACACGATTTTTGCCGCTATGGGACAGGCTTTCTTCACATTAAGCCTTGGAATCGGCGCAATTGCTATTTTCGGAAGCTATATCGACAAATCCCGCAGTCTTACAGGAGAAGCAGTCCTGGTAACACTTCTGGATACCTTTGTTGCTTTGATCGCGGGTCTGATCATTTTCCCGTCATGCTTCGCATATGGGGTGGATCCGGGAGAAGGTCCGAGTCTGATCTTTATCACACTTCCGAATGTATTTAATTCCATGGCAGGCGGAAGAATCTGGGGAGCCTTATTTTTCTTATTTATGATTTTTGCTGCGGTATCGACCGTAATCGCCGTTTTTGAGAACATTTTATCCTTTGCCATTGATTTGACCGGATGCAGCCGGAAAAAGGCTGTAATCGTCAATATCGTGGTTGTGGCGGTACTTTCCATGCCTTGCGTTCTCGGATTTAATGTATGGAGTGGATTTATGCCGTTCGGAAAAGGTTCCGGAGTACTGGATCTGGAGGATTTCCTGGTAAGTAACAACCTGCTTCCACTTGGAAGTCTGATCTATCTTCTGTTCTGTACAAGCCGTTATGGATGGGGATGGAAGAACTTCCTGAAAGAAGCGGATACCGGAGAAGGATTGAAATTCCCGAAATGGGCGAAATTTTATGTAAGCTATATCCTGCCGCTGATTGTATTATTTATCTTTGTACAGGGATATATCAGTAAATTTATGTAGGATAAGAAAAAAACCACCCTAAAAGGTACACAAAAAAGATCATGTGTTCGAATTTCGGACGGTACACATGATCTTTTTTATATGTGCCTTGGCACATTCTTTTTCAGAAAAAAAATCTATTTAAAAAAATTTTAAAATTTATGAAAAAAAAGCTTGCATTTTTTATAGCTGTCTTATATAATAAATCTTGCGTTACGGAAAACCGAATAATGTATGCGCTTTTAGCTCAGTTGGTAGAGCAGTAGACTCTTAATCTATTTGTCCAGGGTTCGAATCCCTGAAGGCGCAGTATCAGCACTGTTTTTGATGAATTAGCATCGGGGACGGTGCTCTTTTTTTGGGATCTGTTTCTACAGATGGAGACATATGTAAAAGTAATCGTTTATTTCATTTGTGGAAAGTTACTGGATCTGTGGAAAAATAAAGGAAAATCTATTTCGTGTACTAAAAAGGGGACTATTTTAGTCCCCTTCTACTACATCTTGCATAAAATATTGATTGCATCCTTGTTCAGGAGGCATTTTTCATGTTCATTCAGATAGGCTTCAGAAATTGCATCTTTTTCGACCATGCCACCGAATTCACCGGCGGATACGATGCGCTGAGCCTTTTTATTGCCGTCTTCTGTATTCGGGAAGTCTACCATCAGGTAGTAGACACCGTCATCTTTATACAGACGGCTTTCTGATGCCTGGCCGTATCCAAGGATCTTGCAGAAGTCGATTGCATTATCCAGATTTGGAAAGAGAATCTGCCAGCGAACGGTCTCTTTTTCACTGCTGTCAGGCTCGATCAGCATACCGGAAGCTTCAGAACCATCTTTTTGGATGGATTCCAGAGAATTCTCAGCCTGGCAGGAGATTGACAGCATCAGGCTCCGGTCAGGAAGAAATGCACCGTAAAATCCCTGGATTCCATTGTCTGTGTTAAGCCCAAGAACTTCTTTCCCTTTCTTGAGAAGAAGATTCAAAAATTCTTCGGTACGCTCCCTGTCCTGTGTCAGATCTTCCAGTGAGTAGCCAAGTGCGGCAATCTCTGCTTCTGTGATAAGGCAGTTCATTCTGGTGTCGGATACTTTCCAAAAAGTCATATGCTCACCCCCTGATTTGTAAAATCTATTGCTTTTGTAATCTTATTTGTTCTATAAGTTATATAACAAAACGGGTGTATTGTCAATATATTTTCTATATTTTATGATTTTTTCAGAAATATTATTTGTTTTTCATTCGTTTGATTACTTTCAGTCGGGTAAATTCTTCCCGTTCCTTCTCTTCCAGTGCATTTGTAATCGTATATACGAGATTGTCATACATCGGAATCGTAATATTTTTCAGGGCATTTGCCCTTTTCTGTGTCTTTTTGATACTTGAAGCCAGCCGGTACGCTGCATTTTCTACCTCAGAAAGCTTGAGTGTCAGCTCCTTTACACGGCAGAATGCATCACGGGCGATATCGATGGATTCTCTGGAAGTACTGAATGCATAGGTTGGTCTGGTATTTTCTTTTTCGTACTTCACTTTCGGGATTTCTGTTCCCATAATGCTTCGCGTCTGGATGCGGATAGAATCCTCGATCGGAACTGTATAGGCAAGTTCTTCTACTGTACTGATCCCGTGCTCGATATTCGCCCTCTGAAGGCACTGATAGGCATAGGTGAAGGTTTTATCGATTTCTTCCTGAATATCCTTTGCTTCGTCGATTAAGCCCATCAGCTCGCGGATCAGAATGTTCCGCTTCTTGTCCATCAGCTCATATCCCTGTCTGGCAAGTGTCAGTGAATTTTTCGCAAGTATCAGATTTCCCTTGGTGGGAAATGAACGTGGATCCATAGACTTCCCTCCTTAGCCTTTGTAGTATACGTCAAGAATCTTGGTATCGACACGGTCAAGTTCTTCTTTTGGAAGGATTCTAAGCAGTTCCCAGCCAAGATCCAGGGTTTCCTCGATGGTACGGTTTTCATTCGGTCCCTGGCCGATATAACGCTCCTCGAATGCCTTTCCGAATTCCAGGTATTTCTTGTCAATCGGAGAAAGCTCGTCTTCTCCGATAACGGAAGCAAGATTCCGAGCCTCTCCTACTTTAGCATATGCAGAGAAAAGCTGGTTTGCCAGATCCTGGTGGTCTTCCCGGGTATATCCTTTTCCGATACCGTCTTTCATCAGACGGGACAGGGACGGAAGAACGCTGATCGGCGGGTAGATTGCCTGTCCGTGAAGATTCCGGTCAAGTACGATCTGTCCTTCGGTGATATAACCGGTCAGGTCAGGGATCGGGTGGGTAATGTCATCATTTGGCATGGTCAGGATCGGGAGCTGTGTGACAGAACCATTTACTCCTTCTACGATTCCTGCACGTTCATATAAGGTGGCAAGTTCACTGTACAGATATCCCGGATATCCTTTACGGCTTGGGATTTCTCCTTTGGAAGAAGAAACCTCACGCATGGCTTCGGCAAAGGAAGTCATATCGGTAAGAATGACCAGAATGTGCATATTTTTTTCAAATGCAAGGTATTCAGCGGCGGTCAGCGCAACCTTCGGGGTGATCAGACGCTCGACGACAGGATCGTTGGCAAGGTTCAGGAACATTGCCACATGGTTTGCAACACCGCTCTCCTCAAAGGTTCTGCGGAAGAAATCAGCTACGTCATGCTTGACACCCATTGCGGCGAATACGATGGCGAAATCCTCATTCGTGCTGCCGCCCAGAGAAGCCTGCTTTACGATCTGTGCGGCAAGCTGGTCGTGCGGAAGACCGTTGCCGGAAAAGATCGGCAGCTTTTGTCCACGGATCAGTGTGGTCAGTCCGTCAATCGCAGAAATTCCGGTGCGGATATAGTTACGAGGGTATTCACGTCTGACCGGATTTAACGGAAGTCCGTTGACATCGCGCACCTCTTCAACCGTGATCGGTCCAAGGTCGTCGATCGGTTCGCCGATTCCGTTAAAGGTTCTTCCAAGCATTTCCGGTGATACAGTAACCTCCATCGGACGTCCCATCAATCTCGTATGTGTATTGTCCAGGGACATATTCTCGGTTCCTTCAAATACCTGAATGATTGCTTTGTCCTCATTCAGTTCCACAATACGTCCCATTTTCTTTGTTTTATGATCGACTACAAATTCCACGATTTCATCATAGAATGCGTCCTGAACTCCTTCCAGCACAACCAGAGGGCCTTCAACGCTGCTTAGTCCCAGATATTCTATTGCCATGATCTTGACCTCCTTCTATGCATTTTTCTCAATCACTGTATCGTAGAAACGGTCGATATCTACTTTGTACATATCTAATAATTGTAACTCGTCATTTGGCACATCGTATTTGATAGCGATAACTTTCTCAAAGATACCCTCTGCCTTCAAAACAGACATCGGCATACCTCTTGCCACCAGTTCTCTGCATTTCTTATATAGATACAGAATAATATCCATCATACCGAACTGTTTCTTTAGAGATACACACGTATCGTCTTTGTGAAATGCGTTCTGCTGCAGGAATCCAAGGCGAATCACGCGGGCAATCTCCAATGTCAGCTTCTGATCATCCGGAAGTACATCACTACCGATCAGTTTTACAATCTCCATGAGACTGTTCTCCTGGTTCAGAATATTCATCAGACGGTTCCGATAGTCCACAAACTTTGGAGATACATTATCAGCATACCATGCACTTAAATCCGGTAAGTACTCGCTGTAACTGGTCAGCCAGTGGATCGCCGGGTAATGTCTTGCATATGCCAGATCGGAAGAGCGTCGTGTAGGGAAAGAGTGTAGATCTCGGTGGTCG
>OJSE01002085.1_pt1 | contig 23073 bp, 20 predicted proteins | sample 1599351 | NCBI WGS metagenome assembly OJSE01 (sample SAMN04168656, study PRJEB22393) | human gut metagenome | biome: human gut microbiome; feature: stool | host: Homo sapiens | collected 2014-03-17 | reverse complement strand
GGAGTCGTGCACGCATACGCGCGTCGGCGTGCGTATGCCGTGATGTGACCTTTGTAGTGGAATTGAAGAATTGAGAACACTCGTATGTCTTCTAGTAGTACAACAACTGAACCAACTGTGCGCGAAACACCCGAGGTTTCCGGCGATGACAATGCGAATGCGCGCGCAGCGGTTCATAGCGCGAACAAACCCGGTGCCGCCTATGCCGCAGCAGTGGCCAACGGGGAATCCGAGCGTGCGTGGATCCGCCGTGTAGTGCTTCTACTCACCGGCCAGGCGTTCTCGCTGCTGGGCTCCAATATTGTGCAATATGCCATCTGGTGGTGGATCGTATTGCAGACTAAAACCGGTTCGGCCATGCTGCTGGCCACGTTGTTTGGCGTGGTGCCGCAGGCCATCGTCTCGATTTTCGGCGGCTCCTGGGCCGACCGTCACAGTCGCAAGTTGCTGATTATGCTGCCGGATATGGTGATTGCTGTGGTCACCGTCGTGCTGTCGCTGAGCTTCGCCATGGGATGGGCGAGTCTGACCATGATTTTCGTGGTGCTGTTCATTCGTTCGGCGGGCGGCGGTGTGCAGACGCCCGCTGTGCAGTCGTTCATACCGGATGTTGTTCCCTCGGGCAAACTATTGCGCGTCAACTCAATATACGGCGTGATTAATTCGGTGAATATGATTGTGGCACCTGCGGTGGCTGCTGTGCTTATCAACACAGTGCCGCTGTGGTCGATTCTGTTAGTCGATGTGACCACGGCCATTATCGGCGTCGGCTTTGTGGCGTTGATCAAAGCGCCGAAGAAGAGCGCGGAACATGTTGCGAGGCGTATGGCTGAAGCGGAGAATAGCGGGCAACCCGCACTCGAACCGATGTCGGATGCCAATGCTGATCGTTCGCTGATTGTCAGCGTCCGTCGTGTGTTTGCTGACTTGAAAGATGGCTTCAGCTACACATGGCGCCGGGCGAACCTGCGCAACGTGGTGCTCGGTGACGCCTTGGTGTGCTTCGTGGCCGTGGCGCCGATGAACCTTACGCTGTTGCTCATGACCCGCGAATATGAGGGCATCGATTTGAATCTCGGATTCATCAACCTGACCACCGCCTCCGATAAACTCGCCGCCAACGAGCTGGGATGGAGCATCGGTATGCTGCTCGGCGGCGCGCTGATGTCTACCATCGGTGCCAAGCTCATCCGCAACAACATGCGCGTGGTCGCCTTCGGCATCGCTCTGGTGGGCGTCTCCGTCGTTGGTCTTGGCGTGGTCCACAAGCTGCTGGCGTATTTGCTGATTGATGTGGTGAACGGTTTGGCTTCGGCCATCTGCATGGGCCCGATGCGCACCATCATCCAGACCGAGGCCGATGAGAAGATGGTGGGCCGTGTATTCGGCCTTGACACCACCCTGAGCACGCTCGGAATGCCGCTCGGCATGTTGATCTTCGCGCCACTGGCCGACGCGATCCCGATTTCGCTGGTGTTCATCATCGGCGGTGTTCTGACCCTGCCCATCGGCATCTATCTGTTCGGCCAGGCGCGCCGTAACGTCAGTGCGCAGGTGACGCGAACAGCGGCCTGACCGGCACCTGACGGCCACCTGCCAGACGTAAAGTCAACTACCAGATTTGCGCATACAGATCGTAAGACACATACTTCGGCAGATCGTAGACGGTAATCGAGAATGGCGTGGATCGGCCATTGCCCGGCCAATCCACGAATGCGATATCTCCATAGATGATTGCGTTCTGTGCGTTACGCAGTACTAGGGAAATCTTGATTTGCTGTCCATCAGATGGCTTGAATCCATCTGCCACGGCGCGGACCTCGCCATTGAACGTCGTGCCGCCGTCCCTGTTGTCTATTTTGGATATTCCACTGATGGGGAAGGCGGCGGTTCCCTGAGCCTTGGCGACGTTGTATGTATCCGGATTGAGCACAGTAAAATCAACCGTTTCTGGGGCGGTGCCTTCGCCTGCTTGACCGGCGTCATATACAGTCTGATTCGGGAATGCCATATTCAGTGCTTGCGTCTGCGAGAACACGATGGAACCGTCTTTGGCCCGCCCCGTAATGGTAATCTGCGGATACAGCACCTGCTGGGTCTTACTGGTGTTGCGCAGGGCGAAAGCGTAGTGGACATACCCTTGCTGGTCCGCCGACCAGCCGGATTCCACTATTTTCAGAGGATTGTCGGTGACGGTGTCTTGATTGTCTCCATCAGCGCCGTCAGTGCCGCCTACTCCGCCCGTGCCATTGGCATTGTCGGTTCCTGACCCGTTCGAGGAGTGCCCGCCATCGGCCTTATCGGTTGATTGGCTGCTGGATTGTGTCGAGGGATCGGGTGATGTTGCCGACCCGATAATGCCAAGTTGGCCTGCCAACACAATGCCTCCCGCAATGGCGGCGATTATCAGTGCCGCTCCGGCAATGGACCACAGCACGATGGCGCGTTTGCTCAAGTGCAGACGCCGGAATAGTCGAGACGCCGACGCGCTGCCGTTCGTTGTTCTCGTTGATGGCGGATTTGCCGATGATGCGTTCGGTATGGGCGGATTGGACTGGGAGAACAGCGCCTGGCGAAACTCTTGGACGCTCTGTGGCCGTTTGCTGGGCTCGAATGCGCACGCATAGCCGATGACGGCGCGTAGTCGAGCCGGTACTGCGGCATCATCGGCAAGTCGCTGCTCGTAGTCGCTGGCATCGGGATATACGCCGGTCAGCATGAATCCGAGTAGCCGGCCCAGCGAGAATACGTCGGAACGCGCGTCGGTTTTGGCAAAGCCATATTGCTCAGGCGAGGCGAATCCGTAGGTGCCAAGCGCCGTGGTATCCCGTGAACGGTTGCTGGCCTCTGACCGGATGCGCGCGATGCCGAAATCGATGAGATGCGCGCCATCCTGGGCCACGATGACGTTGGCCGGCGTGATGTCGCGGTGGATAACGCCGTGCTGGTGAAGCTCCTGCACGGCTTCGCAAATTTGGTCGATAAGCTGCACGGCCACATTCGGTGCAAGCCGCCCGTTTTCCTCCGCAATTTGCGCAAGCGTGCTGCCTGGCACGTAATCGTAGACGATGACGAACCGGTCGGGCAGCTCGTACGTCGCTTCCACATGCGGCAGACGATTACTCTGGCAGGCGCTGAGCGCCGCCCACACATTGCGTTGCGCTAGGGGAGAGGGAATCTTCTTGCGTACGAACGGGCCGTTGCCGTCAATGCTCACCAGTTCGGTGACGCCGGAAGGTCCGCGAGCGAGCGTACGCTCGACATGGTACGCATCGTCGATGCTCATCGCATGCATCGCCTGCTTATCGTCCATGTCTCTCCTTGATGCCCTCTTACTTGCGTCTCACTGGTGAGTGTTGTTGGGCCGAATGTCGTCAATCGGCCGGTAGCAACGTCGCCTCTCCCATACGATACAACTCGTCGTCCGTGGCAATGCGGTCGAATCCATTGCGTATACACCAGATGATAATCGCGTCGCGTCGCTGTTTGCACCACAGTTCGGAAACGCCTGCAAGACGAAGTAGCCGTTGGGTTTCACGTAATGTGCACTTGAGACCAAAAGCCAGCATAATGGCGTGATCTCGGCCGGGGCGGCTTTTGCCGGAGAAAATGTCATAAACCACTGTGGCGTTGAGGCCGGATGCCCGCACCACGTCGGCTCGTCTCAGGTCATGGGCTTCCATACGGTCGAACAGATAGTCGGTCAGCGTGCGTGCACTGACGAGTCCCTCATCGAGATACTGCTCAATGCTGGCGCTGGCGAGCAGCCGATCCAACAGTTCCTCGGTCAAATGTTCTTCGGGGATGTCTGCCATTGCCCATGCTCCTTGTCGCTGTGTTGCGGGTGCTGTGCTGCGCCATCGTACGCGGTTGCTCGATTCCCAGCGTACAGGACGCCGACTTTTCGGAAACACGCCGAAAAATTCAGTTGTCAGCTGATGTATGGCCCGCGCGTGTCGCCGACAATGGTCGATGCCATCCGTGTAGGTGCGGTGGCGGAAAGGATGTTCATGCGCGGTATCAAGCATCGACAATAAAGCTAACATGCATACAAAATGCTAATTTGCGTACATAATAACAACGCCATACACTGGTTTCGATGTATCGCAGAGCAAAGCGAGCAATAAGAAGGGACGCAATGATGAGCGAACGATACCGGCTTGCCATGGCAGTCGGATTGACCGTAACGGTTGCCGGGCTTGCCTCTTCTGTGCTGGTAATGCTGCTGCTTAAGGAAAGAAGGGCATCATGACAACGCCATTTGATCAACAACCTCAGCCGGTTCCACCGTCCGAAGGCACGAATGACGCACCGGAAGATCGCGCGAATGCGCCTACCGTGCCGAATACTGTACCGGCTGGCCAACCGAACGTAGCGTCTGATGGTGCTACCACCACTCCGATGACTCCGGCTACGGCATCGCAGCGGCCCGCCGGCGCGCCATTTGATCGTGTATATGCGGTCAGTCCGCAACAGCTGTTCCAAGTTATTCACGACCAGCTGACTACTGGCGCCACGTTTACCTTGGATAACGAAAACACCCAGACCGGAGCGTTTTCCTTCCACTCCTATGATGGGGTGAACTGCACGCTAACCGTAGTCCCGCAGGGTGCGGCAGGGGCCGCCATTCGTCTGGAGGCGACTGGAAACGAAAGCGCCAAGCGCGTTGATGAGTTCCTCGCCGCTCTGGACAAGCGTATTGGTGTGGCTCCTGCACCCGCCACACATGGTGCCGGTGCTGCCACTGGTTTTGCTGGTGCCGCTGCGCCTGCCGTGCTTGCTCCGAATGCACAAGGGGTGAAGAAGACTTCCAAGCTGGCTGTGTTCGCCATTATTTGGGGAGTGTTGTTCGTACTCGCCCAATTTGTGGATGTTTCTGGCCGATCCTGGGGCGGACTGCTGTTCGCCACGGTGATTCCGGCACTGCTCTCAGGCTTCGCCGTATACGTGACCCGCCCGAGTGGCAAGGTGCAAGGCCGAGTGCTGGCCTGGGTGGCAGTCGGTATCACCGTTGTGGGTCTGGTAATCGGTGGCGTGTTCGTAATTCGTGACGGTGCGAAGGCCAAGGCTGATCGGGCGGAATTGGAAGCATCGCTCGCCACCAAGTGCGAAGCATATTCATGGCCGGAGTCGGATATCGCGGCGCTGCTGCCGCAGCCGAAATCCACAAAGGGTGAAATTAGAAGTGAGTCTTCGGACTACTTCTCCATCGAGGTGTGCGATACCGACGCCAAGCAGTATGCCGACTACGTCAAGTCCGTGCAAGACAACGGTTTCACCGTGGATTATAGCAAGTCCGCTGACATCTTCAATGCCAAGAACGCCGATGGATACAGTGTGAGCGTTTCTCGTGACACTGACGACGAGACCATCATGTCCATCACTATCCAGGTTCCGGAAAAGAAGGAAGATGCGTCTACGGACGGCGACGCCGCGAAACAGGATGATAAGAGCACTGATACGGGCACTGATTCCAGCGATGCCAACAAGCAGAGCGACCAGTCTTCGGATCAGAAGGCGCAGCAGAACACCAATGACAGTGCTGACTTCAAGGCCACGATGGACAGCTACGAGGCCTTTATCGATGAGTATGTTGCCTTCATGAACAAATATCAGAAATCCGACAACGTGGTCAGCATGGCTACCGACTATGCCAGCATGATGAAGCGTTACTCTGAGTTCTCCCAGAAGGTAGACGCCATTGACGAAAACTCCCTCAGCAGTGAGGATTCGGCCTACTACACCGAGGTCATGACTCGATGCACGCAGAAGCTCGCATCGGTGGGCCAGTGATCAGACTGGCGTATCGAGGTAACGGTTTTCCAAGAAAGGAACGATGACGATACATGGGTATACGCGGCAGACAGTACACGCCAATGGATGAGCCGGTCTTCAACAAGGCCATCCCCGGAACGGAGGCTCTGGCCGGGGCGCTGAAGGACACTTTTGGCGCATTCCGTAGTGGGCTTGGGATTACCGAACCCGTGGTTTCGGTGAATTGCGAAGGTTGTGGCGCTCCGCTTTCCGGTCATCGCAAAGAAGTCGTTCGATGCGAATACTGCGATCGCGAAACGCAGCTATAGCCAACATGCCAGCATAACGGCCGGTCTTGCGATTGCATAGTCGCAAGACCGGCCATATGCATTGAGATATCGAGGAAAACAGATGGCAGTTATTAAGGCGTTCGCCGGCGCGCTCGGCGGTACATTCGCGGACCTGTGGCGTGATATCATCACCGCTGGTCCGTTCACGGAACACACCGTCGTTGTGCCGGGCATTCCCCGCGGAAGCAACAACGATCGCGGTTCGAATGAATACGGTTCCGAGGGAATAATCACCAATGGTTCGCGTATCTATGTGCCAGAGAATACTGCGGCGTTCATTTTCTCTGAAACAGGTATCGAAAACGTCATCACCGAGTCGGGCGGTTATGAATATCGCAACGGGGAACAGAGCGTGCTCGCCGGAGACGGCATCGGATCGTTCTTCAACCAGGTCGCCGATCGATTCACCTTCGGAGGTCAGCCTGGCCGCACCAAATATGTGGCCTTCGTCAACCTGCGTGAGATTCGTGGCATCAAATTCGGCACTTCTGCGCCGCTGGTGTATAACGACCGGTTCTATGGCGTCGATTTGGAAATTCGCGCACGCGGATCCATGTCGCTAAAGGTCACTGATCCAGTTCGATTCGTTCGTAACTTTGTGCCTGCCACTACCGTGTCGTATTCATTCGATGATGAAGGGCCACGTAGGCAGATTCTGTCTGAATTCGTACAGTCGTTTATTGTGGCCATCAATTCGTTGTCCAATGAATATCGTATTTCGCAATTGCCCGGCAAGGCGAATGACATCGCAGCATGCGTGCGTGGCGATCGAGCCAATGCCGGTACATGGAATGATCGTTTTGGCTTTGAAGTGTTCAGCGTGGGCATCGAAAGCATCGAGCTCACCGAGCAATCACGTCAACTCGTGCAGCAGTTCGCCTCGAATAGGATGAATGTTGCCGCATACGAGGGCGTTTCCCCAGCAAGCTGGCAATATGGCTGCCCAGCAGCGCATTGCGCAAGGCATCCAAGACAACGGCTTTGGCGATGGCGGCATGTTACTGGGCATGAATATGGCGCAAGCCATCAATCCTATGACCGCCGCCCCGGTTCAAGCGCCGGCGCCTACTCCGGCACCGGAAGCCGCTGCTCCCGCCTCTCACACGGCATCCATGTCTGTGGAAGAACAAGTCGAGGCGATGAAGAAATTGAAGGAATTGGTTGATATCGGCATTCTCTCCCAAGAAGAATTTGATGCAAAAAAGCACGAAATTCTCGGCCTGTAAACGGTGCATTCATGCAACTCGAAACAGCTGATAATGAGGGAAACGCTGGTGCGACACGGACAAAATGGTGCTCAGGGCTTCGAACTGGGTTGTCCAATCCGTTTCGATATTTCGGCGACTCAGCGCTTGTTCGGGCCGCCGTCCGGGAACATCAAGTAAGTGATGATGCCGGCGGCGGTTCCACTGGCCAATGCGCCGGTGATGACGGCAAGAGCCTGCATCGCCGTGCTGAGCGTGGGCTTGCCCGTTGCGGCAGTCTTTGAAGCCTTCAATGTGGCGGCACTGGGCTTGCGTTTCTCGGTGGCGGCGTTGTCGGCAACGTTGCCACCGTCCGTATTGACTGGGGCATTGTCGGCAACGGCCTCGCCGTCCTGCTCTTGAGCGCGCCGTTCGCGAATGCGTTGCTCAATGGGATCGTCGACCAAAGTCTTGATGATGCGTGCCAGATCGCGGTCTTCACGACGTGCGATTTCGGCGCTGAACACCGTACGTAAAGCGAGATACTGCAGTTTGGTCATCGGGCTTTTGCCGGTCTCCAAGTTAGACACCGTCTGTCGCGCGACTCCCAGCTCGTCGGCCAGTTGCTGAGTCGTCCATCCGGCTACCTTGCGAATCGGACCCAGGTTCTCCTGAAACTTATCAATCCACCATTGTTCGATTTCAGACGCCGCCATTACGCACCTCCTTCCACGCTGTCACCAGTGTACGTTACCTGTACCGAAATCAATCCAAAAAACAGTGTTCATGTGAAATTCACTGCGTATTTGCGCTTTCGCCGGCTTACTGAGATTAGCCTTAAACAAGGAATAACAGAGTAGAAGCAGAAGGTATGCGCGTATTCGATTTCGACGGAACCATCTATGATGGCGAAAGCCTGTTCGACTTGTACCTGTATTCCGCCCGCCACGACCCGAAAGTGTTCCGCTACATCGCCCCCGTGCTGCGGTACGCAGTCAAATACAAGCTTGGCCGGGCCACGCTTGAACAAATGGAATACGGCGTGGGTAAGATGACCGAAGGCTATCTCACGGAACTGAGCCGATCCAAACGGGTGGCGAGCGTCGAACAGCTCGTGGACGACTTCTGGGACCGATATTACGCACGTATCAAGCCTTGGTACCAGCCTGAGTCGGACGATGTGATCCTCACCGCATCCTTCGGTCTGGCGGTGGGGGAGGCCTGCCGCAGACTCGGCGTGAGGAATCTCGTGGCCAGCGAGGTGGATGTGGGGACGATGAAGGTCACGTACCTCAACTTCAGCACCAACAAGGCCAAACGGTTCCGCGAACTGTACGGCCCGGACGCCGTCATCGACGAGTTCTACACCGACTCCAAATTCGATCAGCCGATGATCGACATGGCCCGGCACGCGTTCATGGTCAAGGGGAACACCATCACGCAAGTCAAGTAGGAAACAACAGAAAACAACACAACGTAACCAATAACGAAAGGGGAACATATATGAGCATGCCGCTCGATCTATACGTAATCCGGCATGGCGAATCCGAAGCGAACGTCATCGTCCAGGCGGGCGAGCAGGGCGACAATTCCCTGTACACGCAGGACAACGTCACCGTACCCGACCGCTCCTGGAGACTCACCGCCACCGGACGCAAGCAGGCCGACTGCATCGGTCGCTGGCTGGTCAGCCAGCAGCAGCTGTTCGACCGCTACATGGTCTCGCCATACGTGCGCACCCGCGAAACCGCAGCCACCATGGCCCTGCCCAAGGCCAAATGGGAGGAGAACCGTGTGCTGCGTGAACGTTCTTGGGGCGAGATCAACACCATCACCAAGGACGAATTCAAAAACAACTACGCGCGCAACTGGAACTTCAAGAACACCGATCCGCTGTACTGGCGTCCGCCGGCAGGCGAGTCGATTGCCGATGTGGCCGAGGACCGTGTGCACAACATCCTGACCTCGCTGAGCCGCAAATCCGATTCGGAATCCGTGGTCATGGTCACCCACGGCGACTTCATGCTCGCCCTGATGCTCACCATCGAGGATCTGGCCGACGAGGAATTCCTGCATCGCGCCGATTCGGACGACTGGAAGATCACCAACTGCACCTGCCTGCACTACACACGTCGCGACCCGGAAACCGGCCGCACTTCCAAGCGTGTGCGCTGGGAGCAGACCGCCCGGCCCGTGCTCGACGAGACGACCGGCCGCTGGGAGGTCAAGGTGGAGCCGTGGCGCGAATTCAAGCGCCCGTATCTCTCCAATGGCGATTTGGTGGATGTGGTGCAGGCCGTCGACCCACACCTGCTGGAGTATTACGGCAAATAGCCTTTCCCGGAAGAGAGACTTCACAAAATCTTCGTGAGCTAGAATGGTGCGTGGTGCGGCTGGTTGTGAATGCCGTGCCCCAAGCGAGAGCGAGGAGAGTAGTAATGTCCAATATCTTCCAATGGCAATTGCATGGCGACGGCAAGACGCTGGCGCCCGGCGAGGTAGTCGAGCCCGATGAACGTCTGACTTGGGTGCGCACCGCCGGTATCGGCGCACAGCACGTCATCGCCATGTTCGGTGCCACCTTCCTGGTGCCGATTCTGACGGGCTTCGACCCGTCCACCACCCTGTTCTTCACGGCTATGTCCACCGCACTGTTCCTGCTGATCAACAGGAACGTGCTGCCGAGCTATTTGGGCTCGTCCTTCGGCTTCATTGCACCGATCACCGCGGTCACCACCGCCAACAAGGGCATTGCGGTCGCCAGCTTCGGCATCATGGTCACCGGTATTCTGCTGGCCCTGGTTGGCGTGCTCGTGCATTACGCCGGCTCCAAATGGATCGACATCATCATGCCGCCCGTGGTCAACGGCGCGATTGTGGCCATCATCGGCTTCAATCTGGCACCTTCCGTGTGGACCAACTTCCAAGCCGCGCCCGACACCGCACTGGTTACCCTGTTGGCCGTGCTGCTCGTGGCTGTGCTGTTCAAGGGCTTGCTGGGTCGCCTCAATATTTTGGTCGGCGTGATCATCGGCTATGTATATGCCTGCATCCGTGGTCAGGTCGACTTCTCCGCCATCGGCGACGCCGCATGGATCGGCTTCCCGAAGTTCCACCTGCCGCAGGCCGATTTCTCCATCCTTCCCATGTTCATCCCTGTTGTGCTTGTGCTTGTGGCTGAGAACGTTGGCCATGTCAAGTCCGTGGCCCAAATGACCGGCCGCGACTACGACAATCAGATCGGCACCGCCCTCATGGCCGACGGCCTGGGCACCACGCTCGCCGGCTTCGGCGGCGGCTCCGGCACCACCACCTACGGCGAGAACATCGGTGTGATGGCCGCCACCAAGGTGTACTCCACCGCCGCCTACTGGTGCGCCGCCGCCTTTGCCCTGATCCTGAGCCTGTGCCCGAAGTTCGGTGCCGTGATCAACACGATCCCCGCCGGCGTGCTCGGTGGCGTGACCACGCTGCTGTATGGCATGATCGGCATGATCGGTATCCGCATCTGGGTGGAGAACAAGGTCAACTTCGACAAGCCGCTGAATATCATGGTGGCAGCCATCACCATGATCATTGCCATCGGCCAATTCGCGTTCACTGTTGGTGGCATTTCCTTCAACGGCATTGCCATTGGCACGATCGTGATTCTTGTGGCCTACCACGGCCTGAAGGCCATTGGCAAGGCAACCGGCACTATTGCCAAAGACGATCCGGATATTTTGTAGTGTGTTTTAGGGCTACTGGGCTGTATCTTGGCTCAGCCCTTTTGCACAATGGCCCCTACCTTCACGGGTGGGGGCCATTTGCGTGTTCCATGGAGCGGTGCTCGCCTTACGTGGTGGTAAAACCCATGGGGCGGCAAATATCCCATGGGGTGGTAAAACCCTCATGGGGCGGTAGGTGAAAATGGCTTTATTCTGCGGTTTCACAATTTCTTCAAACCGCCCCATGGGCAAGTTGCCGCCCCATGGGCGAGTTACCGCCCCATGGGGTCATAAGTAAAGAGTGGGATGACAGTGTGGCGAGCACCAAGCAAAGTAGGGGGCTTACGCTAAGCTCGGAAAGCTTGCGTAATTTGCGTAACCTTTGACATGAAAGGCCACTGTGCCCCGTAATAATTTCGATGATCGTGACGATTCCGCTGATTTCCAGATGAACGACAGCGCGGAATCCCGCCCCCTTACCTTTGGCGAACTTGGCGTACCCGGACCGCTGGTGCGCGTGCTTGCGGCAGATGACAAGAAGACCGCATTCCCCATTCAGGCCGACACCCTGCCCGATTCACTGGCCGGCCGCGACATTCTCGGCCGAGGTCGCACCGGCTCCGGCAAAACCCTCGCATTCTCCATTCCGCTGGTCACCCGCCTCGGTTCCTACGATTCGTTCGGCGAAATCGCGATGGAGGAGTTCCGCAAGGAAATCAAGCGCCGCAAGAAGGCCAGCCTGGAAGAGCGCCGCGCCGACGACTTCCTACCGCACCCGCGCGGCCTGGTGCTGGCCCCCACCCGCGAGCTCGCGAACCAGATCAACGACGTGCTGATGCCGCTGGCCCACACGTTCGGCATGAACACCACCACGGTGTACGGCGGCGTCAAGTACATCCACCAGATCCGCGATCTGAAGGCCGGCGCCGATATCGTGGTCGCCTGCCCGGGCCGCCTTGAGGACCTGCTGCGCCAGCAGGCGCTCACGCTCTCGTCCGTCGAAGTCGTGGTCATCGATGAGGCCGACGAAATGGCCGATATGGGCTTCCTGCCACCGGTCAAGCGACTGCTTGAGCAGATTTCGCCCGACGCCCAGCACATGCTGTTCTCCGCCACGCTCGATCACGGCGTGGATGAAGTGGTGAACACCTTCCTGCACGATCCCAAGGTGCACGAGGTCGATTCGGCCACCGCCGAACCCGACCTGATGACCCACCACGTGTTCGAAACCACGCGCGGCGACAAGCACGAACTCGTGCGCATGCTCGCCTCGGGCGAAGGCCGCCGCATCCTGTTCACCCGCACCAAGTTCCAGGCCAAGAAGCTCGCCAAGAACCTGACGCAGAACGGCATTCCGGCCGCCGAGCTGCACGGCAACCTGAACCAGAACCAGCGCGATCGCAACCTCGCTGCGTTCGATTCCGGCGATGTGCGTGTCATGGTGGCCACCGACGTGGCCGCCCGTGGCATAGACGTCGGCGGCGTGGAGCTCGTGGTGCAGGTCGAGCCGCCGGCCGACCCGAAGTCCTTTGTGCACCGCTCCGGTCGTACCGCCCGCGCCGGCAAGGCGGGCGACGTGGTCACCCTCGTGCTGCCCGAGCAGCGCCGCGAGACGCGCCGCTTGCTGAACCAGGCCGGCATCAAGACCAAGATGATCGAAGTGACCCACGATTCGCCCGAAGTGCTTGAGCTTGTGGGCGACCGCGCCGAGCGCGTGGATGGTTGGAGCCTCGACAAGTCGCAGCCCGTGGGCAACCCGCGCAAGGGCAAGAACAGGGGCGCCAAGAACGCGGCGGGCGACGAGTCCGGCCGCGGCGGCAAGCGCAAGCACAATCGCAATCGCAACCGTGACGAGCAGAACGTTGCCGAGACCGAGTTCCAGCACGAGAACGCAGGCGGCGAGTTTGTTGCCGAAGGCGAGCCGCAGCGCAAGCACGGCGACAAGGCCAGCAAGAAGGCCGTGAAGAAGAACCGCAACCGTGCGGAACGCCGTGCAGGCATGAGCAACCCCGAGGCCGAGCGCCGCGACTATCTGTTCGAGCATGGCGATGACCGCCGCGAGGAGCGCCGCAAGGGCGACCGTCGCGACGGATACGGCAAGAACCGGTACGACGAGCGTCAGGACAATGGCCGCGACCAGTACGGCAAGAACCGTCGCAAGGATCGGTACGGCAAGGGCGACAAGTTCGATAAGCGCGACAGGGCCGGATACGGTCGCAACGATGATTTCGGCAGCCGCAGGCACAATGCGGGCCGTGATTTCGAACGGTCCGATTCCCGCGATTTCGAGCGTCCGCGCAAGCCTCGTCGCAATGAACGCAGCCACGAGGATTACGGCTTCTCCTATGACGAGCGCTCCCATGACGGCCGCAGGCAGTCCATGCGCAACACCCGTCAGGGCGAAGGCGGCAAGCGCATCCATCGCAAGAACGAGAACCGCATCGTACGCGACGAGCGTTCAGAAGGTGCCAAGCGTCACGAACGCCGCATGATCGCCAAATACGGCAACACGGAAGGCCCGAACCGCCGTCATTCCAAGAAGAATCGCCGCAATGCGCCATTCCGTATGAAGTCTGGACGCCGTTAGTCCGACAGCGCGTATGAATCAGGCCCGACGACCTTTGATGGTCGTCGGGCCTGATTGTGTTATAGGCCGGTGTTTGCGATGCGGATGCCTGTTCGCCTGCCTGGCGGCCATGACGATTGCACTTATCGCCGCAGTCGTTGCGATCGTGGCCATGCCGAAACGTCGGTAATGGCCTGTACGCACCCTAGAATAACGGATATGACGCAATCGCAGCCCCGATCCAAACGCACGCCCACCCTTGAAATCCACGGGAGAATCCTTGACGCGGCAAGGCGGATCGTGGAACGGGACGGTGTGGACGGTCTGACCATCCGTGCGCTGTCCGCACAGGCCGATGTGTCGCCCACCAGCATCTACCAGCACATCGGCGGCAAGCAGGCGGTGTGCGATGCGCTCATCGACACATACTTCACCGATCTACGCGAACAGCTCATCGCCATTGACGAATCCGACCCCGTGCTGCGCCTGCGCAGGGCGGGCATAATCTACCGTGAACACGCGCTGGACGCCCCCGGCATTTACGCGCTGGTCTGGATGGGGCAGGCGTCGGACTCGGCCCAGCACTGCCTGGACGCCATCACGCAGATCATTCGATACGGCCAAGCAGCATCTGTATTCCGCGGCGATGACCCCCATCTAATCGCATCCTCCATCTGGGTGTCCATACACGGGTTCATCCAATTCGAACTGCGTTCCGCACAACCCCGCACACGCGGCCGCGAGCGGGTCGACCGGTCGTACGGTTACCTGCTCGACCTGCTGATCCGAGGCATTCAGAGGTGAATGAGTGAGCTCCCTCTGATGAGGGAGCTCAGTATTGATACGCTGTACTGCCATCGGCGTTGCGGATGGTGAAAGTGGGGGATTGCTCGATATTGAGGTCCACGGTCAGGGAATGCTGGGTGTCGGCGCTCGTCGAACGATAGACGAAGTGCTTGTTTTCCAGCTTCACGGCCTCGGTACGCGCATCCAGCAGCCATGGGTTGCGACGGCGCAGCGCGATCAGCGCCTGATGCAGCCGGTATGTCGGCTCTCCCAGCGTGGACAGTTCGGCAGGGGAGTCGGGGAACTTCGGACGTACGTCGTCATCGCCGCCGAAACGCTCCTGCTTGACGCCCACATAGCCCTGTTCGTCGCCGTAATAGATGCTTGGCACGCCGCCGACCGTCATGAGCACCGCCAATGCCAACGCCGCCTTGGCCGGGCCAATCTGCGATGCGATACGCGTCACGTCATGGTTGCCGATGAACGTCTGCGGCACGAAGGAATCCAGGAACGCATTATGCCGCTTCAAGTTCCAATCCAGCTCGAAGAAGTTCTCCGTCTCCAGCGCATGCTGGATCGACTTCCATAGCTCGTATTGCGTGATCGAATCCATCGTGGATTCCTCGATGATGCGCGGGTAATCGCCATGGATCACCTCGCCGAAAATCCACGAATACGGGTGTGCGGCTTTGACCTGCGGCAACACGCGCGCCCAGAACGGGCTCGGCACGGCATACGCGGCGTCGAGGCGCCAGCCGGCGGCTCCGCGATCCAGCCAATGGCTCATCACATGGGCCACATAGTCAACGGTCTCGTCAGCCGAATGGTCCAGCGCCACCAGATCCCCGTGCCCCTCGAACACATCCAAAGCGGGTTCGCCATTATCACCGACATGCGCGCGGACCAGACCATGCCACGGGTTGTCGGCCGGATTCAAGCGTCCGGCGGTCTCGTCAAGCGCCGCCTGAACGGCCGGATGATTGCGGCTCACGTGATTGAACACGCCATCCAGCATCACCTGCAATCCCATGTCCCAGCAGGCCGCGACAAGCTGATCGAACGCGGCATCCCCACCCAATCGCACATCGATATGCATATGGTCGAGCGTGTCGTATCCATGCGTCGCCGACTCGAACACCGGACCCAGCAGCAGGCCGGACGCGCCTAGATCGCGCACGTACTCCAGCCAGGGAATTATCGCGTCAAGGCCGCGGCCATGGAACCGGCGCGGGCCGGCGGGCCTGATATCGGCACCGCAGAAGCCCAGCGGATACACGTGCCAGAACACCCCGTACTTCACCCAATCGGGCATTGTGCGGCTCGAATCCGTGCTTACAACCACTGTGCACCTCCTGATTGACACCGTGTCCATTTTCGCACATCGCGGTGCGAATCCCGGGTAATCGGCATGAAACGCAGTCCGTGAACATGTGGCCAAGCTCACATATTGGGACATTTTCCTGAGGCGCTACATGCCGTGGCTACGCTTCCAACCAGTGCCATAAGCAGACGAGAGATGCCCCAAAAGGGTCGCAAGGAAGAGAACCTTTCCCGCAGAGGTTATTGAGAGGAACAGAGGGTTATTATATGACCACCGCCGCAGCCCAGGCCCCGGCACCTGGCAAGTTGGAATTCAAGGACGATTACACGCCGGCCGAAGCCGAACGTGTGATTCGCAATTCGAAGGGACTGCCCGTAGGCGTGCGTCCCAAAATGGTATGGACATGGAAGAAGGCCCTGCTGTGGGCCGCCATCGCCATCGTATGTGCCTGCGGATGGGCGATTCTGGCCGTCTCGCGCGGTGAGCAAATCTCCGCCATCTGGTTCCTGGTCGTGGCGCTGAGCTCCTACGCCATCGCCTACCGCTTCTATGCCTATTACATCCAGATCAAGATCATGCGCACCGACGACGCGAACGCCACCCCGGCCGAGCGCGTGCATGACGGCGCGAACTTCGAACGCACCGACCGCCGCGTGCTCTTCGGCCAGCACTTTGCCGGCATCTCCGGCGCCGGACCGCTCGTCGGCCCGATCCTGGCCGCGCAGATGGGCTACCTGCCCTCCACTCTGTGGATCATCCTCGGCGTGATTTTCGCCGGCGCCGTGCAGGACATGCTGGTGCTGTGGATCTCCGCCAAGCGCCGCGGTCGCTCTCTGGGCCAGATGGCCACTGATGAAATGGGTAAGTTCGGCGGTATGATCCTATCCATCTTCCTCGTGGTGATGACCGCCATCGCCATGGCATTTCTGGCGCTCGTGGCCATCAAGGCCATGGCCGCCTCGCCGTGGGCCGTGTTCTCCATCGGTATGACCATCCCGATCGCCCTGATCATGGGCTGCTACCAGCGTTTCCTGCGCCCCGGCCGTGTCATTGAGACCACGCTGCTCGGTTTCGTGCTGCTCGTGCTCGACATCGTCGCCGGCGGATGGATCGCCTCTATCCCGGCCGTGGCCGCCGTGTTCACACTGGACGCCAAGCAGCTCGTCATCGCCCTGGTGATCTACTCGTTCGCCGCCGCCGCGCTGCCGCACTGGCTGCTCGTCACCCCGCGCGACTACCTGTCCACGCTGATGAAGATCGGCACGCTCGTGCTGCTCGTCATCGGCATCATCATCGCCAACCCGTCCGTCAAGGTGCCGGGTCTGACCGAACTGGCCTCCACCTCCACCGGCCCGACCTTCTCCGGCAACCTATTCCCGTTCCTGTTCATCACCATCGCCTGCGGCGCCCTCTCCGGCTTCCACGGCGCGGTGAGCTCCGGCCTGACCCCGAAGGCCGTGGAGAAGGAGAACCAGATTCGCATGATCGGCTACGGTTCGATGCTCGTCGAATCGTTCACCGCCGTCATCGCGCTGATCGCCGCGATCACCATCTCGCAGGGCGTGTACTTCTCCACCAACATGTCCGCCGCACAGATCACCGCCGCATCCGGCGTGAGCATCTCCGCCACCTCCACGCCGGGCGAACAGGCCGATGCCGCCGTCAAGGCCGTGGAGTCGATGAAGGTCTCCGACATCGAAGGCAACCAGATGCAGGTCACTTGGGATTCCGTGGACGAGAACGGCGCGGCCAAGACCTACGAAGGCGCCGCGGCGCTTGAGCAGGCCGCCGCCGACATCGGCGAGACCTCCATCGTCTCCCGCACCGGTGGCGCCACCACGTTCGCCATGGGCATGGCCAACTTCCTCAAGTCCTACCTGGGCGGCCACGACTCGATGGCCTTCTGGTACCACTTCGCCATCATGTTCGAAGCCCTGTTCATCCTGACCACCGTGGACAACGGCACCCGCGTGGCCCGCTACCAGATCGGCGAAATGCTCGGCAACGTGCGCAAGCTCAAGAAGTTCGCCGACCCGACCTGGAAGCCCGGCAACATCATCACCACGCTGATCGCCACCGCGCTGTGGGGCGGACTGCTGTGGATGGGCGTGTCCGACGCGAACGGCGGCATCAACGCGATGGTGCCTATCTTCGGCATCTCCAACCAGCTGCTCGCCGCCGCCTGCTTCGTGCTGATCACCGTGTGTGTGGCCAAGATGGGCTACTGGAAGCACCTGTGGATACCGGTGGTACCGCTCGTGTGGGACATCGCCGTGACCTTCACCGCCGACTTCCAGAAGATCTTCGGGCCGCTGAGCTACTTCACCACCGCCTCCAAGTATCAGGCGCAGATCGACTCCGGCGAGCTGACCGGCGAGGCGCTGACCAACGCCAAGGCCGCGCTGTCCAACGCGTATCTGGACGGCGTGCTCTCCGTGTTCTTCCTGGTCATGATGGGCGTCTTCGTGGTAGTCGGCATCATGGTCGTGGCGCGCACGTTCGCCGCTGGCAAGTACGGTGCCGAAACGACGTCCGAGGAGCCGTTCGTGGAATCCCAGTGGTTCGCGCCCTCCAGCCTGGTCGCCACCGCGCTTGAGAAGAAGGTGCAGCGCGAATACAGCGCCAAGCTGCATGAGCTTGTGCGGAACGGGCAGGTTGCAGCGTAGTGCGTCATTGGCTCCCCTTTTTTTTCAAGGGGAGCCAATAATCAGCGAAAGGAGACAAATGCTCGGCAAACTTGTTGCCGTATGGCATGGCATCGTCTGGTATCTGCGTGAGATCAGCGGCGAGGCCCGCTACGACCATTATCTTGAGCATTTCGCGGCCGAGCATCCCGGCGAAACACCGATGAGCGAGGTCGAATTCATTCGCGCCCGCGAGGAATACGACCGTCTCCACCCCAATACCAGTTGTTGCTGCTGACAGGCCGCAATAGCATAACAACACCATAAAACCCGCGCGCCATGGGAACTACGTAGCCATTCTTCCGTTACAATCAGTGTGACGGCTTCCGCCCCCGAAGAAGAAGGTGTTAATTCCCCTTGGACGTCTCACTGGCGCATTTCCTCCAACAAGTGCTTTCCAACCCGGCTCTGACCGTCACAACGTTGCTGACGCTGGGAGTCATCTTCGTCAACGGCTGGACCGACGCACCCAACGCCATCGCCACCTGCGTGACCACACGATGCATGCGCGTACGCTCCGCCGTCATCATGGCGGCCATCTTCAACTTCCTCGGCGTCTTCATCATGACGCAGCTCAACGCCTCCGTGGCCTCCACCATCAGCAACATGGTCGATTTCGGCGGCGACACGAACGCGGCGCTCATCGCCCTATGCGCGGCGCTGTTCTCCATCGTCGTATACAGCGTGGGCGCCTCGCTGCTCGGCATACCCACCTCCGAAAGCCACAGCCTGATCGCCGGCCTGTCCGGAGCGGCCATCGCCATCCAAGGCGGCATCGGCGGCATCAACATGGGAGAATGGGTCAAGGTGCTCTACGGTCTGGTCGCAAGCCTCCTGTTCGGCTTCGCCGTCGGCTGGTTGGTATGCAAGGCCGTGACCCTGATTTGCGCTGGCATGGACCGCCGCCGCACCAACGGGTTCTTCACCTACGCGCAGATCGTGGGCGCGGCGGCCATGAGCTTCATGCACGGCGCGCAGGACGGCCAGAAGTTCATCGGCGTGCTGTTCCTCGGCATGGCGTTCTGCAATGGCCAACCCAGCGTGACCGGTGTGATGATTCCGATCTGGCTCATGATTCTGTGCAGCACCATCATGGGCGTGGGCACGTCCGTCGGCGGTGAACGCATCATCAAATCCGTGGGCCAGGACATGGTGAAACTCGAGAAATACCAAGGCTTCTCGGCCGATCTGTCAAGCGCGCTGTGCCTGCTCGTCATGACCGTGCTCGGCATCCCCGTCTCCACCACGCACACCAAGACCAGCGCCATCATGGGCGTGGGCGCGGTACGCCGCCTCTCCGCCATCAACTTCGGCGTGGTGCGCGACATGATGCTCACCTGGGTGTTCACCTTCCCTGGTTGCGGTCTCATCAGCTTCGTAATGGCCAAACTGTTCATGGTCGTGTTCTAGAAAGGAATCCACCCATCATGGCGAGACAAAAAGACACGTTCTACTTCGAAGGATTCCGCCGCAGCGCGGACTACGCATGCCAGGCCGCGAAGCTGCTGTCCGAGGTCATGCACGACTTCAATCCGGGCCAGCTGCGCGAACGCATGGACAGCATGCACGCGATTGAGAAGTCAGCGGACGAGGTGCGCCACGACATGATGGACGAACTGGTGACCGCGTTCATCACGCCGTTCGACCGCGAGGACATCGACGAGCTCGGCCACGTGCTCGACGACGTGACCGACAGCATCGAAGGCGTGCTCAACCGCATGTACTACGACAACGTGACCGACATGCGCGACGACGCGGTCCAGATGTCGGATATGGTGGTGCGCGCCACGGAAAGCATCTGCGAGCTGGTCAACGAACTGCCGCGATTCCGGCATTCCAAGACGTTGCGCGAACTGGTGTTCGCCATCAACACGATCGAAACGGACGCCGACCACCTGTTCATCGAGTCGATGCGCACGCTGCACACCACCTGCACCGATCCGCTGCAGGTGTTCGCCTGGCATGACGTCTACCGTCACCTCGAACAGTGCTCCGACGACTGCGAGCGCGTGGCCAACACCATCGACAGTATCGTCATGAAAAACAGCTGAGGTTGGTTTTTCACAACCTCCCTCTGATGAGCCGAGCCGTGAAGAAAACGCCGGAGGCGTTTTTTAGGCGAGGGTGAGTGACAACGAGCGAATAAGAGGTCAGCTGCAAGCTGTCCTGAATCGCGTTCGAGGTGGCATCGCGAAGCGATGTCGGAGGGAGAGGCCTACTTGACCAAAAGCCCCTCACCTATGGGCGTTGAGCCAGAGGATGGCGAGTTGGGTGCGATTGGTCAGGCCGAGCTTGTCCAGTATCGCGCTGATGCGATTGCGGACCGTGCCTTCGCTCAGGAACAGTCTGGCGGCGATGTCGCGGTTATCGAGGCCCTCGGCGACCAGCGCGGTGATCTCACGTTCGCGCTCGCCAAGCAGGCCCTCGATGGAATCGGCGGTATCTCTGGAATCGTCGGAATCGGCAGGATCCGGAGTTCGTTCGGTGAGCTTGCCGAGCACTTCCGCGCCGAGCACCACCTGACCGGCCATCACCGCCTGCAGCGCGGGCCCGACCGCCGCCACATCCTGTTTGATGAGATAGCCCTTGGCGCCAAGTCCCATCGCCTGCGCGATATACGACTGGTCCGCAAACGTGGTCAGGAACAGTATGCGCGCGGCCGGGTCCGTGGCCAGAATCTCGCGCGCGGCATCCAAACCGCTGGTGCCGGGCATCTGAATATCGATCAGCAGCACGTCCGGTCGGCTCGCCGGTGTCTCGAAATAACGGCGCACGGCGGCGTCTCCGTCATTTGCCATCCATAGCACCTCGGCCGTGCCGGTGGCCGTCAGAATCGTCTCCAACGACTGGCAGACGATCGGATCATCATCCACGATTGCGATTCTCATCAATCCCTCGATTCCATGGTCCAACGCTTCTTCGGCACGGATACGAACACACGCCAGCCGTCCTCATACGGCCCGCAGACCGCGGTGCCGCCAAGGGCGCGCACGCGCGATTCGATATCCGCCAAACCCATGCCGCGCATCAGCTCATCGGCCGAACCACGCATATCGGCAACGCCGTCGGCGGCGAGTCGCGAGCCGACGTGCGTGGCGCGCATCGCACGCGGGCGGGCAGCGGCCGTCCGGGACCCATCGGACTCGGACACGGCCGGCCCCGGATCCTGAATGACCAACTGCCAGAACGCGGGGAAGTCACGCAACGTCACGCTCGCCTCGCGCGCCGCGCTGTGATGCACCACGTTCGACAATGCCTCGCGAATCACGGTCGCGAAACAGCGCGAGACCGGCGCAGGCGCCTTGGCGATATCGTTGGCCAGCGTCACGGCGAAACCGGGGGAGATGCCGTCGAACGACGTGACGGCATCATCGATCTGCGCGGCGAAATCAGTGCCATCATCCTCAAGATCATGCACCGAACGGCGCACCATCGTCATCGCATCATCCAACGTCGCACCCAACGTGGCGAACCCTTGCGCAGCGACCGTATCGTTCGTCGCCTTGGCCACCGTTTTGCCGGCCTGCGCCTGCATGATCGCGCGGGTCAGCAGATGGCCCACATTGTCGTGGATCTCCCGGGCGATACGCGTGCGCTCGCCGAGGGTCGCCATACGAATCGACTGGGCGCGTTCCTCATCGATGTCGGCGATGCGCGAACGAGTGGCCCGCGAGGATTCGCGCGCCCTGTCCTGCGCGTGCAGCAACGCGCGCCGCGCCTCGTCCGAGGAGGCGCGGGCCCGGCCCAGAACGAATCCAAGCAGGGCGACCAGCGTCATCACCAGCGTCTGGAGACGGTCGGTGCCACGGGCGAACCAGAACGCGATCAGCGGCAACACCCATATCCAGCGCGCGGCGGCCGAAAGCCACGGGGCCGAACGCATTGCATCGGCAAGGGAACGGCGAGAGGCCGCGGTCCGCGAGACACTGGGGGAGCGGCCACTTGCCGCAGTCCGTGCCCCAGCCCGGGCTCCGGTCGAGGCGAGGGCCGGCAGCCGTGCAGTATCGTAGGCGATGAGCGGCATGAACGCGCACCATGAAGGCACCGCCACGGCGATGACGAGATACGCCGTACACAAGACCCAAGACCATTGCGCGGGACGCAGCCATTCCACCAATCCGGCGACGGAAACGGCCAACAGCAGGCCGGCGATGAACACGCCATCGGACCGTAGCCCGACAACCAGGCCCAACACGAGTAGCAAGCCCATCTCGGCCAACACGCGCATGGCACCTCCCCGGCTCGACGCTCTTCCACCACCAGTCTAGCGGTGTGCGGAACACGACGAACTTGACGGGCGTGCGGAATTACCCGCATGACGGTCCAAGACAACGGGCTTACACTTCCCGAATAGATGAGGCACAAGCGTCGGATGTCGTCGACACAACCGTAAAGGGATGATACCGATGATTACGCAAAGCCACAGGGCGTCCAACTATTCGATGGACGAGATCAGCCTGATGCCGGTCGATAAGGTGTACAAGGCCATGCAGACCGACGCCGAAGGACTGTAATGACAAATGTCACGCCTGTACGGCCAAGTCGTGACGTTTGCCTGTGGCGGCGTCCGGCCCCTTCTTGGGATGATGGAATCGCCAAGGAAGGGAGTGACTATGACAACCGACAACAGAGCTTCCGAACACGACTCGACAACCAACCCGGCCCTGGCCGTGCACGTCAGCCAACTGGTCAAACGCTACGGCGACATGGTGGCGCTCGAC
>OJSE01002030.1_pt1 | contig 23572 bp, 19 predicted proteins | sample 1599351 | NCBI WGS metagenome assembly OJSE01 (sample SAMN04168656, study PRJEB22393) | human gut metagenome | biome: human gut microbiome; feature: stool | host: Homo sapiens | collected 2014-03-17 | reverse complement strand
TAATAGAACGCTATTATATATAGCGTTTTAATAGGGATTTAATAGCGTTCTAATAGTGCTTTACACGAAAGTCATCCGGAACTATTCAGCTATTGTTTATCAATTAAGAGTGTTATGTAGGAACTCATCCAGACTGTTACGGCATTAAGAATCAATAGTTTGAAATTAGGAATGTTTCCCCGTGCTTGGCCGGAGGTTCGAAAATCGTTTTATTTTTTGCGGTGGGAGAAAAAAGGGGGCTGTTTGGAAAAAAGATATTTCTTTGCATAGATGATGGGTTGTTGGCGCTTTTTTTATACTTTAGCCGAACTAATTTGAAAATGTGACGGATATGTATACCATAGATGAACTTAGAGCGATTATAAAAGAAGAGTTAGATAAGAAAGAGTATATACAGGAGCCGTATTCCTTGTTCGAACCGATTCTGTATATTCTGGAAGACGGGGGGAAACGCTTGCGGCCTCTTTTAACGTTGATGGCATATAATCTTTACCGGGAGGATATTGAGAGGGTGCTGAAATCCGCTATCGGGATTGAGATCTTCCACAATTACACGCTTTTACATGATGACGTGATGGATGATGCGGAGTTGCGGAGAGGTCGGTTGACCGTTCATAAGAAGTGGAATAGTAACGTGGCCATCCTGAGTGGCGATGCGGCAGCGATCACGGCCTACCAGTGCATCGAGCATTGCGAGGACAAGTACTTGCGTCGGGCGATAGATTTTTTTAACCAAGTGGCGATGGACGTGTGTCGGGGACAGCAGTACGATATGTTGTTCGAGACCCGGAATGATGTTTCGGAGGAAGAATATATTAAGATGATTTATCTGAAGACTTCGGTGTTACTTGCCGGAAGTTTGCGGCATGGAGCCTTGCTGGCTGATGCCCCGGAGCATGAGTATAACGCTTTGTATGAATTCGGGGGATACTTAGGGCTGGCATTCCAGTTGCAGGATGATTACTTGGACGTGTATGGCGATGTGGCAGAATTCGGGAAGAATATTGGAGGTGATATTGTTGCCAATAAAAAGACTTATATGTTGATCAAGGCGTTGGAATTGGCTGATCCGGAAACGAAAGAAGAGTTGTGGGGATGGATCGAACGAAAAGAGTTTGACCACGAAGAGAAGATCAAGGCGGTGACTCGAATCTACGATCGTTTGGGGATTAAAGAACTTGCTTTCGCGGCGATTGATAAATATTTGAAGATGAGCCGGGATATTTTGGATAAGATTGATGTCCCGAGAGAAAGAAAAATTGATTTCTACGAAACGCTAGATGCTATCGGGAATCGTAAAAAATAAAATAAAAGGATAGATGAGTAAATCGAAGCAACAGTTACTGGATGAACGTTATTTGAGAATGGCCCGGATATGGGCGGAAAATTCGTATTGCGAACGTCGGCAGGTTGGTGCGTTGATTGTGCGGGGGGATGCCATTATATCCGACGGGTATAACGGGACGCCTTCCGGGTTCGAAAATATCTGTGAGGACGAGAATAATAAGACGAAACCTTACGTGCTGCATGCCGAGGCGAACGCGATCACGAAGGTCGCGAAGTCAAATAACAGCAGTTTGGGGGCAACGTTGTACGTGACAGCCTCCCCTTGCATCGAGTGTGCCAAGTTAATCATTCAGGCCGGAATCCGGCGGGTGGTGTATTCCGAGAATTACCGGAGTGTTGATGGGATCGAGTTGTTGCAGAAAGCCGGGATTGACGTGGCATTTATCGAGTTGAACGAGAATCAGGAAAATAAAGATTAAATTGGAAGAGAATGAATAAGAGTAATTTGAGGGCTTTGTTGACTCCGATCGTGCTGGCTTTGGCCATCGTGTTCGGGATGATGTTGAACCGGTTCTTGCCGGATCGTACACAGGTGTCAGCGTCCTCGGAAATGTTTTTGCCCGTGACGGGAAGTAAGCTGGATTTGATTATCAGTATGATACAAAATTCGTACGTGGATACCGTGGACACGAGGCAGATCGTGGAGAATACAATTCCGGTCTTATTGAAGGATCTGGATCCGCACACGGTATATATTCCCGCGAAGGATATGCAACGGGCAAATGAGGGGATCGTGGGAAACTTCGGGGGTGTTGGAATCCAGTTTTACAAGTACCTAGATACGGTGACCGTCGTGAAGGTGGTTCCGGGTGGACCTTCGGAGAAAGCCGGGATAAAGGACGGGGACCGGATTGTGCGGGTGAACGATTCTTTGGTTGCCGGGGTAAAGATGGGGCAGGATAAGATTCAGGAGTTGATGAGGGGGGAACTGGGAACGAAAGTGGAGTTGACGATCGCTAGAAGAGGGGAGCCGAAGTTAATCACGAAAGAGGTGGTTCGCGGAAGTATTCCGGTGAAGAGCGTGGACGTGGCGTATATGCTGAATGACACGACGGGTTATTTGAAAACGAATACTTTCGGTATGCACACGTATGCCGAGTTCATGCAAGCGTTGGTGAAGTTGAAGGCAGAGGGGATGAGGAAAATTATTATCGATTTGCGGGAAAATGAAGGTGGCGTGTTGCCGATAGCGATACAGATGATTAACGAGTTCTTGGATGCCGACCGTTTGATTCTTTACACGCAGGGACAGGCGCAACCTCGTACGGATTACAAGTCTAACGGCAAAGGGCAATTCAAGGATTTGCGTGTGGATGTGCTGATTAGCGAGTTTAGTGCGTCAGCCAGCGAGATTTTTGCCGGGGCGATACAGGATAACGACCGAGGGTTGATTATCGGGCGTCGTTCGTTTGGTAAGGGATTGGTTCAGGAGCAGCGGATGTTGCCTGACGGTTCGGCCTTGCGTTTGACGGTGGCCCGTTATTACACGCCTTCGGGACGTTCTATCCAGAAACCGTATAACGAGGGGAAAGAGAAGTATTATAATGACCTTTACAATCGTTTGGTTCACGGGGAGTTCTCACAGAAAGACAGTATTGTTTTTGACGAGAATTTGAAATACCAGACCGTGGGCGGGCGTACCGTGTATGGTGGTGGCGGTATCATGCCGGATGTTTTCGTGCCGGCGGACACGACCGGGGTTTCCCGTTATTTGAGCGACGTGACGAGAACCCAGTTCTTGTACGAGTACACGTTTGATTTCATGGACCGGCATCGTCCGGAAATGGTGAATCTGAAGGATTACAAGCAGATTCAGAATTACTTGAAATCATTTGATCTGGTGAACGAGATGGCGAATTATGCTGCCCGTCGCGGATTGAAACGAGACGAGAAGGGAATCAAGGAGTCCTACCAAGTTTTGCGTACCCGGATCGAGGCGTATATTGCCCGTCACACGATAGATGACGAGGGATTCTACCCGATTCTTGGTCAGATTGATAACACATTGCAAGAAGCGATTAAACAATAATTGATGAAGAGTATATTACACGGGAGGCTGATTTTTGGCCTCCTGTTTCTGTTTCTTGCCTTAGGTAGTTTTGCCGACGGGCGCTATATCCCGGTGTATGATGACGGGATACGGGTGGATTACAAGCACTATTGCTTGGGATTCAACAAGGAGCATAAACAGGCGAACTGGGTGTATTACGAGTTGGGTTCCGCAAACTTGACAGGGAAAGCGAGCCGGAAGAATGATTTTCGGGTGGACCCGAAGATCAGTCGTTGGAGCGCCACGCCTGACGATTACAAGCGGAGCGGTTACGACCGGGGGCATTTGTGTCCCGCTGCGGATATGTCGTTTAACGCAAAGGCGATGAGCGAGACGTTCTACATGTCGAATATGTCTCCCCAAGTGCCGATGTTTAACCGGGGGATCTGGAAAGAGCTGGAGGAACACGTGCGTAACCGGGCCCGGAAGGAGAAACTTTACGTGGTGACAGGCCCGATTTTCAAGAGTAATAAGGGTTCGATTGGCAAGGGGAAAGTGACGGTTCCGGGGTATTACTACAAGCTGTTTTATTCGCCTTCCAAGCAGCAAATGATCGCTTACGTGTTGCCTAACGAGGAGAGCAAGCGTCCCTTGAATAGTTTTGCCGTTCCCGTGGATAAAGTGGAGAAGATGACGGGGATTGATTTCTTTTCTCAATTACCCGATGATTTGGAGCGGGAGTTGGAGGCGGACACGCTTTCGCACGTGTCACGGGATGGGGGACAGGCTTCGGGAGGTTCGTATCGTCCGACAAGAAATCAACAGGTGATAGCGGTTGTCGCCGTAGTTGTGATCTTTCTTGCTGTGCATTTCTTGATAAAACACCGTGGAGGTAAGAAGAAGAAAAAGAAACCGGCACGCAAACCAGCAAAGAAAAAGAAATAAGCCAAACGGCTTATTTCTCTTTTAAAAGTTTATCAATGACTTTCACCATTTCCTCAAATTCTTTCGGGTCGTAGAGACGGGTGAGGAAGGCGATGTTGCCTTTCTTGTCGATGATGATGTTACGGGTGACTCCGGCTCCCTGCGCGGCGTAGGTGTAGAATGCTTTACCTTCCGGGTCAAGGAGTAGAGGATAGGTGATCTTGATGTCCTTGGCGAACTTTTCGGTGGTTTCTTTGCTCTCCTTGAAGTCGATACCGAAGAGTGCGAACTCTGGGTTGTTCTTGTATTTCAGCCAGATGTCTTTTTCGATAAAAGGCATTTCCTTGCGGCATACACCGCACCAGCTGGCGGTGAATTGTATCATGATAACTTTTCCTTTCAAGTCTTTTAGTTGTTTCTTGGTTCCGTCGGGAAACAATAACTCGATGTTCGGGGCTTTCTCGCCTACTTTCACGATATACCCCCTGTCGTCTTGCTGGGCCTTTGCCAGCGAACAGGTCATGACCAGTAATAGTATAAATGTCAGATGTTTCATAGGATGATGTATTTGTATTAATAACGTTTCAAGCTTTTAGGACTACCACTCCACGAGCATCCGAGACAATAAAGGGTTTCCGTGTCGAATCCTTCTAGGGAATCTCCCTCGTGGACGGGGACAACAACGTAGTCGGTCGTGACTTGTACGAGACAATTATTTCCCTTCTCGTCTTTCACGTAAAAGCGGCGTATTCCGCATTTGGGGCAGAGTAAAAATTTCATATCACAAATTTTGAGGCATAGTTAATGATTATTCTTGATAGTTGTACGTGAGTTTGGAATAAATATGTTCCAAAAGGTTGGCATTTTTTCGTGTACGAAAAAAATGAGACAAAAGAAACCATTTCTTTTCGTATGAGAAAAGAAATTTGTAATTTTGGATAACAATTAATTATGAAACATGGAAATACCGCATTATTATGCTAGAATGATCTATCTGGATCGAATAAAACCATTTATTGACACGCAGATTATAAAAGTTTTAGTGGGACAAAGGCGTGTCGGGAAAAGTTTTATGCTTTTTCAGTTAATGGATTACATCCGGGGGAAAAATGCGAACGCTGATATATTATATATTAATAAGGAATTATTTGAATTTGATTCTCTCCGGGATTACACGGATTTAATGTATTATATACAGAAGCACAGGGAAGGAAAGACAGGGAAATGCTATCTTTTTATTGATGAGGTGCAGGATATAATGTCATTTGAAAAGGCCTTGCGGGGATTGTTGGCTGATGGGGGGTATGATATTTACTGCACGGGAAGTAATGCCCGGATGCTATCGGGGGAATTAGCCACTTTTTTGAGTGGACGTTACGTGGAATTTAGAATTTGGGGGTTGAATTATTCGGAATTTATGCAATTCCACCAGCTGGAGGATAGTGATGAAACATTTTCCCGGTATTATAAATTCGGGGGACTTCCTTATTTGGTAAACTTACCTTTTGACGAGGGGATCGTGTCGGAATATTTAAGAGGTATCTATAACACGATTCTTCTGAAAGATATTGTTGATCGGTATGGTATTCGTAATGTTAGACAATTACAAGACCTTACCGTGTATCTGGCTGACACGATCGGTAATATGTTTTCGGCGAGTAGCATTAGTGAATATCTGAAGTCTCAAAGGATTGATTTGACCCCTAAGATGATTTTGGAGTATTTAGGGTATCTGGAGAATGCTTTTTTTGTTCGTCGGGTGCGTCCCGTGGATATTCAAGGTAAGAAACAATTTCGGGTAGGGGAGAAATATTATTTTGAAGATTTGGGTATCCGCCACGTGATTCGACCTTTCCGTCCGAATGATATTGGTCAAGTGTTGGAAAATGTTGTCCATCATCATTTGATGGTTCGTGGATACACGGTTCATGTCGGGCGCGACGGGGACCGGGAGGTCGATTTCGTGGCGGAGCGTGATGGTGAAAAGTTGTATATTCAAGTCGCCGCTTCCGTGATGGAACAAAAGACTTGGGAGCGTGAATATGGAAATTTACTGGAGATTAGAGATAATTATCCGAAAATTGTAGTTACTTTAGACCCGCTTGAGGGGGCCTCTTTCCAAGGAATCCGGCAAATTCCCGTGCGGCGTTTTCTTTTAATGAATGATTAAGTATGAAAAAGTATAAGATACATTTTGCCCCGGTACAGGGGCTTACCGATTGGACGTTCCGGAATATACATGCGAAGTTTTTCGGGGGAGTGGATGCTTACTACACGCCGTTTATCCGGGTGGAGAAGGAGGATTCGTTTCGTTCAAGGGATATGAAGGATTGCGATCCGGAGTTAAATAGTGTGGAGTTGCTAGTTCCCCAAGTGTTGGGAGGAGAACCTGCGGAGTTGGATGTTTGCTTGCAGATGTTGGAAGGAAGGGGATACAAGCAGGTGGATATTAACATGGGATGCCCGTTCACGATGATCTCCCGACGGGGAAAGGGAGCCGGATTGTTACCTCACCCGGAGAGGGTGGAGGCCTTGCTGGAGGTGGTGAAGGATTTTCCGGAGATACAATGTTCCGTGAAGATGCGGTTAGGGTGGGAAGACCCGGGGGAATGTCTGAAATTATTGCCCTTGTTGAATGCGGCCCCGTTGGCAGCTATATTTCTCCATGCCCGGGTTGGCGTGCAGGAATACAAGGGGGAGACGGATAAGGAGGCTTTTGAGGCTTTTTACAAGGGGAGCGAACATCCGTTGTATTATAACGGGGACATTTTGACCTTGGAGGATATTCAGGCCGTAACGGAGCGTTTCCCTCGTTTGGAGGGTGTGATGATCGGGAGAGGTTTGTTGGCGAACCCGGCCTTGGCACAAGAGTACGTGGAGGGAAGGGTGCTTGCTGGGGAGGAACGATTGAGGAAGTTCAAGGCATTTCATGCCGAATTACTTGCGGGGTATGCCGAGCGATTGCAGGGGGATCATCAGTTGTTGATGAAGATGAAAACGTTCTGGGAGTATTTCATGCCTTCGACAGACCGGAAGGTTTTGAAGAAAATTCACAAGAGCAATAAGTTGACGCAGTATAACGAGGCGGTGGTAAAGGCTTTTATGCCGGGTGATGAGGAAGAGTAAGTGCGAATGAAGAGAACGATATATATCATCATCGGTTGTATTTCCGTGGTTTTGGGGATTATTGGCATTTTTGTTCCCGGGTTACCGACTACACCCTTTTTGTTGTTGAGTTCGTGGTTGTTCTATAATAGTTCGAAACGATTACATAATGCTTTACACCGTTCGAAATGGTTGGGGCCTTACTTAAGGCGTTTTCAAGAACGTAAGGGTGTCGGGTGGAAGACAAAAGCGGTGTCGATAGTGTGTATGTGGACGATGATTTCTATTTCGGCTTTCGTGGTTTTCGAGAACTGGCATGTGCGTTTGTTGCTTTTGGGTTTGGGGGTGATCGGGACGTGTAGCGTGTTATTCATTGTCCCTAATGCTAAAAATAATTAAAGTAAAAAAGAGGAGATTTCTCCTCTTTTTACTTTAATTTATCCGATAACGATGTTCACGATTTTCTTCGGGACGATAATCATTTTTTTGATCTCTTTTCCTTCTAACCATTTCGTTGATTCGGGTGCGGCTTTGACTGCGGCCTCAATATCAGCATTGGTTGCCGTTAAGGGCATGGATAGTTTGAAACGAACTTTGCCGTTGAAAGATACCGGGTATTCAAAAGCGTCCTCCACTAGAAATTTTTCTTCCCATTTGGGGAATGACTCTTTCGTGATACTTTGAGTGTGTCCCAACAAGCTCCATAGTTCTTCCGCCATGTGTGGGGCGAAAGGTGCGAGAGCGATTACGAGGGGTTCTAGGACGGCCCGTTTGTTACATTTCAAGGCGGTCAATTCGTTCGTGCAAATCATGAATGCCGGAATGGACGTGTTGAAAGAGAAGTTCTCGATGTCGTATTCCACTTTCTTGATGGTTTTGTGCAGCACTTTTAACTCTTCTCTGGAAGGAGTTTCGTCGCTTACGCTGAAGTCTTCACCGACTTGGAACAGGCGCCAGAATTTGCGTAAGAATTTGTACACCCCGTCAATCCCTTGCGTGTCCCAAGGTTTGCTGAATTCCAGCGGTCCGAGGAACATCTCGTACAGGCGTAACGTGTCGGCCCCGTATTCTTCGATGATCGTGTCGGGATTTACCACGTTGAACATGGATTTTGACATCTTTTCAATAGCCCATCCACAGATGTATTTCCCGTTTTCCAAGATGAACTCGGCATTGGCGTACTCCGGCATCCAAGCCCGGAAGGCGTCTTGATCCAGCACGTCGTTCTTGACGATGTTGACATCCACGTGGATTTCCGTGGTTTTATATTGATCTTTCAGTCCGACGGAAACAAAGGTGTTTGTGCCTTGTATTCTGTACACGAAGTTTGAACGTCCTTGGATCATTCCTTGATTGATCAGTTTTTTGAAGGGTTCTTCTTCACAAGCCACGCCGAGGTCATACAGAAACATATTCCAGAAACGGGCGTAGATCAAGTGACCTGTGGCATGTTCGGAACCACCGAGGTAAAGATCAACGTTTTTCCAATAGTTACATATTTCGTGATCAACTAATGCCTTATTGTTGTGGGGATCCATGTAACGTAAGAAATAAGCGGATGAACCGGCGAATCCGGGCATCGTGTTTAATTCTAATGGATAACCGTCTTCTGTTTTCCAGTTTTTAGCCCGTCCGAGGGGTGGTTCCCCGCTCTCGGTGGGCAGGTATTTATCGACTTCCGGCAGTTCCAGCGGAAGTTTGGATTCATCCAGCATGTAAGGAAGGTCGTCCTTGTAGTACACGGGGAACGGTTCTCCCCAGTAACGTTGGCGGCTGAAGATGGCATCACGCAGGCGGTAGTTGATTTTGCTTTTACCGATGCCTCTTTTTTCTACTTCTCCGGCAATGTAGGCGATGGCCTCTTTGACTTCCATGCCGTTGATAATGCCGCTATTGATCATTTTACCTGCTTTTGCATCGTAGGAGCCTTCCGACATATCGTGTCCTTCCCCGTCATCGACAACGGGTACGATGGGCAGGTTGAAGTGTTTAGCGAAGGCGTAGTCACGGCTATCGTGTCCCGGAACAGCCATGATGGCTCCGGTTCCGTAGCCGGAAAGAACGTATTCACTGATCCAAATGGGGATGGCCTCGTTGGTGAACGGGTTGATGGCATAAGATCCGGTGAAGACACCTGTAACCTTTTTCACTTCGGTTTGGCGTTCCCGTTCCGTGCGTTTGGACACGTAATCCAAATATTCGGCAACGGCGTCAGCCTGTTCGGGAGTTGTTAACGGTTTTACGTAGTCTGATTCGGGAGCCAAAACCATGAAACTAACCCCGAAGATGGTGTCGGGGCGGGTGGTGAAAATCTCTAATTTCAGATCGGAGTCTTTCACGTCGAACCTCACATCTGCTCCTTGTGAACGACCGATCCAGTTACGTTGGATGTCTTTCAAGGAGTCGGACCAATCAATGTTGTCAAGCCCGTCAAGCAATCTTTGGGCGTACGCGGAAACCCGCAATGACCATTGACGCATTTTCTTTTGTACCACGGGATAACCTCCGCGAAGAGATAATCCTTCCTTTACCTCATCATTTGCCAGCACAGTTCCCAGTTGGGGACACCAGTTTACCATGGTGTCAGCCAAGTAGGCAAGACGGTAGTTCAGTAATATTTCTTGTTGTTCTTTCGTACTCTTGTTTTTCCATTCCTCGGCGGTAAAGTCCATCTCCTCACCGCAAGCGACGTTTAATCCTTGGGTTCCGACGGCCTCGAATGCTTTTACCAGTTCGGTAATTGGCATGGCTTTTTGCTCGTCGTAGCAATAAAAACTGTTGAACATCTGGATAAAAGTCCATTGGGTCCATTTGTAGTATTCCGGGTCGCAGGTCCGGATTTCACGGTCCCAGTCGAAGGAGAATCCGATTTTATCCATTTGTTCCCGGTAGCGACGGATGTTTTTCTCCGTGGTGATGGCCGGATGTTGTCCGGTTTGGATGGCATATTGCTCCGCGGGCAGACCATACGCGTCATATCCCATGGGATGCAGGACATTGAATCCTTTCAGATGTTTGTAACGGGAATAGATGTCGGAAGCGATGTAGCCTAGCGGGTGTCCCACGTGCAACCCTGCCCCGGATGGGTAAGGAAACATATCCAACACGTAATATTTGGGCTTAGAAGGATCGACTTCCACCCGGTAAGTTTTGTTTTCTTGCCAGTAGCTTTGCCACTTTTTTTCGACTTCCTTGAAATTGTATTCCATGTTAATCCTTTTTTAGTTCTCGTAATGAATCGCAAAGGTAATAAAAATCATACGATATTAATGTTGGAGAATAATGTACGATGCTAATTTTAAATTTTGTCGGTAAGAACCAAAGGAGAATTTCGTGATTTGTGGACGAGAACCAAAGGAAGGATCAATAATTCAAGACAAAAACCAAAGGAACAATGTATCAGACTAGAAAAGTATAATTTAGGTGGAGACTTGGCATATTCCTGTTTGGAGATGAGAAAAACAGGAAATAATCAATGTAAATGTTGTATAACTATATAACATTTACTATATTTGTATGATGAAAAAAATAATCGCATATAAGAGTTTTTTTTCGGACTTCATTTTAACCTTATCGCAAGAAGAACGTGGGAAAATAAAACGTGCGTTAGATTTGTTTAAGGTGGAGGAGCGAATGCCAAGACATTATATTAAGTTCATTCGTGACGGGTTATATGAACACCGGATAGTGAAATTAGGAAAGCGATAAGATTAAAGGAGGGATATTATGGAACTAAAGGAAATCAGTAAAGACATTTACGATATTGACGTATGGCTTGATGAAAGTCTTGGCAAGGAAGGTACTCCTGAACGAGAAAAAAACAGAGAGAGGGCATGGGAGGAATATAATGCCCAAATACTGCTTGATGCACGGAAAAATGCCGGGTTAACGCAACAGGAACTTGCAGACCGTATCGGGGCAAATAAAGGATATATCTCACGAATCGAGCGTGGGCTTACTGTTCCTACAGTTGCAACATTATACAAAATAGCTTCTGCTATGGGGTTGACGATAGAACTTAGGCCTATTTAAGGACGATTAGTGTAAAGCAAAATCTGATTAGGAATGATATATTTCCCCGCTTACGAGCGGGGATTTTTTATTTACGGGCATTGCTTGATAGATATTTCATCCCTATAATCAAGTATGTAAATGGCGTTTTTTACCCATTTTAAGGGATTGTGAGGGGAAGTGGGCTACTTTATTTTTGCGACACTAAATCGTTGTTAAACTAAATTTTTAAATATAATGAAAAAGATGAATTGGTTTCTTGTGGTTATCATGTTGTTCGGTGCGTGTTTTGCGGCTTGTACGGATGATGATAACGGTGGTTCTTGGGATGGAGAGTCCGTTACCGTAGATTGTGATCCATATGATGCTTGGTCATATTTTAGTTTCAAAGAGGGGAAGACGGTGAAAACGTTGAAAGTGAAGAGTATGGAAGGGGCTGTGACGGGAGTGTATTACGGAGATTTGAGTTCTAGTACTCTTATAAAGAATACCGATTCTTTGTTGATGGTGATTAATGAAGGCGTTGGTGATACCGTGGTTATTTCCTTCCCGGCTTGTGAAATTGGTGGAATGAGTGGAACAGAAACAACGGGTGCTAGTTTTTCTTTAAAAGCCATTGCAAAGAAAGAGGGGAATGTATGGAATATCTCAAGTGAGAAGTCGGTTGTTACGATGGAAAAGGAAGATGAAACCACGACGGATTATTATATGTCGATAAACGGAACAATCGGTACGACGAAAGATGCAGACTTTAGTCTTGCTCTGTATATGAATGTAAAGGCCATGGAAGATGGAGGTATGCAGATGAATATGGGAGGAACCTTTGCAGGGGAATCTACCGGAAAGACTTATGGCGTGGATGGTGATGAAACTTCTTTCGATTGGGATATTGCTTTCCATCGGTATGATATAAAAACGAATGGTGGGGCAGCCGTCATGTTACAGACCACGGATTTGGAAAGTGTTACTTCTGCTAGTGTTACCGGAGAAAGTTTTACTTCAGATGTGGATGGGGAAGTCATGGTGGATATGTCAGGAATGATGAGTGGTTTTGTTGGGTATCAACCCACGAAGGTTAACGAAGTGCTGGCTAAATGGGTAACGGCAACTCCTACCGGATCAATGCCCCCGTATTCTTATGAAATTAATGGTAAAGTGTTTGTTGTGAAGACTGCCGGCGGCGAATATGCAAAATTGCGTTTCACGGATATGTCTGATGCCACGGGTAAGAATGAGGCGGCTACATTTGATTACGAGTTTCCTCTAAAATAATTTTTGTTCATGATTTATCAACCGTAAGAGGAACAGTCTTTCTCTTACGGTTTTTTCCGTAAAAAAAGAATTTTATGAGGCGTGATTTGTTGATATTGTTTTTTATTCTTTTGTCATCAGCATTGATGGCTGATGAGCGTACCAATGAGGCTCCTTCTTTCAAAGTGCAGGGAATTGTTACCGATGAGAAGGGCGAGGGATTACCGGGAGCATCCGTGTGGGTAAAAGGAACGGTGGTCGGGGCCGGGACAAATGCTAAAGGGGAGTTTTCTTTTAAGTTATCATCGAAGAATAAGTGTGTGTTACGGGTGAGTTTCACGGGATATGAACCGCAAGAGCGGGAAGTGACCCCCGGGGTTGATAGTTTGTATCGTTTCGTGTTGGAGCCGAGTAATAACGCGTTGAATGAGGTAGTGATCACGGGAACCCGTACGCTGAAACCGTTGAAGGATGTTCCGGTGCTTACCCGCGTGATTTCATCGGAAGATATAGCACAGGTGAATCCATTGGATTTGCAAAGTTTACTGGAATATGAAATGCCGGGTTTACAGTTCGGGCTGGCCCATGGTTCCGGATTGCCGGAGTTGAAATTCCAAGGATCTGCCGGAGGATACGTGTTATTTATGATTGATGGAGAACGTGTTGCCGGAGAGGGGGCCAGTAATAATATTGATTATAGTTTGATTGATATGGATAATGTGGAACGTATTGAGATTGTCAAGGGACCGATGTCTACTCTTTACGGTTCTCAGGCAATGGGGGGAGTGGTAAATATTATTACGAAAGATGCGAATCGTCCTTTTACGGGAAACGTTTCTGTGCGTTATGGAAATAATGATGAGAGTAAATATTCCCTGTCTTTGGGGACTAAACAAGGACGTTTCTCTGCATTGACATCTCTTTCCTACCGTAAGCGAGATGCTTATGCTTTAAAAGATGAAGAAGGGCAAATCGAGTATTCGTATTATAAGGATATATACGGGAGAGATTCCGTGGTTGCGGATACTTCGGAGAAAGGGATGTCCAGTGTAAATGGTTTCGAGATTTGGCAAGCAAATCAGAAGTTGAGTTACACGTTTAACGAGAATTTTCGGATCTCATTGAATGGGACATATTATAATAATGACGTGTTGGAGTACGTGGAGCAGAAAGAGAAGGATCGCTTTTCCAATTACAGTATAAATCCTCGGGTTTATTATGCTATTAATGATTCTCATATACTGGATTTCTCGTATGTGTTTGAGAATTACGAAAAGCGTTACGTTTATACCACTTCATTGCCTTCTAAAAAGGTTTTTGGAGATTTAACCAATACCGTCCGGTTGAATTATACCGGGTATATCCATGAAAAACATACCTTGACAGCCGGGATAGAAGTGAATACGCAGAAATTGCAACATTATTGGTTTGATAACGGTTCGGGGAAGAAATTTGATGCCCAGACGTATGTTTTGTATTTGCAGGAAGATTATGAGGTGAGTGATTCGTTTAGCGTGTTGGCTGGGGTTCGTTCGGATTGTCATTCAAAATACGGTTTCCACGCCAGCCCGAAAATTTCGTTGATGTATAAATATGGTGTTTTGACGCTGCGCGGTGGCTACGGGATGGGATTTCGTATACCATCTTTGAAAGAATTGCATAGTGAATATGATATGGGCGGGCAGGGATTTTTCATGATATACGGTAACGAAGATTTGGAGCCTGAGATCAGTCATCAAGGAACGTTTTCGGCCGAGGTGACGAAAGGAATTTTTAATGGTTCCGTCTCCGGTTATTATACGAGATTTTTTGACGAGATCGCTTTGGGCTTGACCTCGGACGGGAAAGATCAGCAATATTATAATGCAGATGATGCAACAAGAACGGGTGTTGACGTGATGGCGCAGTTCCGTTTTAAAAATGGATTGACCCTAAAAGGTGCTTATGCTTATATTGATGTACATTCCGAAGTGGATGGGTATAATATGGCGAGTGATCGTCCGCATAGTTTGACTTTTACGGCAAATTATTCCAAAACGTTCGGGAAGGTTGCTTTGTCGGCAGCCTTGAACGGGCGGTGGATGTCTTCGGTGGAGACATGGTACAAGAATAGTGCGGGTGGTTACGTGAAAAATGAATATGAGAGCCGGACTTTCTGTTCTTTGAATCTCGGCGCCCGTTTCCCAAGAGGTTTCCGTTTTACGGCAGGTATTGATAACCTGTTTGATTTCAAGGATAAAAATGTGACAGCCGATCAATCGGTGACCCCGCAGAGGGGGATCGGTTTTATCGGGACGTTGTCGGTGAATATAGCAGATTTATTAAAATTATAATCCATAAAAGAGAATACTGATGAGAAAAAAGTGGCTTGCGTTGGGGTGTCTTTTAATTATCGTCTTGTTGGGGATCTGGGCGTACAACGTTTGGTTCGGAACCACCAAGATTGCTTTCGTGAATTTCCAGACGATTACGATGGGAGGTATCGCGAAGGTGAATGACAATTCATTTATTAAATTGCAGGAGGTACCCGTGGAGGAACTGGATCGGTTGTCCGGTTTTGATATGGTGTTTGTGAATGGCATGGGGCTGCGTGTCGTGGAGGAACAGCGGCAGCAGATACAGAAAGCGGCAGATAAAGGTGTACTCGTGTACACGACAATGGCGACGAATCCGGCGAATAATATATGCACGATTGATTCTGTTGACCAAGTCGCTTTGCGGGGTTATCTGGGAAGCGGTGGAAGACGGAATTACAAGAATATGCTGAACTATATTCGGAAGAATATGGATAAGAAGTTGATTTCCGTGGAAGAACCGGGAGCCCCGATCGAGAGGTCTTCGGATGTGTTGTATCATGTCGATATGGATAAGCCGGGAGACGAGCTTGATTTTATTTCCGTGGAAGAGTACGAGAAGTATTTGAAGAGTAAGCAATTATATAAGGAGGGGGCGAAAAAGATTGTGGTGACCGGGCAGATGGCAGATGCCACGGGATTGATTGATACATTGGAGCGAGTGGGGTATAATGTTTATCCGGTTTTGTCTTTACGGCGTCTGCTTGATTTTGTGCGTGAAATTAGCCCGGATGCTATTATCAATATGGCTCATGGCAGGCTGGGAGATGAGGTCGTGAAATATCTGGAGGAACGTAATATCCTGTTGTTTGCCCCGTTGACCGTAAATAGTCTGGTAGAAGAATGGGAACAAGATCCGATGGGGATGTCCGGGGGATTTATGTCACAGAGTATCGTTACCCCTGAAATTGACGGGGCCATCCGGACGTCGGCACTCTTTGCCCAGTACGAGGATAAAGAGGGATTGCGTCATTCTTTTGCAGTTCCTTCACGGTTGAAGACATACGTGGAGAATATTCAGAAGACGTTGGCTTTGAAGGAAAAGCCGAATAGCGAGAAACGAGTTGTTATTTACTATTATAAAGGTCCGGGACAAAGTGCCATGAGTGCTGCCGGAATGGAAGTGGTCCCCTCGTTGTATAATCTTTTGAAAAAAATGAAGGAAGAGGGATACAGGGTAGAGAATCTTCCGGCAAATTCCAAAGAGTTGGAGAAGATGATCATGGTGGAAGGAGCCGTGTTCGGTTCTTACGCGAATGGGGTGATAGATCGTTTTCTGAAAGAGAGTCACCCGCTGCTGATTTCAAAAGAGGAGTACGAGAGTTGGGTGAAACAGGCTTTACGGCCGGAAAAATATGCCGAGGTGGTAGCTGCTTTCGGGGAGTTTCCCGGAGAATACATGAGTACTGCCGATGGTAAGTTAGGGGTATCCCGCATACAGTTCGGGAACGTGGTCATTATGCCGCAGCCGGCAGCCGGAGGTGGGGATAATGCTTTCCAGATTGTACACGGGACGGATGTCGCACCTCCTCATTCCTACGTGGCCGCTTATTTGTGGATGCAGTACGGGTTTAAGGCGGATGCCATGATTCATTTCGGAACGCATGGTAGTTTGGAGTTTACACCCAAAAAACAAGCTGCGTTGTGTGATTTGGATTGGCCCGATCGATTGGTGGGCAGCGTGCCTCATCTTTACATCTATTCTATTGGTGACGTGGGTGAGGGGATGATTGCCAAACGTCGCGGGTATGGCGTGTTGCAATCTTATTTGACTCCCCCGTTTATGGAGAGTAACGTGAGGGGCATTTATCGGAATCTGACGGAAAGAATAAAGATATATAATCAGAAAGCCTACCCGGAGAAAGGTACGGCTGACCTGAAGGAGGTGGAGAAGGCTGCCTTGTCGGTGAAGGAGTTAGCTGTTTCTTTGGGGATGCATCGGGAGTTGGGGTTGGATAGCGTGTTGAATGTTCCCTACACGGAAGAGGAAATATTGAAGATTGAGAATTTCGCGGATGAGTTGGCGGCGGAGAAGGTTACCGGACAATTGTACACGATGGGGGTTCCATACGAGGCTGCCCGCATTGAATCGTCCGTTTACTCGATGGCAACCGATCCGATAGCTTACGGGTTGTTCGGGTTAGATCGGTTGAGAGGTAAGGCGGATGCTGATGTGTTGAAACGGAAAACTATTTTTACCGAACGTTATCTCGATCCGGCCAAGCGATTGGTGGGGAGACTGCTGAATGGTCAGGAGAAAGTGGATGATGGTTTCATTTGTCGGGTGGCGGGTATCACGAAAGAAGAGTTGGCACAGGCTCGTGAAATCGATCAAGACCGGAATGCTCCTAAGGGGATGATGGCGATGATGATGGCTGCCGCGGCAAAACAACCGGAAGTTATGCCTGTGAAGAAGGAAGAGGGAGGACATCCGATGTCCGGAATGATGAAGAATATGATGAAACAGATGGGTGAGGGGAAGACTCCCGAAGAGTGTTTGGAGATGGCAAAAAAGATGGGAGCGCCCGAAGAGGCTTTGGAGAAAATGAAAGCGGCTATGGGAAGGGAAAATGGTGAAAAAGGCCCGAATGCGAAGATGGGAGAGATGCAGGGGAACAAGGGGACTGGAGGAAACCCGGATATGAGAACCATGATGAAGGCGATGATGGGAAAGAAGGCCAAGGAATATTCCAAAGAAGAGGTGAATAAGGCGTTGGCTATTATGGAAGTGGAACGGACGTTGAAAAACGTGAATAATTATAAGCGGGCATTACAGGAAAGTCCGGATGGTGAGTTGGAGTCGTTGATGAACGCCTTGAATGGCGGTTACACGGCTCCTTCTCCCGGGGGAGATCCTATCGTGAACCCGAATACTTTGCCGACGGGACGGAATCTTTTTGCTATAAATGCAGAGGAAACGCCGACGGAATCAGCTTGGGAAAAAGGAATGCAGTTGGCAAAGAGTACAATCGAGATGTATCAGAAACGACATAACGGGGAGTTCCCGAAAAAGGTCAGTTATACACTTTGGTCCGGAGAGTTTATTGAAACGGGCGGGGCCACGATTGCCCAAGTGTTGTATATGCTTGGAGTGGAACCTGTGCGGGATGCTTTCGGGCGGGTGAGTGATTTGAAATTAATCCCGTCGGCTGATTTGGGGCGTCCGCGTATAGACGTGGTTGTACAGACTTCCGGACAATTACGGGATATTGCTGCCTCTCGTCTTTTCTTGGTGAACCGGGCCGTGGAGATGGCTGCAGCAGCCAAGAATGACCAATACGAGAATCAAGTGGCGGCCGGGGTACTGGAAGCGGAAAAGACGTTGATTGATAAAGGTATTTCCCCGAAAGATGCCCGTGAGATTTCAACTTTCCGGGTCTTCGGGGGTGCGAATGGTGGTTACGGAACCGGAATACAGGGGATGGTTGATGCCGGAGACCGTTGGGAAGATGAATCGGAAATTGCAGCCACCTACTTGAATAACATGGGTGCTTATTACGGTAGCGAGAAGAACTGGGAGAAATTCCAGCAGTTTGCTTTCGAGGCGGCCTTGACCCGTACGGACGTGGTGGTTCAACCCCGGCAGAGTAACACGTGGGGAGCGTTAAGTTTGGATCACGTGTACGAGTTTATGGGAGGCTTGAACCTGACGGTTCGCAACGTGACGGGGAAAGATCCGGATGCTTATCTCAGTGACTACCGGAACCGGAATAACAATAAGATGCAGGAGGTGAAAGAGGCTATCGGCGTGGAGTCGAGAACCACGATTTTCAACCCTTCTTATATCAAGGAGAAGATGAAGGGAGAAGCGACTTCTGCAGCCGGTTTTGCTGAAATTGTCCGTAATACATACGGTTGGAACGTGATGAAACCTTCGGTGATCGATAACGAGATGTGGGATGAGATTTACAACGTGTATGTGAAGGATAAATTTAATCTGGGGGTACAGGATTTCTTCGAGAAACAGAGCCCGGCAGCCTTACAGGAAATCACGGCCGTGATGATGGAGACAGCGCGTAAGGGAATGTGGAAGGCGACGGATCAGCAATTGGCTGATTTATCGAATTTACATACGGATTTGATTCAGAAATATAAACCGGCTTGTTCCGGGTTTGTATGCGATAATGCCAAATTGCGTGATTTTATCGCGTCTAAAGCGACTCCCGAAGCTGCCAAGCAATATCAGAATAGCATAAAGAATGTGCGGGAAGTGGCGGCAGATCAGTCCAAAGGTGTCGTGATGAAGAAGGATGAAATTGCTTCTGAGACGCAAAAACATACGAATAAGGTGAACACGCCTTTGATTGTGGGAGGGGTGATTGTCGTGTTGGTCGGTTTGGCTGTATTGATGAGAAGAAGACGTAAAAATATATAATCATGGATACAATTGTTTGGATTCTGATTCTATTGACTGCTTTTAATTTTTTGTTGAAACAGACCTTCTGGAAACCGGTGGCGGTGGGGGCCGCTGCCGGTATTGCCGCGATCTTCGTGATCCTGATGTGGCCTTACGCGATTGAACAGTCAAAAACTCAAATTGCCGATTGGTTGTCTGACAATCAATTGATGTTGGATACTTCCGTCGTGTTAACCTTGGAGATTGTTTTGCAAATGGCATTCTGCCTGTTGGCAGTTCACGTGGCCAACTATTCTCCGGTGAAGAAATGTATGATGCTGGCATATCGCCTGTTGTACTGGTTCCCGGGGGTGTTGATTATTCCGGTCTTGTTTTTCGGTCTGACGCAAGCTGTTTTCTCTTTTCCCGGGGTTTCGTTTAAATTAATTGCTTGGTTTTTCGGGGCGTTTGTTTTCGTGATTATCCCTTTGGGAAGATGGTTAATCAAGTGGCTGTTGCCGGAAGAGGACTTGCGTTTGGAGTTGTTTTTCCTGATGAATGCTTTGGTTGCTATTTTAGGAATTATTGCCACGGTAAACGGGAAAACGGCGGTAGAGGGTGTGAGTGACGTGGACTGGTCGGCATTGGGTGGATCTATTATTTTATTTCTAGTGGGAGCTGTTGCGGGATGGATTATATCTGTAATTAAAAGGAAACTAATTTTTAAATTGAAAAGATAATGAATACGATTTCTGATATTATGTTCTGGATCTCAAACGGGTTACTGGTCCCGGTTGTTGTATTGTTGATTTTATTGTTTTTCCGTTCTTTGTTATTGGTGGGAAATTTCTTTGGCCAGTATGTTTCTATTCGTAAGACGGATAAATTGATTCGGGAGCAAATGGATAAATTGCACGTGAATAATGTGGATGATTTTGCCAATCGGTTGCCGGAGAAGAATCATTCTTTGGTGGTGATGTTTATGAAACGGATTTTGGAGGAACAGAAGAATAAAGCTCAATTACAACGTCTTTTGGCTAATTTTGAAATTGCTGCCGATAAGGATTTGGCTACTTCTAAAACGTTGGGAAAGCTAGGACCTATCCTCGGGTTGATGGGAACTTTGATCCCGATGGGACCCGCGCTGGTCGGTTTGTCGACGGGAGATATTGCTTCTATGGCTTATAATATGCAAGTGGCTTTTGCCACGACGGTTATCGGGTTGGTGGCCGGTGCGATCGGTTTCTTGACCCAACAGGTGAAACAACGCTGGTATTTACAGGATATGACTAACTTGGAGTGTCTGGTGGAGGTGTTGAACGAGAAAAATGATCAGAAATGAAACGCAATTTATTGAAAAAGGAGGATGAGACGGATCCGATTAGTGCGGTGTCGAATCTTTTTGACGTGGCGATGGTGTTTGCTGTGGCCCTGATGGTGGCTTTGGTGACAAGGTATAATATGACGGAGATGCTTTCGACAGAGGATTTCACGATGGTGAAGAATCCGGGAAAGGAGAACATGGAGATTATTACCAAGGAAGGCGAAAAGATCAACCGGTACACTCCTTCCGAAGATCAGAACCAATCGGGGAAACGAGGGAAGAAGGTGGGTATCGCATATGAACTTGAAAATGGTGAAATTATTTATGTTCCGGAATAGAATGGCATTTTTGTCGTGTACATTTACGAGGAATAAAATAGAATAGATTTCTTTGAATATCAGAAAAATAATTGTATTTTGGACAAATTTAAAGTGCAACTTTAAATTTGTCCAGTTTGATTCTGTTCTTATATTCGAAAATACTTGTTTCATGGAGTATTTAATTCCACTATACCGGAATAAACACTATCTTTGTCGTGGAATTAAAAGAAAGTGCCTGTGTCCACGAGTTTAGTTTTAACGGTTTTACTGGCTTATTTTTTATTGTTGATCTTGGTTGGCTTCGTGACAACTAGGAAAGTCAATAGTGAGATGTTTTTTACCGCGAATCGGAATTCGCCTTGGTATTTGGTGGCTTTCGGGATGATCGGGACAACGCTTTCCGGGGTGACTTTTATCTCGATCCCCGGGGAGGTCGGTAACACGCATTGGACTTATCTGACCTTGGTTTTCGGTAATTGCGTGGGGTATATCGTGATTGCACTCGTGCTTTTGCCTTTGTTTTACAGGCAGAATCTGGTTTCTATTTATTCTTGGTTGGGAACTCGTTTCGGGGAGAAGGCCCGGTTGACGGGTTCTTTCTTTTTTATCATGTCACAATTGGTGGGTGCGTCTTTCCGGTTATTCTTGGTCGTCGGTGTGTTACAACTGGCTTTCTTTGATGCCATAGGTGTGCCTTTCTGGCTGACCGTGTTTATCACGATTGCTTTCGTGTGGATTTATACCGTGCGAGGCGGGATCAAGACGATCGTTTGGACCGATACGTTACAAACCGTGTTTATTCTGATCTCTGTCGGTTTGACAATCGTGGTGGTAAACAAGGCGCTGGATTTCAATTTTTCTTCGGCTATTGCAGCTATAAAAGAGAGCTCTCTTTCCAGAGTGTTTGACTTTGACTGGCGGTCGGGACAGAATACGGTGAAACAGTTTTTGGCAGGAGTGGCGATCACAGTTTGCCTGAATGGGTTGGATCAGAATATGATGCAGAAGAATCTGACTTGTCGTTCCTTACGAGATTGTAAGACAAATATGTTTTCATTTTCTTTTTTATTCTTGGTGACGAACGTGTTGTTTTTGATGCTGGGAGCCTTGCTTTACATATATGCAGAAAGGGAAGGTATCGTGTTACCCGGTAAATCTGATGACGTGTTTCCCTTCCTTTCCCTGAATTATTTCGGGGCTACGGCCGGTTTGTTTTTCCTGTTGGGTATAACTGCCGCGGCCTATTCTTCGGTTGATTCCTCATTGACTGCTTTAACGACCTCTTTCTGTATTGATTTCCTGAAAATAGATCCGGGAAATAAGGAGGAGAAGAAAAAGCGGATCGGGGTGCATATCGTATTTTCGTTATTAATGATTTTCGTGGTTGTACTCTTCCGGGAATTGAATAATTCGAGTGTAATATCGTCTCTTTTTAAAGCGGTAGGCTACACGTATGGGCCTCTTCTAGGGCTTTTCACGTTTGGTTTGACGACAAAATATCAGGTACGGGAGAAATATCTTCCTTGGGTGTGTTTGCTTTCACCGGTGATCTCCTACGTGGTGAATTGTTACTCGGAACAACTTCTTTTCGGGTATAAATTTGGTTTCGAGATTCTTCTGTTTAACGGACTGCTTTGTTATCTTGGGTTGTTACTTATTCGGGACAAGCGTCTAACACGGAGGGCGTGATGAGGACGACAACTGTGATGATGTAGGCGATTCCGGTATAGATAGATGCTTTTATGGCATTATTTTGAACAGAAAAACGTGTGTGGTATGTTTTTGTGTTCAAAAAATAGCTATCTTTACACTATGAATAATCCATTACGACGATTGGGTAATATACCTGTAACGGTTTCTGCGTTGGAATCCCTTTTCCCTCATATCAAGAGAGGAAACCAAAAAGTCAGGTTACTTGAGCGAGATAAGCAAATCATTCGTCTCAAAAGGGGGCTTTACGTGTGCAATCCGGAGATAACAGGTAAGATTTTATCAACAGAATTGATAGCCAATCATCTTTATGCACCTTCGTATGTTTCCATGTCATCGGCCCTGCGTTATTACGGCTTGATACCGGAAACGGTGTACACGAAGCAATCAATGACTCTGAAACATTCTAGAGATTTTGATACACCTTTGGGAAGGTTTGAATATACGAATATCTCAAGAGAGGCATTTTCAGTAGGCTTGACTAGTATGAAAAAAGAAGATTATGCTTTTGTAATGGCAACTCCCGAAAAGGCATTGTGTGATTTGATAGCAAACTCACCCAAAGTAAATCTCCGTTATCTGAAGGATGCTGAAATTTATTTGGAAGAGGATATTCGGATGGAGTTGGAGGAATTCAAACAGATGGACGCTGAAATATTTGAGGAATATATAAAGGTCGGTAAAAAGGCTGAGTCGATACGAACATTGCTAAAATTGATGAGGAAATGAAAATAGAAAACAACTGTTCATTTTTGAGTTCTCTCTAGGACTCCCGCTAGGATTAATGGATTTTATGAATTTTCAGAACCGTGGGTTATGGATTTATAAATGAAAGAGAGTGTGTCAAAAGTCATTTTTCAAACTCCCTCCCGGCTTCGCCGTACTCCCTCTATAAACAGA
>OJSE01001972.1_pt1 | contig 24070 bp, 39 predicted proteins | sample 1599351 | NCBI WGS metagenome assembly OJSE01 (sample SAMN04168656, study PRJEB22393) | human gut metagenome | biome: human gut microbiome; feature: stool | host: Homo sapiens | collected 2014-03-17 | reverse complement strand
GTCTTTGTGGCTGCATATTCCTGTGCCAGCCTTTTCTCTGTTTCTTTCTTTTGCATATGCTGGTATAACTGTTCCCGATTAAATGTTTGAGGACCAACATATTTATCAAATAATCTTTTCCCCTCTTCCAGCCTCCGATCCGCCATTGTGACAGTTTTTTTCTTTTGGGTTGTCCCAGAAGACTGTGTAGAACGGTTGGAAGTTGTTTTGGGTGACGTTTCTCCAGTGTCACCCGTTTTTCCAACATATTTTTCGTACAGCTCTTTTCCTTTTTTTAATTGATCTACTTTGTACCGCTCCATTTCTTCCTCCATGCATTTGCCGCACTGTTCCATGCACTATTCGATTCCAAATAATTCTGATTAGCCTGCACAACATTTGAGGCATGTGGTATATCCATCTTGCTGAGTAATGCCTGCGGATTCGATTTCGCATCTGCCTTATCCTTATACATATCAACAGCACCCGCTTTTTGCATATAGTTCATTAGATTATTTGCCGCCTCTGCGCCTTCTTCCTTATATACTTTCGTGTATGCATTTTTAGCATCAGCCCACGATATTGCATTTGCTGCTGATGTTCCCGACGAACTAGTTTTCTTTTTTGAAGATGATCTAGACGATCTACCTCGACCTCCCGATCTGGCCGCTGCTGCCTGCTTCAATGCCATCTCAGCCTCCCAGTTCGCCTGTTCCTGCGCCGCCTGTTGCTTCTGGAATGCAAATTCCTGCGCCCATTGGTCAGCTGCCACGCGGTCCTGATATTCTCCGTAATCATATCCGTATTCCTGGTTGTACCGACCGTTATAATAGTTCAGGTCGTTATAGTAATCGTTGACGCCGTCCCTATAACGCTGGTAATCTGTATTGTCCAGACCGGTCACTACGTTCATCTGGTTGTACAGATTCTGTCCTTCGTCTGCCCAGCGCTGGTATGCTCGATCGTAGAAGTCCAGAGCCTTATTGTTTAATTGAGAGAGATAATTGTCATACGCCTGCTGCCCTGCCGCCGACGCGTATGTATTCCCATATCCGCCGGTCAGCGCCGCCGCATTCCCCATCGTATCGCGCATAGCAAGGTTTCCCTGGCGCATATACTGGTCGCGGTACATTTTATATAGATCATCGTTTACCATGTCCTCAGAAGTATAAGAGAACGCAGGGCGGTTCATGATATTATCCAGGATACTTGAGATCTGATCTTCGTACTTGCTTTCAAATTCATCCGGCTTGTTCTTCTCCAGATTCCGGGTTTTATTGTAGTATTCATTCACCCGGTCAGACCTCTGGTACATCGGTTTCGCCTCGGTCGAGCCGCTTGCCGTGGCTACCCCCGCAGTTACATTGCTGGACGGATTCGATGGCGCTGCATTTGCAAGCTCCTGAATCTTCGACGCATTATTTGTCGCCGACCCATTCTGCAGCATCCCCAGCAATTTTGTATTCTGGCTTGCCGTCCCGGAATATCCAGATATTCCATACTCTTCGGCAAGTTTCCGTCTGGCAGCGTAGCTGGAATCCCTTCCGGAGCCGCTCAGATAATCAACAATACTTCCAACCGCCATTATTCATCCTTCCCTTCTTCTTCGATGATTTCACCTGCATTTAAGATGGCAGCAACCTTTACCAGATTCTCCGCCTGGGTGATCCCCTCCACTTTCATTCTATCGAGAGCACTGACAATCGCTTTGATGGCGAGCTCTTCATACACATATTTTTTCATGGTACCTCCTAACTACTGCTTTCCAAACTATCCAGGCGATCATAAATATCCTGGATCGTTTCCGCTACGCCCCAATAGTGGGTCTTCCCGAAAAAAACAGGGTGATTGAGATATAATTCCTGTGCATAGGCGTTGGACGGAGACAAGACACATCCATAGTGATCCAGGATCCTCTGCGGCTTTGTATCGCTGATATTTCCTGTGCCATCCCAGCCAGTCCAAAAGCAATACAAATCATTATCACCCATTCCTGTGCTCTGATCGCCGGTGCCTAGATATTGTCCCATGCTGGTATCAAACGTATAGAATCCTCCGATATAAACCTCGTCTTCATTGGCTTCAAATGCTCCACCCTTGCAGCGGATTCTTGAACCAGTGATCGTTGCACCTTTTACATTTCCGGAGAATGTAGCATTTCCGGAAGCATCTAACTTGAAATTCGTTGAATTTACCACCAGACGATTTCCGGATATCGTAACCTGTCCCGATTCCAATGAAATCTCCGACGATACGGTTCCTTTCGTTACTTTCATATCGATTTTGCTGTCTGTAACTTTAAACTTTGCATTCGTATTCTTTTCGAAATCGCTCACTTCAACTTTCAAACCATCCAAATCGAATTTCAGGGATGCTACCCTTTTCTCATCCTCCAGATATTTCTGCAGTGCCTGATTGGAATAGTTATCTTCCGGAGTAAGGTTGTTGAACATATATTTAAGCTGTTCGTTGAGCTGATAAAGGTACCCTGTCAATTCTTTGGTGTCCATATTATCGAAACCTTCAATCGCTTTGAACTGTGCCATCAGATCTCACTCCCTTCGTTGATGTACTTTCCGACGGCAATCAATCGGGCTTTTCCCTTGCCTTCTAACCTCCACCGATAATAGAAGCAGCGCATCGGCTTAATTGGAATCGAATACGTCCGCTTTTTATCTGCGAAGATGGTAATCATCCGGCGGAAAGCTGCATCTGAATCGTGTTTCAGAAACACATCCACCTGGCTTCCACGTTCCAGCTCTATCATGAACTGAATCTTTCCAATGTACTTTCGATTCAGGCTTCCTTCTTCCAGATCTCCCGTTTCAAGATACCATTCGACCAGCTCATCCCCTCCGGTAATGGTGCGGACGTTTTTATCCCGATCGACATAATAGAGCTGTCCTCCTCCGGGTGCGGTAAGAAGCATCTGCGTATCATCTTCTTTATGCCAGAGTCGTTTTGCTGTGTCATAGACCAGCAGTCGTTTTCCTTTTCCCGTCTCCGCCGACAGATAGTACTTTCCTTGGTATTTCCCTGCAATTCCATCCGACAGCGCGAGTTTTTCCAGAACATCCGACAGCGCAAACGGAACGCCTCCGGTATAGCCGTATACACCCGTACCAGAAAGATAGATCAGCGTAGTTCCAACGACCTGAACACTAGCACTGCACCCACTCTTTACGCCCGGTGCTTCCTGCGTTTGAATCTGGATATTTGACGGTTTGTTCCCATATACCTTATGAATTGTATGCTCCTTAAAGAAAAGCGCGTATCCGGAATATGTAGCTGCTGCCGTGAAATCTCCATCCGATCCAATCGTTGCCGCATAGGAATCTGTCGAAATACCTTCAAAGACATTCCAATTCAACGGATCTCCCAGTTTGCTTGCATATACCTCATGATTTTTGCTGCTGCATCCCCACAAACGGTTTTCGCATTCCGTCAAAAAATCCATATCCGGCACTTTTCTCTTTACCACCAAGCCGCTCTCCTGAGTGAATTCTTTTTCCAGCGCTCCGATGATAGTGATGCTATCATCTGTTTTTGCCTGAATAGTGGCTGTTTTATTGTAATCTGCATTCGTGCATCCAGATATTTCCACGCCGTCATACTGATTGAATTGTTTTCCGATTCCGGTGCAGGAAATTTTTGTGTAAGTCGAACCTGTATAGGATGGCGCAAACGTCGCTGTTGAAGCCTGGGCAAAGGTTTTCTCCATCGAACCAAACTCCCCGGAATCCGTGTTTAGATAAACCTTATCCGGAAGAATGATGATATAGGCCCCCATTCCGACCATAACTTTTTTGCTATCTGCTACCGTTCCCTTTTCCTGGTCCTTATAATACAGTTTTTCTCCATCAACATATGCCAGTCCATTTTTCCAGTAGAGGCCGTTTGGTTTCTCCAATGTTTTTATTGGTTCTCCTCGCGCCTGGCGCGGCCCTGCTGCCGGATAGTGATCAGAGGACATATTTTTCATATCTGCAAAATATCCATCTTGGACGCTCGACCTGGTATCTAAGCCGCCGAACACTCCTTCCTGTTTCTTGGTTCTGGTAATCGGATTTACGATTGGCAGACGCATCTTACCACCCCCTAAATTGTGCTTTTTCCTTCGGCATATGATTTCTACGGTAATAGGATGCAAACGCCTGGAAAGACGCCTCATATGCTGCCACGCTGTTGTTATAGCGCTCTGTTTCCTCGTTCTTATAGTCAATCTTGGCGGCAAGATAGTTTACATAGATATCTCCAAATCGATCCGGCACCATAAGAGTCTTTTCAGAGTCACGGTCGTAATCGTATCCGTCAAATTCTATATCATTGCCCTCCGCCGCATTTAGGATGTCGTCTACAACCATTCCTTCTACTTCTGACAGCCACGCCGTTTTTACCCTGGCATCATACTGATTCAGTTTTTCATCATCTACTCTCGCCAGCACTTCCGCTATTTTCATCGCATCGCCTCCTTGAGTTTTATTGTGCCAGATTCCTGTATACTTTTCTCCCACGCAAAAAATGCCCCGCCAGGCATGTGGCAGGGCATCTCGTGAATATCTCTTGAAATATGCAGTTTTTCACGTGGACTCGACTGGAAAAATTCTTTCTTCGTCTCTGCTTCGTTTTGTCACAGGATATGTCCATCTTCCGCGATTCTATCCGCCGTCAGCATCCAGCCGTCCGAATCGAACGCATACAACTGTCCATCAATCCGGCAGACTGTATCATGCAGATATTTGTAACCTTTCAGGACATACCACCAACGTCCATCCTGCCAAATCCAGCCTCCGACATACTCCCCGGAGATCCATCCGTGTGAGGTCTCGATCCAAGGTTTTCCATCTACAAAACACTTCCGGAGCGGCTGCACGTGTTCTCCGTTATTATAACGTCTTCCGGAATCTGCCCCACCCGGGGTTGTTCGGATAATCAATGTCGGCGATGCCAGAATGCACAAACCGCGCACGCCGCTCTTTACCTCTTTCAGATCGGTGATCGATACCTGCGGGGCGCTCGGCTGTGAAGCTGCAGCTCCATCCTCCGCCGCCCAAGTCTTTTTGAAATTCTCAAATGTCCCATATTTCTGCTTCAAAATTCCCGTGCCGCTGCCCCAGTCCGGCAGATAAAGATGCGGTTTGTCTTCCAGACTCTTCCAATCTCCTCCCCAGGCAAGTCCCAGCCCCTTGGCAATCTCAGCCGCTTTTTTAAACATTCCTGTTCTGTCATTAAATGCATCATCTGACGTGCTGCCATCTCCGTCAATGTCCATTATTAAATAAAAATCAAAGGCGATTCCCCACTGATGCTGTGAACTGTAGCTGCTGCCCGGTGCATTGGTTACCTTTTTTCCCGGTTTTGTACGTCCCTGAGCATAGAGGGCATCCTGCTCTGCTACTGTCCGGAATGTTTCCCCAATCGTCACTGCAATCCCTTGTGTCACACAGGCTTTCATCCACGCACCCGCAAGACGCTGGAGACGCGGATGGCACAATGTAATATCTCTCATATTTGTCCTTTCTACGAACACAGGGCGGAAAATATCCGCCCTAAATCATTATTTGCACTCATCTGCCGGTCCCGGCTTTTTTGTTTCTGCTCCCGGTCCTACCGGCGTGTTCCCTTTTCCTTCTTTTGCCGGACCCGTGCAGCCAACATCACAGGTGCACTCCGGATCAACCGTCATTTCCGGATGCCCTAATTTCTGCGCTTTCTTGGCGCTATAGTTATGTACTTCGTTTGCATTCTTGTTTCCATGTACGTTGCAACTCATCTTTCTTTCCTCTCTTTCTATTTTCTTGCTTTCTCTGCCTGGGTTCCGAAATAAAACCCTACAATCATAGTAAAAATGCTCATGTATTCCTGTCCGGATACTTCCCCGGAACACGTCAGCCCAATGAATCCCGCTGTCAACGCTAATGTCATAAGGCTTTTTACATCAATCAGTTTCGCAAGTTTTTCTTTCAAGCTCTTCCCTCCTCCAAATCCTGGATACGATGATTCGCCACTCGGATTTGTTCCTGCATGACAGCCTGTATTTCTTCCAGCTTATACGTGCGTTCGATTACTGTATTATGCTTTTCAACTTTCTTTTCAAGCTGCCCCATCCGGTATGTCATGAGCTTCGCCGATGCAATCACACCTGCAAAAGCCCCCAGGACACCTCCGCCGGACGCGATCAAGGCTACTGCAATTTCTGTATCGATCATTCTATCCCTCCGGATGCTCCTCCAACCATTTCTCGGTTACCTTACGCCAATATAACGGCACCTTTTCAAGTGTCATTTTCCCGTCTCTGATTTTCTTTCCATAAAAAGCCCCCATCACTTAGCACCTCCTTTCTCCGCAAGCTCACTCGCCGCAGCACCGAGATCTATGATCGCCTCATCCTGGATCTCCTGACTTTCCTCCAGAGCATCCAGGCGCTTCTCTTCCTCCGTCTTCTCACGCAGGCAGAAAGAAGTCTCTACGATACCCTTGTTAATGACAGAAGTTTCAGAAACCAGAAGAACGTCCGAATATTTTCCAATCGTTAAACCTTCCGCCGTTTCAATCTGAATCTCTTTCAGATTTTCCTCTGTGAGCTTGTTCCACACCTGCAGCATCGTCTCACGGCTTGCACTTTCAATCTGAATTGCACTCAGAGAAGCTCCTGCTACCATCTCAATCTTCGTTCCGTCCTTTAAAATAAGCTTATCCATGATATCCCTCCTTATTCTTCATAAAGCACTGTAAGACCATAGGCAACCGCAGCGTCATGTTCGATCCGGCACCCTCTTGCCTTTTCCCATCCTTTGCAGAAATATGCAGCATGACACAAAGACATGTTCTCTAAGGACTTTGCCAGGAAACACAGCGGAATCTGTTCCACTCCTCTCTCTTCCATCTTTTCCCTGCTATACCATTCATCGGTAAACAGGGTATTTACAATCTCATACCCTTTTTCTTTCAGTGCTTTGACTGCCTTTTCTCTTGTTTTTACAATTTCTTCGTCCGTTTTGCCAGCCATCGGCTGTGATAACATTGCTTTCATTTCTTCCCTCCTACTGAATTCCCTTCCAGGCCGTCTGTAACAGGAAGCCTAACAGCTCCCAAATCTTATCGTTAATTTTACCCATGCAGATTTCATATCCAATCTTCTCCGAATAATTTTTCTCGTCCACGCATCCGGTTGATTCTACAATTTCAAATCCGTTTCTGAGCACGCAGCGAACTACTGTTGTCTTCGTTCCCATCGTCTTCGTTTCCGTGTAAGCAATAAACTCATCTACCATCTTCTGGCCGATGCTGACGCCGGACGGCAGCTCCGGATTATCTTCCAGTTTCATATATACCTTTTCAAAGGTGTTTTTAGGTAGCCAAGATACGTGTCCGTCCGGATCCTTTGTAAGATATCCTTCATCAAGAGGATTCTCATCCGCCGGAACACTCCATCCGCGATACGCATTATAATCGCCTCTTGTCATTGGTTCTACTTCGAACATTCTGCAACCGATATATTTTTTCACAATATGCCCTCCTTGCCCCATGTTCGCTATTCCCTTATTCAACAATGGTTTCAATGCCATATTCAACAGCACAGGTGTTCTCAATCTTGCACCCTCTAGCCTCATCCCATCCTTTCGCAAAATACGCTACGTCTGCGGTAGACAGTAATTCCAGAGACTTTCCAAGGAACCATAACGGTTTCGCATCCACCGGAGCTGACTGAAAGAAAGAATCGATCACTTCCACAGGTTCACCAACTCGCTTCTCTGCACTCTTAATTGCTTTTTCTCTTACTGCGATAATTTCCTCATCTGTTTTTCCTCTCATTGGCTGAGAAATAAATAACTTTTTCATAATTTTTTTCCTTCCTTAGGCTTTTATTACTTGGTTAAATTGTTATTTTAGTAAGGTATCCGGAAATTCTGGTGCATTCTGGAATGACGGTATTTGACACTGAACCATCAGGGTTAAAGTTAATGGTCATTCCAGAAAAGGTTACAGTATCTCCGGAAATATCTAATCGAGACATTGATAATTGTGCACCCTGAGCACTAGCACCGCAAAAACCGGATTGAGTATCAGATAAAAACATAACTCTTTTATAACCCTGAATTGTTGCATAAATAGCCCGATATTTAGATATGCCTGGAACAGTTAGGCTTTGTCCTGATGACAAAGTTCCATTCCAAAGTTCGACATCACTATTTTGCGGTGCTACTCACAGATAAATACCCACTCAAAAATGTAGTCCGAAGAAATATCTAAATTATGGGTGCTTTGTATTACTCCGTAATCAGAAAGGTATCTTGTTGGAATTTGAGTGCCATCGATACACCTGAAAAAAGGAGGAAGTACCTCCATCATAGATATCGGTTTGCATGGTAGGGCAAACAGGGAAATATAGGGCGCAACATGGTCGGCTTTGACTGTAAAGTTAAAATACACATGAACGACTTTTCCATATTTACGGACATAGTTTGCTTTAATAATTTCGCAACCCCAGTTAGTGACTTCGTAGGATTCGATGGACAGCTCACTATTTACTGTAATAAATATGTGATGATTTGACCACTTATATATCCTGATGAAATTGTCTTTTCAGGCATATCGGCGAATATTTTTCCACCACTTATTAGGATGGTTCCATATTGTTTCAAGGTGGTAACGTTGTCATTTGTTCTAACGCTTCCGGGTGTTCGAACTTCAAGAGTATCGCTTAAATGTGCCAAAGCTGGGATATTTCTTAAGTCATCCGTTGCTTCACCGTAATATTTATCAAAATCATCAACAAGTACGTTAAGCCTTATCACTACAAGTTTTCCGAAGATGAAAACTTCTATTCTTGAATAGGTTTTATTTATTTTGTCTCTGAAATAGGATACAGGAACAAAAAAAGCCTCGCTATTTAACTGAGTAAGTGATTTCTCCGCTGCCGTCAATCTCTCATCCAGCAGTTTCCCCACAATCGCATCCAATGCCGCTTTTCCGGATTCCGTAGCAAGATAATTTGCTATCAGTGGCGGAAGCGGTCCTTGAATGCCCTGCGGTCCCTGTGGACCGGTATCTCCTTTTTCGCCCTGGATGCCTTGCGGTCCCTGTGGGCCAGTCTCTCCCTGGATTCCCTGTAAGCCCTGCGGACCAGTCTCTCCCTGGATTCCCTGTGGTCCCTGCGGTCCTTTGATATTTCCAATTAAAATCCTAGCCATCGTTTTTCACATCCTCTCCTGTAAGATAATAGAGATTCCCTGTTTCCGAATCATAATGGAATGCTGGCGGCTTCTCTCCATCCGGATAATCTGCATAGAGATTTCCTGTTTCCGGGTCCAGATAGAGCGAAAACATCCCCGATGCCGGAACCATGACACCGCTCTCCCCCTTCACTCCTTGGATTCCCTGAGGTCCTTGCGGACCGGTATCTCCTTTTTCGCCCTGGATGCCTTGCGGTCCCTGCAGACCAGTATCTCCTTTTTCGCCTTTATCTCCCTTATCTCCTTTTAACTCCCCACGCTCTAGCTTTCCTACAACATCCTCTCGGATCTTCTCCGCTTCCTCTGCTGCCGTCGTCGCCCTGGTCGCTGCCGAATTTGCCAACCCTGCCGCGGTATCCGCCTTGTTCGTGGCTTCCTCCGCTTTTCCAAGGCCGGCATTCAGTTCCTTTTCCAGGCGTTCAAATTCACTCAGTCCCGGCTTTCCTTCCGGGGTGTTGATTGCATCCTCTACGTATACCGGCGTCTTGTATGATGTGTATCGCATCGTCCCGGTATCGTCATATCCTCGAATTGCAATAAAAACCGCCCCAGGAACGCGCAGCTGTGTATTCCGGATCTGCCACAGGAGCAGGATGCGAGCATCCTCATATGTCGCTTGCAAAGAATCCGTGTCCTTGGTTCCATCGGCATATTCCAAATCGAGGAAGAATTTCAGAGCGGACAAATCTAAAAGGGTGGCAGATATGCGCGGGAGTGAGAATGTTCTGGTGTCACACAGATTGTCCGCGCTGGTTCCGATTATCTCTTCTCCGCGCGGAATCAGCATCTGTCTATTCTCAATCGTTATCATCTCTTCCTCCTTTTTCAAAACAGGATGCGTGTTTGCGCACGCATCCCGTCCGGTTTAGATCAGCATCTTCAAACCATTTTCGAATTTTTCCGTTTCCTGGTCGATGAGCTCCGCTGTTCTGGAGTCCTGTTCCTGGGAGTTCTGCAGCACCTCAGCAACCGCTTTCGGAACTTTTACGTTCTTTCCGCGCTGGATGATGTATCCCACACCATTCACCTGCACAAAGACATCCCCCTTGTACTTGTCAGAGTCTCGCATCAGGTAGATGTTTACACGCTCATCCGGATTCTCCTCCGGTTTTGCTTCGGCTTTTACCTCTTCGGTTGTCTCCTCCGGTTTTGCTTCGGCTTTTACCTCTTCGGTTGTCTCCCCAACCTTTACTTCTTCGGTCATTTCTTCCGTTTTCTTCGCTGCCATTTAGTTCCCCTTTCCTTCCGAGAATGTGCTTCCTGTCTCAATACGCACCATGTACTGTTCTACCAGACGTTCCGCCGTCTTGGTGGCTTTCCATCCGGCTGTTGCTCTCTGGTTCAGCGGATCGGCTGTACCACCGGAACCAAGCTGTTTTACAATCGTTTCAAGACCGCCGCCCTCAACATCCGTGATTCCATATGCGTTCGCACCGAGGATCAGCGTTGAGTATACGTCGATCTTATCGCTTCCTGTTCCCGTAGCTCCTGCCTTTGCAAAGATCTTCGCTTCGGTGGACTCTACAAAACGGACGCCGCCAATCTCTCCGATCTCGTTCTGGTAAGCGTTTTCCGGCTTGGTGTATCTGTGCCAATCTTTCCACTCCTCATCCTCCATGAGGTCATAGGCGATATCCGGGTGGATGATTCCGACATACCAGCCGTCAATCTTCGGAGCATTCTGTTTTTTCAGCGCTCTGACTGCCATCTTAACCGCCTTGACGGTCAGTTTCATGTTCTGGGTTAAAGTGGCTCTCGATGCGGTCTGTCCCTCTGCATACTGTACATTCGTTCCGCCATTGAGGACTTCTCTGGTTACAGTGTCCAGAGTGGCGCCAGCCTGATCGCCCAAGAGTTTCATGGCTTCCACCAGGTTGTTATCGATCGCTGTCATAAGCAGCATATCAGACAGTCTGATATAATCACCGTACTGTTTGACGGTCGCCGTCACGATGCTGACATCCAGCTTGTTGCCTTCCGGGGTTACGCCCTCAGTCAGCGGGGTTAATGCCTTGCTGAGCGGGGTGTACTTTCTAAACTCGATTGTTTTACCGCCGTTTTTCGGGATCGGTCGTTTCTGGCCGAACTGATCGTGTACCAGACGCGGACCCGCAATGTCAATCAAGGTCTTGTCATAGTACGTCTTCATCTCATGACTGAGTTCGTTTCCTGTACCGGTCGAACCAGTGGTGTTTGTTACATCATCAAATAACCGAAGGTTTAATTTAATTGCTGTTTCCATCATATCCTCCTAATCTCTGAATGTGATGATCTCCCCTCTGGCTGCTCGACGGGCATATTCCTGGCGCTCTTCCTTGGTCATCTTCGCCGGATCCTTTACGGTCTGCGCTGCCGGTCGGCTTGACATTCCATTTTCAGCCGGGCGCATCTGCCCGCTCCGGGCTGCTGCCGCCTGCTGTTTGGTTGCCGCCTTGGCTGTCTGCTGCATCAGTGCCGGAAGAATCTCATCATGATGGAGTGTTTCGTAAATTGTACGCATGTCAATTCCCGCACCCATCAGGTCAAGAAAACGCTTGTCCTGGATCTCGCTCTGCAGATCGAACTGCGGATACATCCGTTTCAGTTCTTCTGCTTCCCGATCCCACTTCTGGAACACCGCATCTTTCTGATTCTTCCGCTCAGCTTCCTCTCTGGCTTTATGTAAGGCTTCATTCTCCGCCTCCAGCTTCACCATTTTCTTATAGCTGTCTACTGTCATGCCCTGATCCGCAGCGGCTTCTTCCCAGAATACATCGTCACTTTCCAGAGCTTCGCGAATATCGCCCATCTTGTCTGTAGATATGCCATATTTTTTTGCAACCAGCCCGATAACATCGTTCTGCTGCTGAAGCTGCTGTTGAAGCTGTTTCACCTCGCCGACGCGCTCCTTGATTGCCTTTTGCATTCTCGCATCAAACAGATCGCGGAAGTCGCCGTTAATCATGTCATTAAATGCCTTTTCACGTTCTTCCGGCGTCTGTTCTGCCTTCTGCCCCTCGGTTGTCTCTGGGGCTGCTGCCTCCGCTCCGGTCGCCGCGCTGCCTTCTCCGCCGCCTTCTCCGTCAAACATTCTCAGGTTCAATCTTCTCATTTTCCCATTTCCTTTCTACCGTCTTTCCGGCGTGTCTATCTACCGTCTTCCCGGCGTGCCAGTTGTCTCTCCAACGTCTCCTACCGTCTTTCCGGCGTGTCATCCGTCTCTCCAGCTGTCTCCTGCCGTCTCTCCGGCGTGCCTATGCTTATATTTTTACATAATCAAAACTCAAAATCTCCCACTAGGTCAAACTGCTCCGGATACCTTGATTTTAAAAGGCAAAAGCCGGTTTTTATGAATTTCAAAAGATTCTCAATTTCTTCCGAATTTTCATCATCTGGATAAAACCTGACTGCTATATGTCCGTCCCGGCTTTCCGTCCGCACATTGGCATCCATCCGCCACAAACACTCGAGCAAGGTCTGTCCCAGCATCGACACCGCTGCACAAAGGATATTCCCCTCATCCTGGTTCACTTTCTCCGCGTGCCCGTCGATAATGAAATCAATCACTTCATTTTCCCGTCGTTCAATTACTTTCGTCATTATTCTGCTCCCTTCGGCGTCGCCGCCTTCGCTGCGCGTTCCCGTGCTTTCCCGGCGGTCGAACTGACTGCTTCCCTGGTTGCATTCCCCATCGCATCAAGCTGGGCAGATTTGCTGCTGCCACCGGACACGATCGGCTGCTCCCCCGGTCCCATTGCTCCCACTGCGTCTAACAGGCGCGTATCGCCGGTACTCTGGGCGATCACTGCTGCCATCTGGCTCATAGTCTGCTGCATCTGTTGCATCTGTTGGTATAATGTTCCGTTCTGTGCAATCTTCTGCATGACCTCCTCTTTACCATCGAACATCATCATATCGAGGCACGCGAGTGCCTGATCGGCAAGCTGCGGATTGAAGAATCCGAGGTTATACATCTCTTTTGCCAGCTCGTTTTGTGAGATTTTCGTGAACGGGCTGGCTTTCTGGGCGGTTACCGTAACATCATAGACTGGTTTGCGCTGCGCCATCATACCCGTGAAGTCAATACCAATTTCCTGCGGCTGCATACCACTATTGTCAAACGTGACAAACTCCTCCGTGCCAGTTTTATTCGTAATCCGGAAGACGCGCGGGGATGTATAAAACTGCCTGATAAGCTCCAGAACCATATAGATCACTGCCTGATGTGCCTGGAAGGAGCCGTCAATCATATCCCGCGCCAGCTTACTGCCCGCCTCCTGCAGCGCTGCGATCGCGGATGCCGCCGTGACGCCCGAGGTCGTTGCACCCTGGGAAAAATCCCTGTTTCCCGATGTTTCTTTCAGTTCATCAATTTTGCCTTGGTATACCTGCCAATAGATAGGGGACAACGGCGCCACCTTCAGCGGAAGAAGATCTTCACGTGAACCATTGTAGTGGACTATATCCCGCGAAAGATCTGTAAACTCCTCTTCATTGAACCCTGCGCCATCTTTGCAGCCGTACCGCGGGCGGGAGCCAGCGAGGGAGTTCTGCAGAATTGACTGCCCTAATTTATCGATGTATTCCTGGCAGCCTTTCATAATATCCAGGTAACCGAATCCATAGGGACTATTTTCGATTGGGAACATCATGTCAAACACGAACGGATACATTCCATGTTGATACCATCCGTCTTGCATTTTGGGGTCGTTCTCTGATGCATAGAGCACAATTCCATTGCAGATCTTACAGTAATGCAAAACCGTCTTTGTGACCGGCATCCCGCCAGATTCTCCTGTTACGTTTTTTTTGTAATACCAGTCTACTATCAAGGTCTTTCCGGTGTTGTCCACATAATCATCTGTCAGATAGTCCTCTACACTGATAAGAGTATCCTGGAGCTTCCCCTGCATCTGTGGATAAGACTGTTCGATCAGGTCGTTGTCCATCACATTGAGATAGAACAGATTTCGGGAGTCTTGAATATTGTCAATTCCCGGCTCCCAGTACATTTTGAGCGGGTCGCAGCGCCGGATCGATATATCTCCCAGACCGTTCTCCTTCTGTGAATCCCAAAAGATTCCATAGATTCCGGTTCCCATTTTTATCTTCTGCCAGACTGCACTTGAATAAACCGACTTGTATTCGTTTCTATCCACGATGTACGGGACAATTTCCGACAGCAGTTTCGCGGTTTCCTTGTCCGACTCTTCCCGTGGCAGGATATTCGCCTCCGGGTAATTGTCCATGAAATCCGCGTGTTTATTCATCAGGGAATTGATAAGCCAGGCGCTTGCCGGTTTGATCGCCTCTTTATTGGTGTTTTTCTTATCAAACCGTTCCCAATGACGCATACGCCACCACTCTTCATTATCAATCAGCCTCTGATTCAAGGTTTTCTTGCCCTGCTTATATTTTTCAAGGATTGCAAGCGCTTTCCGTGCCTCCTCCTCGCCTATTTTAGTTTCTCTATTTTCTTCCATGATTCCCTCCTATACTCTCAATACAAGACGTTTCTGTTTGTACAGATCCAGCGGATCCTCCTGCGGTATTTCCTGGATGATGCTCTGACGCGGGGCGATCGGGTGCTCCATAAGGACATAACGACACTCATCATAGATATGATCCTCCTGGGTCGTGTCTATATCCTCTACGTTATGCTCGTCATATACCAGTGCCGGAATCGTGCGGATGAAGTCCTTGCAGGTATCAAACACGTAAAACATCGCCCGGCCATTTGAGTCAAAGGCAAGACGATAGTGATACTGCATTTTACCGGCGAGGCGGGTGTTGTCGCCCGGGGACCAGTAGATTCCTTCTCGTTCCATCATTTCCGCGATCGATTCGCCGCGTGACCTATCATAGATAGACGGATCCGCTATCCCGATGATTTTGCGCCCTTTTAACATCGGATCCGCCTGCTCCACCTCGCGGATCTGTCTGGCTATCTCGTTCGGCGCTATCTTGACACCTACATTCGGCTCTCCTGTGCAGCCGTACATTTCTTTGATTCGGTAGATGCATCCATCATGATCCACGGCATGCCAGCCGACTGAATACGGTTTTGCATAACCAAAGTCAAAGCCCCGGTATATCGCCCAATCTGCGGGGATTCGAAACGGTTTAATGACGTGTGTGTATTGCTGGGTTTCATACCCCATCGGATTATCCCGGAACTCCTCAAATACCTGTCCCGAAAAGCTGTCCCAATCGCCATATAGCAAGGCCTCACGCTCTGCCTTCGGAAGTGATGCAAGCGCCGCCAGATAGTTCGGGTTATTTGCCAGAAGCTCCTGATTGTCAAATACCGTTGACGGAACGAAGCAGGAAGTTCTATACAGTCTTTTCTTCCTGCCGTCCACGTTCAATATCTCATACTCATGCACAACCGTCTTATATGGCGCTGCTGCCTTCACAAAATGCTGTTTTACCCATCCATGGCCAATACCTCCGGGGTTAGCCGTACAGCGCATATATACGCGCGTTCCAGAGCCTGACGGGCGGTTACGAGATACCATGTAGGAGTATTCATCCCATGTAAAGTGTGTCAGCTCATCAAATCCAATGAAATCATATTGTTTACCCTGGTAATTTTTCCTATCCTTTACGTGCTGCATCGAACCAAAATATATTTTTGCTCCGCTTTGAAACTTCCAGACGTGCCCCGTCTCGTTATACCTGGCTTTTCTGTATGCCGGTTGATAAACATCGCGTGAGCGGTCTATCAGTGCCGTGAGCTGCGGATAGGTCTTTCTGAATATGATCGCCCGGTAATGGGGGATGTGTACCTGGCGCAGAGCTTCCGCCAGAAGAAAATCAGACTTCCCGCCGCCTGCTGCCCCGCCGTATAGAGCTTCATCCTCCCCTCTGCTCATCATCAACGCCTGTTTCGGCTGCGGCTGCCAGATCACTCTTCTGCTTTTTGTATCGTTCAATTTCCTCTTTCACTCCTTCCACATCCGCCGGCGCCAGCATGATCACGCCGCTTTCCTCGGTCTCTTCTTGCTCCTCCTGGATATTCTGGCGTTCTTTCCAGTCTTCCCTAGCGCGGTTCGTCAGCCAGAAGATGATCGCCTTGGTATCTGGGGGGATATAGACCTCATCCTCTCCCACTTCCAGATGCTCCTCTTCTTTGATTTTCCGACCGGCATCGTTATATTCAATCTTCCGGACCTTGAAAGTTTTCTTTAGCTGGACTTTGTGGCCGATGCATTTCAAATACAGGGCATTTTCCACCTCTGTGTCTGCGATTTCCTTGCTTTTTTTTAATGTGTCCGCAATGACCGGATATTTTTTTCTCCACTCATTCAGCGTGGACCTTGAAATCCCTATATTTTTCGCGATCTGCTGGTCGCTCAGTCCCTTCCGGGCCCATCCGGACAGCAGAGTCCTCTTGTCCGGATCATCAATCCATTCCTGATATTTCGCTCTCGCCATCCGTTTTGACCTCCTTCCGGTTCTATTTTGCCAGTTTTTTATTCACTTTTCTCCCACGTAAAAAGACCCGCCACTAATAGCGAGTCTTTTCTTCGTATTCTTCATCGATTTAGTACCGGGAAGTTATATCATTGGGTATAAAGCCAAAGTAACCACTAAACCATCTGTATACATCGATTCTAAGGTAGACAATGCAAGCCAAACTCTACAATTATATGAAAAGAGCTGTCAGATTCCTATTTCATCTTCTGTGGATGATCTTACAGACAGGAGTGTTCAAAATACTTTCATGTTTAGGATTCAAGGCGCAGAACGTTTATATTTGTATTTCTGGTGTGTTGAATCAACAAGTGTTACATGCGAAATATGGGCCAAACGAATCTGTTAAATAGCGATTTTAAAACAATAGCTACTGAAAATGAAATTAAACTTCAAAAAACTCAGGCCAAAATTGAAGAATCGAGAAAAAAACTAAAAATAAAGAAAAAAGAAAATAAAAAATAGGGCTGGACGTTTAATCCAGCCGCTCAATCTTGAAGCTTTTCTTTACAAAGATAAACGATGTAATCAAAAATAAGACTTCATGTAAATATATTTTTCCAGCAAATATAATTCTTGGCATATGTAACAGAGAAATAAAGACAAGGCGCTGTAATAGATATGCAACAAAAAACAAAAGTATATAAATACTATATTTTGAAATGCAATATCTCATAATAAGACCCCCTCTCTTTATAAGACTATGATACATCACATTATGCTGTGTGACAACTTACGAATTCTTAATTTAATGAAGAAATAACAGATATTCAGTTGACACTCGAAAATGAAACCAACCGAAATATTAAAATTATCGCTGAAGATCATCTTGATTTGAGCCGGAAGCTCGATGACGCTCTAAAAGTTGATACAGAAAAGGAGATGCTTCTGATTAGGGTTAATCGTTTAGAGAATGAGGTCAGACGATTAAAGGAACGCATTTCAGAAATCGCATAATTTCAAAAAGCGCCAGGGCACCCCCCGGCGCTTTTTCTTTATTCCGTTTTTTCAACAACCTCAATGATCCACTTCTCGGTTTCTGGCTCAAATTTTGCCCGTACATCTCTGCCGTCAGCTGTTGCCAGCGTCGCATCCAATTCGACCCTGCCATACTGTTTAACGATAGCTTCCAGGACCACGCGCGCTCCTCTTGCCTGTGCCTCCCAGAGCGCTATCGCCCGATCTCTTCCAGCGATGCTTTGTTTCAGCATTTTTATCTGCATTTCTTTTCTTTCAATTTCTTTTTTCTGTTTCTGGACAATTCCCACGCTTCTGCCTCCTCATATTTTTTATAGATTTTTTTATAATAAGGGCAATTCTGGTATTCATCTTCACAGAACAGCCCCATCCAGTCTGTTCGCTCTCTGATAGATTTGAACGACAGCATATTTTTGACATCAAAGCCTAGATTATTCTCTATGTTTTCACAGGTGATCGTGATTGCCTGCCTGAGCTTTTCCCGCTTTTTTGATAAATAAAACGGGCACTGAATCTTTGCCTCGTCGTTCAATTTTCCTATCCTCCTGCTGCCACGGCCGGTTCCTGCCAAACCAACAAGACCCAGCCGAGTATGTTTTATATATTTCCTCTTATGCTGCTCCATAGCGCCGGTCTGCATCTCTCACAGCTTCCGTGCCGATCTGTGCATAACACTGCAGCGTTGTATCTACTTTTGCATGACCTAACTTTTCTTTTACCATTTCGACCGGCGCTCCCCGGTTGATCATGTCTGTACCACAGGTACGGCGGAATGTATGCGGCGATATCTTGAGGCCATGAAGGCGCTCATCACGGCTCTGAATATCTTTCAGGATGTACTGAATCCCTGCTATGCTCAAACGCTCATAGGGTGCTTTAACTCCCACCAGCAATGCCGGATTGCTGTCTTTGCGCTCATTTAGATAGTCCCGGATATGGAGAGAAGCCTGGGGAGAAAAATATATTTCCCGCTCTTTCCGTCCTTTTCCGTAGATTCTGGCACGGCGATTGACAAAATCCATATCCTCAATATTGAGCTGCACTATCTCCGACACGCGACCACCGGAGGAATAGAGCAGATCCAGCACCGCAAGCTCCCGCTCTGTCCGGCAGGCGCAGCGCATGATCTCCCTCTGCTCCGCCGTGAGGATCGGCTGCATCCGGTACTCCTCTTTTGTTGTTTTGATGTTTTTCAATGGATTTTCTCGCATTTCTTTATTCTCATACGCCCAGGCGAAGAACGATTTCAGTGAGCGAATCTTGCTGTTATAGGTCTTGTCTTTCCATTTCCTTACCACTTTACCGAATGCAAGGTAATTTTTTACGTGATATTCCTGCATTTCCAGAGGGCTCAGTCCCACATAGATGATAAGCTGCTTCAATTCGTGGCTGTACTGCCGGATCGTCGCTGTCGTCAGTCCCCGAAGAAGTAGATCCTGCTGCCAGAGCCGAATCAATTCATGCATTCGATCCGAGTTTTCACTAACTGCTGTTTGATTTTCATTTCGCAAAAAACTATAATCAGCCAGGTTCATGTACATAACCAGCTGTACATCTTTCAGTGCTCCCTCCTTGATGTACTCCTGCATCTGCGTGAGCATAATGTTGATTAATGCGCTTGCTGATACCATAGTTTTCCCCCTCTCTTGTTTTTTTCAAAGGGATCGTCTATAATAAACATATACCTCTTTTTTTGAGGAGCGAGCCCCCCACATAAGCCGCTCCTCTTTTTTTATTCATCTTCCATCCGGTATTTGATTCCGTATTTCTGATAGACTTCTTCAACATAGTTCCTGATATCCGCGTTTTCATCCCCGAATATATCATTCGTCTCTTTGATTATCGCCTGGGAGAATTTCAAAATTCTGGAATTTTTGTTCTCTTCCTCATTCAGCGGATATGGTTTCCACTTAAATTTTTCACAAAGAACTTTGACCGGAATCGCCAGAAGCAAACTGAGAACATTCAGCACAACCTCATCATCTTCTCCCGAAAGCATTTCCTCTCGACGTTTCCACTCTTCTTTTACTTCCTGCATGATTTTGTCCCGAATCTGCTCTTTTTTTGATTCGACCGCTCTTTTCTCGATTTCTCGGATTTCCTTTGCCGTCAGCTGATAGCGTACCTCTGCCGCCTCCTGCTGCCGTGCAGATCTTCTTCTCTCTGCTCGTGTCATGATTTAGCCCCTTTTCCAGTCTCTCCGGAGATCCTGCATGGTCGGGTATCCGTATGCCCGCCCATTCTCCGGCTCTACTATGTAACCATAGATATCGTCTTTCTGGATGCTTATTTGCTGCGCTTCTTTTTTAATTTCTTTCCGGTCTCCCACATAGACTGCGCACAGGTAAATGCGTCCTCGTTCAGTTTCTTTCATTCCCGCAGCCTCTCGGAATCATTTTCCAGGCAATGACCTCCACCCGCGGACAGCTTAAATCTTCTTCCCCTTCATAGTCTTCTGGGTTTAGGTCGTAATTCAAGCTGTCGCATTCCATGTCGATGTACCACCAGCCCTCAGTATTTCGCTTTGCCAGGGTAACATAGAGCACTTCCGGATAATCTACTTTCCAATCATCCGGCACATCTTCTTTGTAGTCGCTGATCCAGCGGTGACGTTTTACTGTTGCCAGAACCCATGTTTCCAGCTCCGGCAGTTTTTCGCATACAGGAATCCATTCATCCTTGCTTTGTTCAGCTTTCAATTTTCGATGCAAAGAGATCGTTCTCTCCACCATTTTCCGGGCAGTCTCTTCAAATTCCCGGATCTCTTCCGGAGTCTTTCCGGTATTTTCGTATTCCGCCAGGCGGGCGATCAGCGTCTCTTTTTTCTCCGCCGACCAATACCCCTCCTTGATTCCATTCACTCGCTCACATGTTAATCGTTCCATTTTTCACCCTTCTTTCATGCAGATACCCTTTACATTTTCGATATACTTCCGGATCAAACTTTTTCCGTTCATGCTCATATGCGCTGTACTCCGCCGGGCTGCATCCGACCATTTGCGACATCTGCATTATCGTGAGCCCTACATCTTTCCGCAGCGCTGCTATCTCTCCCGCATACATTCCAAGCCGACCGTTATCTTCCTGGATCTGCATCATCTTCTGAGCTTCTTTAGACTCCGCACACCGAAGTATCTGATTCACCGCGCAAGCTTCGTTTTCACAATCATAAAAGCAGCCATGTTCTCCCCTCGGACCGTCATAAAAACCAGCTACAAATTTTGTCGGTTCTTTACAGCCAACACACCTCGCATTTACAGACATTTTAAGCAGCTCCTCCTCCATCATCTTCTCCTTTTTCCAAGCTTCTTCTATTGTCCAGATATTTGCTGACTGATACCTCATACGCTACGCGCTTCTCGCATTCCGTTTCGCTCAGTTTTTTCATATACTCGCGGCTCTGTATACGCCCCTCAACACACACATGGCTTCCTACACCAAATCTGGATCCATAACGGGCATTTCTTCCCCATGCGATACACGGTATATAATCTGTTTTCCCGTATAATCGATTGACCGCCAGAAGCATATCTGCGATTTCTCTTCCCAGCGGTGTCTGGCGATAGATAGGTTTCTTACAGATGTATCCATCCAGGCAAATCTGATTCGTTCCAGCATATTCCGCCGATTCTTCCAGAATCTGAACCTTCTGCGCAAATACAAACAATATCAGATGGCTTCTTTCTCCATCTCGATGATTAAAGGAACGGAACTGTCCAATTACTTCCATCATCATGTCTCGGTAATCTTTGGATACATCCATGAGTCTCTCCGAAATCGAAACCGGAATCACATCCACCTGTCCGCTCAAACGAGCAACTGACAAATTCACGAAATAAAATCTCTCTCCAAACACTTCATGGTTGAATGTAAATTCTGATATCACCTCGCCAATCAGGCGCACTTTGTTAGTTTCATTTTTTTCTGGCATAGTGTTTTATCTCCTTTTCCTAGTATGTTTTTAAAAATTTATCGTACAGTTTACCATATGCCTCCCGGTACCTGTTTCCATCCTTTTCTTCTGCTGCCTTCCTCTCCTCCCATCTCTTCCGGAAGCGTTCTGATTTCTCATCGTATTCCTCTATCAAATTCTTAATTTCAGTTTTCCATATCAAGCTCTTCACAAATTTCCTCGTAATACCTCTTTTCATCCGCAAAATGATCGTACACCATTTCCTCTACCATCATTTTGGCATCATGTTCACACACTTCCTTGCCGGTCAGCAAGTCCCAGTATGTATCGAGCACATTCGATGTTGTAAACCAATCTCCCTCTGAATCTCTAAACAACGCCACTATGGCTTCGGGATCCTCTCCATGATGCCCGAACACAAGCGTGTGAACCACTGCGCCAGATGGTCCTTTGTTCTCTATCCACTTTTTCATAGTATCCTCCAAATTTTAAGTTTGCTCTGGAGAAAGCCCCGTTTCTTCGTAGGCATATAATCTCTTTTATTCTCCTTTTGGATTTAAAATTCAAACCTATATTTCTGCTTTATGCCAGGGTATTTCTGATGATCTACCTCGCTAAAAAACATATCATACGGTCGTGCAAATATGTCCCCCTTTTTCACAGGTAACCCTATTGACTCGCCATCGTACAAAGCCTTGTATAACACCAGTTTTTCTTTTGTTTCCGTATGCTCTGCGACTCCCAAAAACTCATATGTAAACAAAGCTCCATTTTCTTCGATCTGCTCTTTTGTAAGCATCTCTCTTTTAAAATGTCTTATGACATCGCCTTTCTTAAATCTCATCTTCCGCTCCTTAACATGCAAAATAACAATTCGACCATTGACCGCTTCCGCCAGTTTCTTTAATGATTTCTAAAACATCTTTTTTTGCCGATTGGTTCGTTTTTCAGAAGCTCCATAACCCGCTCGTTTTCCCCCTTTGTGCCGCAGCGGATAATGATATCGCAAGTCTCATCATGAGCACTCCACGTTCCGACGTTATTTGCTATCAACCGCATTCTATTACCTCCCAAATCCATGTTTTAGAGCGCACATTGTACATACTGCTATCGCCCTTACCTGCTCCTGTTCCGGTCTGTACCAGCACGCCGCCCCACATTCCGGACACTTAACCATTTTCCAACCTGGGCGACCTTTTGGCACATTTACCACCAGCGGCATCATGAGATAGCCGCCTACTTCGTCCGGTTTTCTTGGTGTGATCATTACCTTCATCGTTCTTTTTCTTCCCATCTATCCAGAAAACGTTCTACTTTTTCGTTAATTTGCTGCCAGTCCACCGGAATTAATAATTCAGAGGCGCACTGAAAAACATCCGTGTATTCCTCTACCAGATGTTTCCACGCCTTTTCCTCCGTCACAGGAGTAGGATTCTCGCCTCGTAATACCCGCGCCAGTTTAAGCGCCGCCTGTGACAGCTCTGCCGCCTCTTCCGCCAGCTGCTCCAGCATGGCCGAGGTACCAATCTTCTCTATCATCATCGTTATTCCCTCCTCAGAACATTTTCATTTGCCCCTCTGGCTCAAAATTCATCCAGAGACATTCTGTCCGGCGCTTATTCGCCCGGCAGTATTCCATTTTCGTTTCCAGATGCCAGCCCCGAAGCATGTCTCGATATATCTCATTGTCATAGCCACTTATCAACACCGGTCCCGTATGCCGCAGAAGCACCTGCAGCAATCGCTCATGATCTTTGTCGCTCATCTCATGTTTATACTGCTTCCCCGTCCTGCTGCTAAGAACATACGGAGGATCGCAATAAATCAACACGTTTGGGTGATTGTAACCCCGGATCAGTGTAACCGCATCCATACACTCTATCTGTACACCCCGCAGCCGGTCTGCCGCCTGCGTGACGGCATCCGGCAGGCGGCACCAATCCCACGCCGTATACGCCTTTTCTCGTCCGCACACATCCCTTTTCCAGCCTGTTGGCGATCCAGTCGTCCTAAAACCATAACCTTGATTTGCCCGGATGCAGAGTTTTATCGCTCTACTGTAGGCGTCTACTGGCTCATCTGCTGCCTCATATGTCTCCCTTGCATACGGTGTGTTATAGATTTCCCATGCCAGACGTTCTGGGTCCTTCCGAATGCACTCGAACAGGTTGATAACCTCCCCATCCAGATCGTTGACCGTCTCGATAAGACTCCGGGGCTTCTTAAATAGGACAGCCCCAGAACCTAAGAACGGCTCCAAATAGCTGCGATGATCCGGGAAGTGACTGATGATCCAGTCCGCCAGACGCGCCTTACTGCCCGGGTATCGAATTACCGTATGCATCTGTTCCTGCTGCCATCCCGGAAATACTGCGCCAACTTCACAAGCGTGGTACTTCCTCCTTCCTTGAACGTGACAACATGGCGATAGATCTTGTCTATGTGCTTCATCCGGATCACGCCAGTTGTTTCTTCTCCCTTTTTCGGGACGCAATCATAAACCCGGATT
>OJSE01001943.1_pt1 | contig 24299 bp, 15 predicted proteins | sample 1599351 | NCBI WGS metagenome assembly OJSE01 (sample SAMN04168656, study PRJEB22393) | human gut metagenome | biome: human gut microbiome; feature: stool | host: Homo sapiens | collected 2014-03-17 | reverse complement strand
GAGCTGCAAATTCTCCATCTGCTCTGCGCGGACAAGTCCAACGCCGAGATCGCGCGGATCATGGACATCAAGCTGCCAACGGTGAAAACCCATGTCAGCCACATTCTCGAAAAGCTGGATGTGAAGCGCCGGGCGGAGGCCAAGACCGCCGCGAAGAAGCTGCATTTAGTGCAGGACGACCTGTAAAAACAGCATCCGGCGGATGTCGGATTTCCACATAAAGGCAAGACGATTTTTCAAGGAGGAAAGATATGAAAAAACGAGTATTGAGTATGTTCATGGCGCTGGCCCTGTGCCTGACGCTTCTGCCCGCCCCCGCATGGGCGGCGGAAGCGGACGCGCCGGTGGGCGGAGCCGCCCAAATCGGGGAAACAGTGTATCCCACACTGCCCGAGGCAGTGAACGCCGCACAAGACGGCGATACCATCAAGCTGCTGAGCGATGTTGAACTGCCAGAGGAAGTGGGAGAAAACGGTCTTTCTGTCAGCGAAGGCAGTTTCACCCTGGATTTGAACAACAAAACCCTCAAGGGCGCCATTTGGAATCAACTGCTGGAAGTGAGCGGCACAGCGAATATCACCATCAAAAACGGCAGTCTGGTCAACACACAGACTGGGTCCGCAGGGACTGCATCATCGACAAATTTGGTCGCTCTGAAAATTTCCGGCGGAACCGTTGCTCTTGACAATGTGAATTTGACCAGCGGCATTAATTCGGAGGGTAAGCATTCCTCTGCACTGTATATCACTGGCGGCAGCCTTACGGTAACCGGCAGCACCTTCACCGGAGAAGTCGGGGTGTTCTGCGAAAATTCCGGCACACGTCCTGCATTAAGCATCGCAGATGCAACTCTGAACAACGGAATTTTCTATTGGGTGGCGGATGCCCAAGCGAGTGATACTGCCGGGTTGGAGGCAATCTTTGCCGATGGCAGTATGCTGTTTGACCAAGACGGTAAATATATCGACCTTTCCAGTAAGGAGTATTGGCATATTGAAAATTTTGGAGCCATTTTTCTCTACACCAAGGGATGTATCGTCAAGCCGCACACCCACAAGGTCGAGAACGGAGCGTGTGAATGTGGAGCAACCTTTGCCGCCAGCGTGACGCAAAACGGCACGGTCACCTATTATAAGGATTTTCACACCGCCCTCGATGCCGCCAAGGCAGGCGATACGCTGACGCTGTTGGCGGATGTGCAAGGCGACGTTACGATGACCATCGACAAGGCGATCACCTTCGATCTGAACGGGCACAGAATCTATGACCTGACCGTGAGGTGCAAAATCACCCTCAAGGATTCCGCCGGAGGAACGGGCAAAATCGCCGAATGGCTGAGAGTTCAGAATGGTCTGACCATCGGGGACCTGTTGGAGGAGGGTTATGCCCTCCGGAATGCTGGAACCGGCGCGTGGTACGGTGAGACGGAGCAGACGGTGGGCAATGTCACTGTGCAGCAGGCGCCCATTACGAGTGTCACACTGACTGCCCTGAACGCAGATGGTACAGCTGCCTCAACGTCCATACCCTATGGAACAACAGGCGGCATCAAGCTGTCCGCAAGCTGCACCAGACAGGGCGCGGGCGAGCTTTCGTGCCAATGGTATACAATCGGTGGTACACTCCAGCTGATCGATGGGGCAACGGAGCCGGTTTATCAACTGCCCGCCGATCTCTCTGTGGGAGAGTACACCTACCGCGTCACCTTCACGGCGGACGGCTATTCCAAGAGCGCCGACATCACCATCACCATCACCGCCACCAACAAGATCGTTCCCACCGGCGAGCCGACACTGAGCGCGACGACGCTGACCTACGGTCAGGCGCTCTCCGCCATCAAGCTCTCCGGCAAGCTCCACGACAATGTCAACAACAAGGATGTCGAGGGCACGTTTACGTGGGCGGACGGCACGGTCAAGCCCAGCGCGGGTTCGTATGAAGCGGCGTGGAAATTCACTCCCACCGACGGCAATACCTACGCCGAGACCACCGGCACGGTGACGATCACCGTCAACAAGGCGAAGCCCACCGGCGATCCTGTTTACACCAAGATCACCGCCGCGAATAAGACGCTGAAGGACGCCGCGCTGAAGCCCAATACCAGCTGGCCCACCGGCACGATCCAGTGGGTGGACAAGGACGGCAAGGATCTGGAGAACACCACCGAGGTCAAGGCAAACACCGCGTACAAGTGGATCTTCACCCCGACCGGCGCGGACGCGGGCAATTACACCACGGCCACCGGCGAGCTTACCCTCTACTCCGTCAGCACCGGTGGCGGTGGCGGAGGCGGTTCCTCCTCCGGCAGCACCAGAAAGACCGAGACCACCACTAAGCCGGACGGCACGAAGGTGGAGACGGTCACCAAGAAGGACGGCACCAAGATCCAGACCGAGACCAAGAAGGACGGCTCCGTCACTAAGACCACCACCAATCCCAACGGCAGCTCCGTCACCGAGATCAAGGCCGCTGACGGCTCCACCGGCACCGTCAAGACCGACAAAAACGGCCAGACCACGGCGGAGACCACCCTCAGCAGCAAGGCCATCGAGACCGCCAAGCGCAACGGCGAGCCGGTTACGGCCCCCGTGGAAGTCAAGGCCACCCGTGATTCCAACACCGCCCCCACCGTCAAGGTGGAACTGCCCAAGGGCGCGGGCGAAACCAAGGTGGAAATTCCCGTTTCCAACGTGAAACCCGGCACGGTGGCAGTCCTCGTCCATCCTGACGGCACCGAGGAGATCGTCAAGAACTCCCTGCCCACCGAGGACGGCATCCAGCTGACGGTCAACGGCGGCGCGACGGTGAAGATTGTTGATAATTCTAAGGATTTCGCCGACACGAGAAATCACTGGGCCAAGGACGCCATCGACTTCGTCAGCGCCCGTGGGCTGGTGAACGGCATGAACGATTCCATCTACGCCCCCAACGCCTCCACCACCCGCGCCCAGCTGTGGACAATTTTGGCACGGCAGAATGACGCAGATCTGAACGGCGGCAATACTTGGTACGAAAAGGCGCAGTTGTGGTCCAAGGACAAGGGCGTTTCCGACGGCGCGAACCCCAACGGCACCATCGACCGCGCACAGATGGTCACCATGCTGTGGCGGGCCGCAGGCCAGCCCACGGCGGGCGGTACGGCGAACTTCACCGACGTCCCCGCTGACAGCTACTACGCAAACGCCGTGTCCTGGGCCGTGGAAGGCGGCATCACCGCCGGTGTTGGCGGCGGTCGTTTCGACCCCAACTCCACCTGCACCCGCGCTCAGATTGCTACTTTCCTCTATCGTAGCTATCAGAGCAAGTAACCGTATACTGACCCCACAATAAGAACGGCGGCAAAGGATTATCCCTGCGTTCCTTCCGGCAGACTGCTCCGACCAGGAGCTGTATGAGGCGATAAAACCCATCACGAAATGGAGGTGCGAACATGCGAATTGCGCTATGCAGTTATAGCCAGAAAGAAAAAGAAACCGCTTTGCTGATGAAGCTGGGCAAAGTAGACCGCTTTGATAACGGCGTGTTTTGTACCTATGCCATGCAGCGGGATGGGCCTTATGATGCTGTGGTGGTCATGGAGGACGGAGCCAGGGGGATGAATTTCTGTATGAGCATACGAGGGTACAGCAAGGAGGTCCCCCTCCTGTGGATCAGCGACCAGACAGAGTTTGAACCCCAAAGCCGCAGGATGCAGGCGGACACCTTTTTGGTAAAGCCTGTGACAGAATATCAGCTGGGGGAGGCAGTCTCCCAGCTGCTTCAGAACACAACGAGAAGGAACGAACCGCGTGAGGAGGATGAATAAAATGATATGGAAATGGAAACGGCCGACCGCATTTTTACTGGCGGCGGCAATGATTGTTACAATGTCGGGCGTTCCGGCATCTGCGGTGGAACCCGATGTATCCGCCGCGTCCGGGAGTGCTCCGGCGGAGTGCGTCTGCGAGACCCACTGTGAGCAGGGGGCGGTCGATCCCGACTGCCCCGTATGCGGGATTGAGGGAGCAGACTTGACCCAGTGCCAGAGCGAAGCGAATGCGATCACCGTAGAGAAGGTGCAGGAGCTGATCGACGCCCTACCCGCAACGGACAAGTTGACGACCATGACAAAAGATGAACAGAACGCAGTTTACGCCGATCTGCAGGCGGCATACGAAGCCTACCAAGCCTTGACCGAGGACGAACAGGCACTGCTTACCGGGACAGAGGTTTTCGAGAGCCTGTTCCACTTCTTCAATGGTATGGTCAATTTACTGGCGACGGCGAACGGCGTTTCCTATTTGGACGAAAACGGCGATGAACAGACAGCGAATTCTGTCACTGAGGTGGAAAGCAGCACGATCGCATGGAGTACAGGCTGGTATGTGGTCAAAGGTGATGTGACCATCGGCAGCCGCGTCACCGTCAGCGGCGAGGTTCACCTGATTCTGGCAGACGGCGCAAGCCTGACCGTCAACGGCGGCATCAATGTGGCAGAGGGCAACAGTTTTTCCGTTTATGCCCAATCTGTCGGGAAAAACATGGGAACGCTGACCGTAACCGGCGGAGGTTATGGAGCCGGAATCGGCGGCAGAAATAGTGACAGAAATGGTAGTTCCTGCGGCAACATCACCATCCATGGCGGCAGTGTTGCCGCAACCGGCGGAGATGAGGCAGCCGGAATCGGCGGCGGAGCGTTCTGTTCCGACGGCAACATCACCATCAACGGCGGCACTGTCACCGCAACTGGCGGACAAGAGGCAGCCGGAATCGGCGGCGGACGGGGAGGTTCTGGCGGCGACATCACTATCAACGGCGGCAGTGTTGCCGCAACCGGCGGAGTATTTGCAGCCGGAATCGGCGGCGGACAGAGTGGTTTTGGCGGCAACATCACTATCAACGGCGGCAATGTCACCGCAACCAGCGAAGCTTTTGCAGCCGGAATCGGCGGCGGACAAGAAAGTTCTGGCGGCAACATCACCATCAACGGCGGCACTGTCACTGCAACCGGCGGACCAGATGGAGCCGGAATCGGCAGCGGAAATCATGGTTCTTACGACACAATCACCATCAACGGCGGCAGTGTCACCGCAACCGGCGGAGAGAATGGAGCCGGAATCGGCGATGGATATGGTGGTTCTGGCGGCAGCTTCGCAACCGGAACGGACGGTCATGCCCTGATTGCTGCCAACGGGGGCATCACAGATAAAACGAAGCAGGACAGCTGGAGCGGCATTATCTTCGACGGAAACGACGGCAAAGTCTATGGAAATCCAACCATTCAAGAGAATATAGAGATTCCATCGGGCAAAACGCTGACCGTACCGAAAAACATTACATTGACCGTGAAGGACGGCGTGACCCTTACCAATAGCGGAACAATCACAGGAAACGGCACTCTGGGTGGCGAAGGAAATCTTGTGGGTTCCGGCATCGTTGCGCAGACAATTACCAACAATCTGCAAAAGGATTCGAATGTAACGGTCGAAGTCAACTCGTCCACGGCAACCTACGGTTCCAAGGTGGATATCACTGCCACCATATCCAAAGCGGCCACTATATCCAAAGCGGCAAATGCCATCACTCGTGCAGCAGAAAATCAAGTGGAATTTTTCGTTGGAACAGACAGCAATAAGAAAAGCCTTGGCACAGCAGATGTCAGCAATGTCAGCGGCGATACTATCACCATTTTCAATGTGGAAATTTCACAAGAGAAAGGCTTTGCGGTTGGAGAAAATACTATTACCGCCGAATATGGCGGCAGCATGGGGCTGAAGCCGCAAACCGGCAGCACCCGGCTTACGGTGCAGGGAGATTTGAAGGATGCCATTGTGACGGTGAACGGCAAGTATTTTTATACCAATTCTCCCATTACCCCAGAGGTAAGTGTAACATGGAACGGTACACGGCTTACAAAGGACACCGACTATACGGTTGGCTATACGAATAACACCAATGCAGGCACGGCTACCGTAACTGTCAGCGGCAAAGGCAACTATACCGGCACAAAAACGGGGAGCTTTACCATCGCTCCGGCCCAGCTGAACGACGCGACAGTGAAAGTAAACGGCACCTATACCTACACCGGCCAGGCGCAGACCCCAGCCGCTGGTGATGTGGTTGTCACGCTGGGCGGCAAGACCGTCCCCAGCGATCAGTACACCATCAGCGCCAGCAATCATATCAATGCTGGGCAGGCGACCGTAACTGTCACCGGTACAGGCAACTATATCGGCACAAAAACGGAGAGCTTTACCATCGCTCTGGCCTCGCTGAACGACGCCAAGGTGGAGGTCAGCGGCGGGCCGTTTACCTATGACGGAACCTCCAAAGATCCCACTGTGACGGTGACGCTGGACAGTAAGACCCTGAGTGCAGGCACAGACTACACCCTCTCCTATTCCAACAGCAACGGCGGGGACGGAAACCTCACCAATGCCGGAACGGTCACAGTGACCGCCACCGGTAAGGGCAATTACACAGCCACCGCCACAGGGACATTTACCATCAACAAGGCCCAACCGAACTACACGCCCCCTACCGGTCTGACCGCCACTTATGGCGACACGCTGAAGGATGTACCTCTGACAGACGGCTGGGCTTGGAATGATCTAAATACTTCGGTTGGCAATGTGGGAGAGAACACCTTCCCTGCTACTTACAACAAAGATAGTAGCGGCAACTATAACCCGGTACAGCAAAACCTTACAGTGAAGGTAAGCCCTGCTTCTTATAAGATCACGCTTACCGGGCAAGCGGACAGCCCTACGCAGATTACTCTGAATGAGGCTGTGGTAGAACCCGGCAATACCGGCGCGGCAGTCAGCTACGGCATGAATACCACCAACACAGCCCCCAGTAAGTGGCAGGCAGAGAAAGTATTCTCCGGCTTGACCGCAGATACCACATACTACTTCTTCGCAAAGGTGGGGGCCGCTACCAACTATGCGGAAACCATCAGCACAGGCGTGGCAATTACCACCCCCGAAAAAGAGGTCAGCAGCATTTCCATCCAAACCCAGCCCGCCAAGCTGGCCTACACCAGCGGCCAGACGCTGGATCTGAACGGCCTGTCGGTGCAGGTAAGCTATAGCGACAACACCAGCAAAACCATTGGCTGGGACGCCAACAAGCTGACCGCCGATCCCGCCCAGGGCACGGTGCTGACCGTTACCGGGCATAGCGGAAAAACTGTCACCATCAGCTATGGCGGTAAATCCGCCGCCACCGATGCCCTCACTGTAACGCAGGGCACACAGGCGGCCCTCTCTATCACCGGTGCACCGGCCACCATCTATAACGGGGACAGCTTTACCCTGATGCTTTCCGGCGGCTCCGGCACCGGAACCGTCACCTGGAAGATCATCAGCGGCCCCGCCACAGTGGATGCCAACGGTAAGGTTACGGTAACTGGCACCGGCGAAATTCAAATCAAAGCAATCAAGGCCGCAGATACCGAATACGCCCAGTCCGAGACAACCATTTCGCTGACAGCGGTGAAGAAACCCAGCAGCGGCGGGGGCAGTTCCTCTGGCGGTGGCGGCGGCTCCAGCAGCTCCGGCGGTGGCAGCGGCAAGACCGATACGACGACCACCACCAAGCCCGACGGCACCAAGGTTCAGACTGAGACCAAGAAGGACGGCACCAAGATCCAGACCGAGACCAAGAAGGATGGCTCCGTTACTAAGACCACCACCAACCCCAACGGCAGCTCCGTCACCGAGAACAAGGCCGCTGACGGCTCCACCGGCACCGTCAAGACCGACAAGCACGGTCAGACCACGGCGGAGACCACCCTCAGCAGCAAGGCCATCGAGGACGCAAAGAAGTCCGGCGAGCCGGTGAAGGCTCCCGTGGAGGTCAAGGCTTCCCGTGATTCCAGCACCGCCCCCACCGTCAAGGTGGAGCTGCCCAAGAATTCCGGCGACACCAAGGTCGAGATCCCTGTTTCCAACGTGAAACCCGGCACGGTGGCGGTTCTTGTCCACGCGGACGGCACCGAGGAGATCGTCAAGAACTCCCTGCCCACCGAGGACGGCATCCAGCTGACGGTCAACGGCGGCGCGACGGTGAAGATTGTTGATAATTCTAAGGATTTCGCCGACACGAGAAATCACTGGGCCAAGGACGCCATTGACTTCGTCAGCGCCCGTGGGCTGGTGAACGGCATGAGCGCCACGATCTACGCGCCCAACGCCTCCACCACCCGCGCCCAGCTGTGGACGATCCTCGCCCGCCAGAACGACGCGGATCTGACCGGCGGCGCGACCTGGTTCGAGAACGCCCAGAACTGGGCCAAGGCCAAGGGCATTTCCGACGGCGCGAACCCCAACGGCACCATCAACCGCGCCCAGATGGTCACCATGCTGTGGCGTGCCATGGGTCAGCCTGCGGCTGCCTCCGGCGCCAGCTTTGCTGACGTTCCCACCGACAGCTACTACGCGCAAGCCGTGGCCTGGGCCATCGAGAACGGCATCACCGCCGGCGTTGGCGGCGGTCGTTTCGACCCCAACTCCACCTGCACCCGCGGCCAGATCGCGACCTTCCTCTGGAGGGCCATGGCTGAGTAAATCAAGCAACTGCCAGATCATCCATTCGCTGGCATAATTCCACAAAGGACAGCGCGGCGGACGGTCAACAACACCGGCCTCCGCGCTGTTCCCTTTTCGCCACAGGAAACTCTGTACGCCATTCACAACCCTTGAGCCATGCCGCCTTCCCACGCAGCAGGAGAAAACACTATGAAAAAGATCACTCGATTCCTGTTTTGCACCTTCGTCGCTATTATGCTGATGGGGATGGCAATCAGTGCCACCGCTTGCCATCAGAAAGAGGAATATCCCAGCGTACCCGAAGTGACCGAGCCACAGCCCACCGGCGAGATCATCCCCGCCGTAGACCGGCAAAAGGAGCTGACGGACGCAAGGAAGAAATACTCCGACGCCGTGGCGTGGCTGTATATGAGGACAAGCCTCTGGGAAGAGAGCTAATAGTTTAGCCGGAATGTCGTTGTTCCTCAAAAACTACTAATGGAGGGATCATATTGAAAAAACAAGAGATGTCTTTGAAGCAACAATATCAGCGTCTTACAATGGCCAAGGCACAGGCAACCCGGAATGGACAACCTACCCATAAGCTCGATAAGAAGATTGAAAAGATGAAGGCAATGATGGGCAGCACCGTACAAAAAGTGCCGGCTGCAAAACCATCTGCCAGCAAGTTCGTGGACTACAAGGGTGTCAACAAGCTGCCCATGCAGGGTGGTGCCTTCACTCCGAAATAAGATTTGCCATAAATTGTTCATCGCACGGAAAGAACAGGATAATCTTAACAAAAGTCGAGGACTAATGGTGAAGTGATGTTGCAATGCTGCAGCACGGCACAGAGCCGCACAGCTTGTGATTGCAGTTATCGATCTGTAGGAGCTGAAGAGTGGTCAGTTTGGCGAACAGATTAAAGGTCATCATGATAGCGCAGTAGTAGACGGGTCTCATCCTCCTCGATGACCCAAAACATATCAAATAAAAATGACACGTCCCAAAAGTGAACGCCGATGTTTTGGCGCACTCTTGAGGCGTGTTTTTCATGTTCAGTTCAATCTGTCAAAAAGTATGCCTTTTGACATTACTTTTTCTGGCGTTTAAGCTGCTCTTTGAAAAGATTCTTCATCACTTCTTTGCCTTTATCCGTACCGATTAGAGGAATAAAACATATTTCATTCAAGGAAACGAGGATTGTCTAGTTGATCGGACGGTCTTGCTGGATACATGCCTTCTTCGTTAGATAATCTCTGAATAGGAAATGGAGTACTCAAATAGCCGCATCTGATCGTCAGCCTTGACTTTTTCAATGAGATCTTTTGTCGGATCATTCAAACATATTATGCCAAATACACGCTGTCCTTTGACTGCAACATCTTCCTCAATCCAATCGATATACTCTCGCGTTTGTGCATAAGCGTCATCATAGCCAGAGTCCTTTTTCAACTCGATAACATACAGGTCTCCAGCGGTATCAATCCCAAGGATATCAAGCCTGCCATTCCTCAAAACAAATTGCCTGCCATAGACACCTCGCTTCTGATATATACGGAGCGGCATCCCAAATACAGGAATGCCAATTTCCATCCGCTGCACCAGTTCATCTTCGAGAAGCTTTTCGCTGGAGAATTGCTGTTTTTTTACGCCGATGTCTACGATCGTTTCCGCCTCAACATCAGTAACGGCAGGCTCTGGGACAGCGATTTTTACTTTGCCAACTGGCTTTTCAGCCCTCTTCTTCAAATCCTTTGAGACAAAACGCTCATGCTCTTGGATGACTCTCTGAGCCTCTCCATTCTTGCCTTGGGCGAGAAGGGTTCGCACGAGATTATTTGCGGCATAGCGCACATCTCGATTCTGCCGCAGGCAGTCTTCAAATACGCTTTGGGCTTCTTTGAATTTCCTCTGTTTATACAGCGAGTACCCTAGATTATTTAGGGTATTTTCGCCGACAGGAAGAGCCTCAAGTGACTTCCGATAGTATTCTTCTTCCTTGAGACAGTCCTTTTTCTTTCCGTAGCACCATGCCATCCAGAAGTAGACGGTGCCCTCAAGGAAAATGCGAGATGTGGGTTTTCCATCTTCAAATTGCTCAAAATATGAGAGTGCATTTCCCAACATCTGCATATTGTAGTAGGTATATCCGAGGAGTTCTTTTGCTAACAGGATCTTCGGATTACACTGTAAGACCTGGGTAAGTGACTCGATGATGCTCTCATTCTTAGAGTCATAATACAGGTGATCCAGAGCAGCACACATTTCAGGGATTCCTGCTTCAACATCGTCTCTATCCAGCATTCTTCCTATGGCGCTCCACATACCGGGAAAGCCCTCTTTCAGTGGAACCACCAGAATGTATGTGAAATCCTCAGCTGTGAATATCCCAGACTCTGTTTTGAGGCTTTTGATTTTTTCATCTAGGTAAGCCGACAAGTACTGAAGAACATTCTCTTTCTTTCCGGATACCAAATCAATAATGGCGTAGTACAGCAAATTGTATGGATCCGATCTATCGAGTCCATATACCATTTTCTTGAATTTTGTATATAGTGGGTCATCGACCAACTGCTTGGTGTCCATCTCGGAATACCTGTAGTAACCCGAAATAAGTGCGTCCAAAAGTAGATCACAGTAAAGGGACTCCAACCCACCTTTGTGTTCAGAGGGAGCTGCGTTCAATATTTGGTCGCAAGAAGAAAAATCTGTTGAATTATCAAGTAGAGTCTTGTCGAATTGCGCGAGAAGATTATCGGCTATTTTTTGAAGGGTGCTATCCGTTGCCATTGCAATACCTCCATGGTGATGATTCTGTGCTCATATTGTACCGTTAATGGCCGGAATTGGCAAGTCAATGCATTTTGACTAATACGTTGTTCCTGTGTATGCACAAATACCTCCTATTTTCGGAAGTACGCCGCCTGCCCCCAGGGGATCCTAACACGGTTATTGGTGAGCAGCCAGAGCACAGGTATGCCGGATGAGGCCTCATATTCCGGGAAATCGCTTTTCCCATCTGTCATGATGACGATTTCTGAAGGAACATTGTCAGACATATGTTCCCGAACATAATCAAAAATGCACTGGAAACTTGTCCCGCCTCCGCTATATGGCTTCAGTTGCAGCAGGTTTTCCGCACTGGTAATGGGAACTACCCGTCGGACTTCCGAATCAAAGAAACCGATGGAGCCGCTAAGCATCCCGCCGAATTGCTCAATAGCTGCGCAGATCTCGGCGGCGGCCATGGCCACTTCCTGATCTTTCAAAGAGGCAGAGATATCAACCATGAACAAAACATTGAGCCTGGGCGTTTCAGACTCGTTGTAATCCGGCAGAAAGAAGTCCAGGTCCTGCAGCCTGCGATTGGGAGGGGTAAAGCTGTAGTCCCTTGTTTCGTCCATGATAAAGTGGTTCAAGAGAGATTGCCAATCGTGAGTCGTGATTTTCGATCGGTGAAGGACGCGCTCACAAAGGGTGCTACTGTCATAGTTTTCTGCATCGCGGTCCTTTGAACCCCGGATTTCCCGAATTGCCTCTTTGAGATTCGCACTCGGGCGTGTTGTATACTCGAAGATGAGATCGTCCAGTTCGTCATCATCATCTGCTTCCGGGCGATATACTTCAGGCATCTCCTGCTTGCGGAACCCTTTGCACACTCGCTCGATGATTCCTCGAATGCGCTCAGATGGAATTAGGTCATCGGGATCAGGGTCATCCGGGCTGAGAATCAGGACCCCATCCTCGGTGCGGGCGTTCGGCCTATCCCACCACTCATCTGAATCCAGCAGGAGATTGCGGCGCTGCGCATCACTCAACGTGGAAGGATCCAAAGGTGTCATCTGAAATGCCTCGTAAGGCGTCAACTCGCAGCCTTCAACTTTGGGATAAAAAGTCTCATGGTGGATCTCGCCGATTCCAGGGAGCTTGTCATCCGTGAAGTCATACCGGATAAGCGAGGAGTTGACAACGATATTGCAGGCAAAGTGAAAACGGTCACCTTTATAAAACTGCGGGCGTGAGAGATGCCCTAACCGGATATGCATGAGCTGGTGGCAGAGCGCAAAATCCAAGCTGTTGTCGTCGAGCTTTTCCAACCAGCTCGCGTCAAAGTAGATGCAACTCCCGTTTGTTGACATCCGGCGCACATCCACATTGGTGACAAACAACATCTCTACCAGCGGCGCCGCCAACTCCGGCTCCCGTGTCAGAAGCCGATACCGGGCCTCCTGGAGTTTTCTTTTGAGCTTATTGATTCGCTTATCAGTCATTTCATGCCTGCCTTAACCGCATCCAGGTATATTGCGTTTTCTGCAAGAATGGGGCAGAGCTTAGGGATGAGCTGATAATCATGGAGGAGGTTGGTGCGGAAAGTCCAAGGAAGATCACAAGCGAATACTATAGAGTTGTTGATGAGCTCCTTTCCCGGATGCTGACGCGCATAGGCGACCATCTCAGCCCTAAGGGCCTCCTGCATTTCCGGAGACTTCTCAACAGCAGTCTTTTTCCCGGCGAAGATGTCTTCGATTGAAGGCAGGTTTGAAAACAGAGTGCACCATTTCGCAAAATTGTAAGTTACGCTTGCCCCGATACAGCCGGATATCAAAGGCTGAATTGCGTCCATGTTTTCTGAGATATTGGTAAGGATGTTGCTGACCATCTCCCAGGAACGAGGTGTTGGAAAAGCCAAGGTGGATTCAGGGCTATCGGAGCGCATGAGAGCGGTTGGGTTATACTCCAGAAAACTGGTGACAAAGCGGTGAATGCCTGATTTGACAGCCCAGTCGTGCCAGGAGTCAGGATCGCCCTTCACAGTAATGTGCAAGAGACGGTTGGCTAATGCGCGTGGCATATTATAGGCAACGGATTTATCGGTAACGCGGTTGCCAGCGGCAATGACGATACAGTTCTCCGGCAGCTTATGCTCACCAATAACGCGATCCAGCGTGATCTGATAGGCAGCGGCCTGCACCGACTGCGGTGCGGCGGTGATCTCGTCTAGGAAGAGGATGTTGATCACATCTTCACTTTCATCCATCTGGAAAATCTGAGGCTTCAGCCACACCGATAGGGTTTTATCCGCGTTGGTCGTCGGGATGCCTCTGAGATCTACCGGGTTGAATAGCAACAGGCGTACATCTGTGATGGAAACCTTTTTTCCGGTCTTAGCCTGGATGTTGCCCGCTATCTCACGAACACCCTGGGATTTGCCGATACCCGGAGGCCCCCACAGCATCACGGAGGGAAAAGATTTTAGTGGGGTACCGTTTTTGATGAGCTTGATATAGGCCCGGGACAATAGGCTCACAATCTGATTCACATTCAGTAAGGTCAAATTGGTTTCGTTATCAGTCATTTCTCGTGCAGCCTTTCTGACGAATGATGGTTTTTTCTGTGCTTAGGAGAATTATTGGCAGAAGCGCTGTTTCTGAACGGCAATCCGCTTTCTCATCAGCGTGACAAAAGCGCTTGGTTCAATGACTTCCAGCACCGGGCCGAAGGACAGCACCCTAATAAGCAGCTCGGTCTCATCGTCCTTGTCGTAACGGAGCCTGATCTGATAGAGCCGATCGGCCAACTTCTGAGTCTCTTTTTCAAAATGGGAGAAGTGTAGCAGCACACGTTCCAGCCCGTTGCGCTCGTCATGAAGCAGCATTACAAGCTCTTCGGAATTTTCCTGAGGCAGCGTGATGGATTTGGGATCATAGGCATCCAGCAACTCGCATGAACGCACACGAGCCATATTGATCGTGTTGAGCCGTCGCTTGCCGGTTGCCAGTAACCTGAACTTATCGTCCTTGGCGGAATATTCCAGGCGGTAAGGTATACACTCGATCGAATGGCGGGCGCCGGTATGGCCACGGAACCGGATACGCAGTTTTCTCTTCTTTCGAATTGCCTTCAGTGCTGTTTGGAAGCAAGCTATGTAGGCGGGATCCCCATACGGATCTCCGTCCGCGTACTGGTCAAAGAGAATGAAGGTGTCCTGAGCATACAGCGGATCAACATCTTCCAGCCCGGTCGTGTCCGGATCAAACAGAGCGATTCTGGGATCAGACAGCAGCGCTTTGAGCCATCTCTTTTGGAGCATTGTCAAAGGCATGGTTGGCTTGTGGTGAAGTATGGAATGATACTCCTGATCGAGTAAAGGCCAGGTTCCGGATTTCAGCGCTGCCGGAATTGCAAGCGCGCTTTCCGCGAAAGCCTTTTCCCGGACAAGCTCGGTCATTCTTCGATCTGTCAACTTCCCATCGGATGCTTCGGAAAGGACAGCTGCGACGACATTGAAATAGCTTCCGTAGATCTCACTGAATAACATCGTTGCCACCTCCGTACAGAGCGTCCATCCGAGCCAAATCTTCTTGGAACATATCCAAAACATACTGGCTGGAGCATTTGAGATCTACAATGCGGCCGATGAAGGTGCGCAGCCAGGGCAGTATCTCTGAGGCATCATAGACATCGGCTGAAAACCTGCAAGTCTGTGAGTCCAATAGTTCGACTGTACCATGGCGCTTCTCGCGCTCCAGGCGGTGCAGCACGAATTCCTCGCCCGGGTCAAAATGGACCGTCATTTCAATATGATCCAAATTATGGTCGGGACCCGTTGAGACACCCCAAAGGTGCTGGTCAAACTTCTCCTGGTACCCTAAGTACTTGCTGTAGTGTTTCTCGACATTCCCAATCGTGACCTTTTTGATGGCATCCAACCGGAAGAAAGATAAGTGCCGCCCCCGGTAATGGTAGCCGAGCAGATACTGGCGCCCGGACTGGGTGCTGACATAGATCTTCAGAGGACAAACCGTCCTTTGATAGTCGCGGCCACTCCGCAGGCTCCTGACGGTCAGTTCCGCAGCTCTTTTTTCATCGATTGCCGCCAACAGATCACAGAGGACATCACTGTCCAGGGCGTGGAGCATGTAGTGATGTTTGAATCGGAAGCTATCAGAAGGTTTTTCCAATTTATCGATCAAGAAGGAGCCAATCACCCCGAGTGGATCCTCCTCGGAGAAAAAGGATAGGGCGTCTGCCCAGGTATTCAAATCAACGGTGTTATCATCCGTTCTCCGGTAGAGTACCTCACGACCGCATTTCTCGGAGCTTAGCAGACCAAGCGCCTCATATTCCTTGAGCTTTTTCCGCACGGTGGATTCGTCTGGAGAGAAGGCGCCGCTGAAATGAGAGAGATAGTCATCATTGATGCAATCGACAATCTCTCTGGAAGAAAGCGCGCTGCCATCGGCCAGCAGGTCCATCACATAGAAGTGGAGGGTGATGTCCTTATCGGTAAAGCTTTTGGCTTTAAAAGCCTTGTGGAGCGGGTTGTGTGGGATCCGCCTGCTGTCAACCGAGAGGAATACATTCTTGCCGGATGTGTCCTGATGGAAGGACATAAAGTCGCCGATCCAACTCTCAATTCTTCGCCGCTCATTATCGTAGCTGCGGGCACTCTTGATGCTGTACTCTTCCCGACTCTTAAACCCATAGACATAGAATTCGCGCATGTAGCTCCGGATACGCTCAAAACTCTTGACCAACTCACTATATGCCACGAAATCCACCTCCTGCAGTTTATGGCCTCATTTTACCACAGGAGGTGTCCAAATGAAAGAACAGCTCCTTGCCAACTGCGGTCTGGAATGGGTTTGAACCAATTTTTCGCAGACTTTTAGGTAGTTGCTCTTGAGTTCGCAACTTTTTTTCCGTGTTTTTCCTCTGAACAGGCAGTATTCTTAAATCACGAAAAGCGCATACAGCAAACCCATGCATATGACTTTTAATCATAGACGCTGTTCTGGTCTGGCGTAGTAACCTCTCCGGAATAAAGAATGCGCTTTGTAAAAGACGCTAACAGCATTATCTATTAACATTAGCTCAACGAAGGAGCACCTGCTTTCGGGGCAGGCCGACAAAGGGTGAGACCCCCTTTATGATGATAAAGGACAGCGTCTTGTCGAATACATCTCCGGTAGTTCAGATGGTAGAACGGGAGACCCCAATCTCTGTGTCGTGGGTTCGAGCCCCACCCGGATGATGTATTCTCTCCTTAGACAAAAAGGCACCAACAGCAAAGATTGAATAGCTAAGATGGTTATAGCAGGCGGTTCATACCCGTCGTTCGTGGGTTCGATTCCCACTTCACATGGTGCCTTGTTTTATCAATAAAGATGCCCACAGCAACACCCAACGGTCTTGAATCCGATCCGATGCAGAGGTCAGGGCGCCGGTCAACTGGCGGCTTAGGACTTGCGATATGTCAGGCATCTTGTGAAAGGCACCAACAGCAATTCTTGGTAACAACTACGACTAGAAATCGTACTTTCGGGTTCAAATCCCTGATGGTGCCTTGTATAACCAATTCATCACGGAGGAGTGATTTCCATGCTGAAGTTTCTAAAGAAAGAAGCAAATATGACCCATACGGAAAATGGCGCAGTTACATATCGTTCCACCCAGTCTGAATGTCTGGATCTGTTCGCTACGATCGGCGCCCTGCGCAGAGAGCGTGACGAGGAGATCACGAATCGCTTCCTCCGCGCCTATGCCGAAGACGCTGATCTGGCCATGAAGACCCTGTTCTTTGCGAGAGATATTCGTGGCGGTATCGGCGAGCGCCGTGTCTTCCGTACCATTCTGAAGTGGCTGGCCAACAACGAGCCGCGATCCCTGGAGAAGAACATCCAGTACATTGCAGAGTATGGACGCTACGATGACCTGCTGGTCCTGATGGGCACCACATGCGAAGGCAAGGTGCTGCATCTGATCAAAAAGCAGCTGGCAGCCGACTGTGCCGCTCTGGAGGCTGGCGAGTCCGTGTCGCTGCTGGCCAAGTGGCTTCCTTCCGTCAATGCCTCCAACGAGGATGCGATCCGGCAGGCAAAACAAATTGCCCGATCACTGGGAATGAACGACGCCCAGTACCGCAAAACGCTGAGCGCCCTGCGCACCAAGATCAGCATCATCGAGAACAACCTGCGCGAAAAAGACTACACCTTCGATTACTCCAAGCAGCCCTCCAAGGCCATGTTCAAGTATCGTAAGGCCTTCATGCGAAATGATGGAGACCGCTATGATGAATTCATGAGCCGTGTCGCCGAGGGTACGGAGCAGCTCCACACTGGCACCCTGATGCCCTATGAGATGATCAAGCCCTTCTTCGGTCGCGGCGATATCTCCGATCAGGAGCGCAAGGCCATTGACGCAACATGGAAGACACAGGAGGATTTCACTGGCGGTGAGAACGCTCTGGTCGTCATTGATGGCTCCGGCTCCATGTACGGTGGTGCTGATCCCATCCCCGCCACTGTGGCGCTGTCTCTTGGTATCTACTATGCCGAGCGCAACACCGGCGCATTCCAAAACCACTTCATCACATTCTCTGAGAATCCCAAGCTGGTGGAGATTAAGGGCAAGGATATCTACGAAAAGGTGCGGTACTGTCACCAGTTCAACGAGGTCGCCAACACCAATATCCAGCGTGTGTTTGAGTTGATCCTCAAGACTGCCGTGAAGAACCGTGTGCCCCAGAAGGATATGCCTGCCAAGATCTTCATTATCTCCGATATGGAGTTCGACTACTGTACTGAAGATTGCTCCTTGACCAACTTCGAGTATACGCAGTGGCTCTTCGAGGAACATGGCTACCAGCTGCCCGAGGTGATGTTCTGGAATGTGGCAAGCCGTAATCAGCAGCAGCCCGTCAAGATCAACGACCAGGGCGTTGCGCTGGTATCCGGCTGTAATCCCCGAATCTTCTCCATGCTGAAAGCCGGCATTCTTTCCCCCTATGCCTTCATGATGGATGTTCTGGGTTCCGAGCGTTACGCGGCGATCGTGGCATAATAGAGCTGACGCAGGAGGTGATAGCAGGTATGTTATCGCCTCCTGCTTTTTCTTTCCCAACAAAAGTGTTGCTGTTGGCAGAGATGAACCGTAAAATAAAGAGTATGAAGGAAAGGGAGATCGTTATGATTACGATTCAAGGTTTATATAATACTGCGGTCTGTTACACCCCCGAGTTGGAGGAGGCAGCCCGCAAGCAGATCCAGACCGTTTGCGATCAGGCCGAGTTTGCCGGCTGCAAGATCCGGATCATGCCCGATGTCCACGCTGGCAAGGGCTGTACCATCGGTACCACCATGACCATCCAGGACAAGATCGTGCCCGGTATGGTTGGCGTCGATATCGGCTGCGGTATGGAGACTGTTGAGCTTCGTGAGCGGGAGGTCGACTTTGAGAAGCTGGACGCCCTAATCCGCAGGGAGATCCCCTATGGCCGTGAGGTTCGAGACATTCCTCATGCACTGAACGCTGAGATCGATCTGACTCACCTCCGCTGCACAGATCAAGTCAATCTCAACCGGGCCATGCGCAGCATCGGCTCTTTGGGTGGCGGCAACCACTTCATTGAGGTGGATCGCGCGGAGGATGGCCGGTTGTTCCTGGTGGTCCACTCTGGCAGCCGTCATCTGGGCACCGAGGTGGCTGAGCACTACCAGAATGAGGGTCGGCGTGCCCTTTGGGGCGGCGCCCAGCATCAAGTTCGAGCCGCCATTGACCAGCTGAAGGCCGAGGGCCGGTTCCAGGAGATCCAGAAGACCATCAAGGCGCTCAAGAAGGAGCATGAGCTGAATATCCCCAAAGATCTGGCCTATGTGGAGGGTAAGCTGTTCGAGGACTATATCCACGATATGAAGCTGACACAGCAGTTCGCCATGCTCAACCGCAAGGCCATGGTGGATGTTATCATGACTGGCATGGGCTTCACGGCGGTGGAGACCTTCACCACCATCCACAACTATATTGATACGGACGCCATGATCCTGCGTAAGGGCTCTGTCTCCGCCAAGGCCGGCGAGAAGCTGCTGATCCCCATCAACATGCGTGACGGTAGCCTGATCTGCAGCGGCAAGGGCAACGAGGATTGGAATTGCTCCGCACCTCATGGCGCCGGCCGGCTGATGAGCCGCAAGGCGGCCTTCAATGCTCTGTCCATGGAGGAGTTCCAGAAGGAAATGGAGGGTATCTACACCACCTGTGTTGTGCCCGACACGCTGGACGAGTCTCCCATGGCCTATAAGAGCATGGAGGAGATCGTCGCTCAAATCGGCCCTACTGCGGAGATTATTGAGCGGATCCGTCCTGTCTATAACTTTAAGGCAGCAGACTGAAATACAATGATGAAAGGCGGTGTTGACCGTGGAAGCATTGATCAAAGAAAAGCTTCATGAAATCGAGCAGCGGGAGAACTGCCGCATCCTTTTGGCCGTGGAGTCCGGTAGCCGTGCTTGGGGCTTTGCTTCTCCGGACAGCGACTATGATGTGCGCTTCATTTATGTGCGCCCCAGAGAGAGCTATCTCAGGCTCAACCGGGTCCGTGATGTGATCGAGCTGCCCATCAATGGTGTTCTGGACATCAACGGTTGGGATGTGGACAAGACACTGAAGTTGCTCCATAAATCCAACCCCACCGTATTTGAGTGGTTTTCCTCTCCCATCGTGTATCAGACCACTGACTTCACTGAGGCGTTTAAGCCCGTCATGCGGCGCTACTTCTCGTCCAAGAGTGGCCTTTGGCACTATCTGCAGATGGCGGAAGGAAACTATCGAGAATACCTGCGCGGCGACATGGTGAAGGCCAAGAAGTACTTCTATGTACTGCGGCCAATCCTTGCTTGCCGGTGGATCCTTGAAAAAGGTACTCCGCCCCCAATGCTCTTTTCTGAACTGGCGGCGAGCCAGCTTCCGGACTACCTGGAGAAAACCGTTGCGAAGCTGCTTGATCTGAAGATGAACTCCCCTGAGGTGAAGATGATCCCGAGAATCGATATCCTCAACGCTTACATGGATCGGAGCATTGCAGAGGTGCGTGCTCTGGTGGAGCAGTATCCGAGAGAAATCACGAAGGACTGGGAGGAACTCAATGCGCTGTTCCTCGCCGCACTGGAGATGTGATCTTATGATGAAATTGCCACCACAAGTGAATACAGCATTTGAGATGCTTGAAGCGGCCGGCTATGAGGCGTACCTTGTTGGTGGCGCAGTGCGTGATTATGTGCGTGACAACAGTCCTGCGAAGGATTGGGACATCACCACCAACGCGCTCCCAGAGCAGGTGGAGGAGATCTTTACAGGCTACCACCTGATTGAGACTGGCTTGAAGCATGGGACTGTAACTGTTGTGATCGACCAAGAGCCTCTAGAAATCACGACCTATCGCGTTGACGGGGACTACTCCGACCATCGGCATCCGGACTCAGTCAGCTTTACCCGCAGCCTGAAGGACGATCTTGAGCGCCGGGACTTCACCATGAACGCTCTGGCCTACAACCCCAGGACAGGTGTTGTTGACTTCGTAGGAGGCAAGGCGGACATTGCCGGCGACCTTGTCCGCTGCGTGGGAGATCCAGATCGGAGATTCCAGGAAGATGGCCTGAGAATGCTCAGAGCCCTTCGCTTCGCCTCCGTGTATGGCATGACGATCGAAGCTGCCACGGCAGCGGCCATCCACAGGAACAAGCACTTGCTCAAAGGTATCGCTGCGGAGCGCATTCTGGTTGAGCTTACCAAAATGCTCTGCGCTCAGGGCGCGGCAGGTGTTCTGCGGGACTTCGCCGATGTGCTGGCCGTCCCGATCCCGGAGCTCACACCCATGTTTGGCTTTCCGCAGCATAATCCACATCATGACAAGGATGTCTGGGACCATACCATCGCGGTCATTGAAAGTATCACCCCTGAACCGGTGCTTCGTTGGGCAGCCCTGCTGCATGACATTGGGAAGCCTTCCTGTTTCTCGCTCGCCGAGGATGGCATTGGCCACTTCTTCGGGCATTCGGATCAGAGTACTTCAATGGCGGAGAGTATCCTCAGTAGACTTCGCTTCGATAACGCCAGCAAAGAACAAATTGTAAGACTCGTTCGCTATCATGACATGCCCATCACGGCCGACAGGAAGCCAATCAAACGGCTTTTGAGCAAGCACGGTGAGGATGCTACCCGGCAACTGATCGAGCTGCACAAGGCAGATACGCTTGGTCAATCGGCCATCTGCAGACACCGGATCGCAATCTTTGAGGAAGTATCGCAAATGATCAATGAGATCCTGCAGGAAGAGAGCTGCTTCACACTCAAGGACTTGGCAGTTAATGGACATGATATGATGACATTGGGCTTTCAGGGACCGACCATTGGCCGTGTGCTGCAGGAATGCCTGGATGCAGTCTTGGATGAGCAGATCCCCAACGAGCATGAGACGCTGATGGCCTTTGCAAAGGATAGACAGCTGAAGAGTTAATACCAAAACGGCAATACCAAGCAGGTATTGCCGTTTTGGTATGCACAGGAACTTAGGTGGGTTGTAGGGTTTTGTCGATGGTCGTATAATGAGTGATGAAGCAAAGTGACAATCGTGAGGTTGCCTTTGACTTCGATTATGCTACTCACTTGTTCCGGCAACTCTCTAAATCGCATCACAAGGGAACATTTTCCCTATTTTTGCGTCTATATCAATAAGGAATTCATGTCTGATATGAAAAGGAGGCTGCTGATATGAAACAGAAAAAGAAATGGGTTATTCCCCTCTGTGTGATAGGAGTCATACTGCTACTTTGTGCGGGTGGCCTTTGTTATATGATAAATCACTCCATGAGTTTCTCTGTCGGACGCTGCTTAGTAGCGGACAACGGATCGTATATGTTCATCGATGGAAACTCACCCATTATCATGAGCAACCGAAAGGATAAGGAAGGTCTGTTCTCTGGCTTGGGGACCGGCGATAAGATTTTGATCTTCCACGATGGGATTGCGGAAACCTATCCAGGCAGGACCGGTGCGTATTGGTGTGTGAAATTGGAAGACGGTACGCAGGCCGATATTCCGGAACAGGTCATAGAAGAGCTTACGGAACTCGGATGGACCATTGTAGGAAATGAAGCTGATCCAGATTCCGTGACGCCTGAACCGGGAGCATACGCTTTTGAGGCGCAGTACATCCGGACCAATGGCGGACCTGAAGATGGCTATCCTTACCACACCGTGATCAGTTCCAGAGCGGAATTGGAAGCCTATTACGAGGCATACAAGGACATTTATAGTCTGGAACGAAGAGAGACAGTCTACTCCGACAGCACAATCGGCTTTTTGGATGCCTGCGACAAATACGATAACGCCTATTTTGAACGGCAGAATCTTGTTCTGATCGTACTGCAGGAAGGCAGCGGATCAATTCGGCATGAGATTACAGATGTGCGTCGTCACCGTATTGAGAACGGTGCATTGGATGGGTGGGACATTACGATTGACCGTAAGGTCCCTGAGGCAGGAACAGAGGATATGGCTCAGTGGCATCTATTCCTTGAAGTGCAGATGGGCGATGTGATCAAGGCCACCGACAAGGTTTGGATCAATGGAAAACAGAGCGAACGCACTCCGGCAATATCCGGTCTTGTTGGTATCAGTCGTACTCCGTCGATAAGCGCCTATCAGGATCCCTGGGGAGTGAAGCTTACTGCAAAGAATATTACCCCGTCTGGATTGACCATTGTTTGTACGCAGCAAGATGGAGAACCAACCGGTGAGCTGCAGACCGGCAGTTACTACGGACTCGAAATGCTGCAGGATGGCGAGTGGGTTGCGGTCGAGCTGCTTCCTATGGAGTATGAGCTTGCCTGGACGTCAGAAGCATGGATGATCCCTAACAATGCGGAAACAGAATGGGAAGTGAATTGGAGCCGCCTGTACGGAGAGCTTCCCGCAGGTTCCTACCGGATCAGCAAATCGGTTATGGATTTCCGGGGTACCGGTGATTATGACACCAAAACCTATTATGCAGGCTTTGATCTCGTGGACGCCGCTGACACAAGTAATGTTTCCTACGAACACGGCGGATTTGGCGTCAGTGTGCCGCTTCTTTCTGGTTGGGAATACAAGGTTGAGGAATACAGTGCCGATGGCATGAGCTATGGCGTCAGTTTCCGACCCGCTGGTGAAGATGGATGGATCGATTTCCAATATTGGCCTACATTCGGCGTCTGTGGCACCGGATTGTCAATGAAGAAATTTGGAAATGGTTCCATGGGCACCTACGATGGCGGTGCTATCTGGAACTTTATCAGTTACCCTGCCAGCAAAGGCAACTTTGTGGCAACGACCCAGGGTGTAAATAGCTGGTGGTCACGCTACGGCGAGACTGCTATGGAAATCATAACGCAGGTAATCTGCACAGACACCATCGTAGACTAAGGAGGGTACGCAGTATGAAACGAATTGTAGCGCTATGCCTCGCAGCGGCTTGCCTGATTTCTATGGTAGGCTGCGCAGGAGATACCAATATGGACGAAAAGAAACCAAACAACTCCGCATCGGCCTATGCTCTGGCACTGGCTAGCTATCCGGAGATGGCTCCCTACCCAAACGAGATGGAGTATTTTGATGAAAAGACCGGTGAGTTTGACAGCGATGGCTTTGATGTGGTCTATGACGCCTGGCAGTCGGACAGAAAGGCCCAACGCAGTCAGCCGGAAGGCTATGCAGACGGTCTGGAACCGTTCTTCGCCAGTTCAATCCGAGAGTTTCTCAGCAATTCCAACGGGGAGAACAAGGTATACTCTCCTCTGAGTGTTTACATGGCCCTCGCCATGCTGGCAGAGGTGACGGACAGTGAAAGCCGCCAGCAGATCCTTGACCTTCTAGGAAGTGAAAGCATTGAGGCTCTGCGCTCCCAGGCAGCCAGTGTTTGGAACGCCAATTACAGCAATGACGGCGCCGTGACAAGCATTCTGGCAAACT
>OJSE01001916.1_pt1 | contig 24634 bp, 23 predicted proteins | sample 1599351 | NCBI WGS metagenome assembly OJSE01 (sample SAMN04168656, study PRJEB22393) | human gut metagenome | biome: human gut microbiome; feature: stool | host: Homo sapiens | collected 2014-03-17 | reverse complement strand
TTAGAAATATCCAATTGAAGCTTCTGGCATCGTTGATGTATGCACACCTGCTTTTTTCATATATGCTGTCGTCCGTACGTTAAGAATGTGTGTTAAACAACAATTTAATTATTCTACTCATTCCTCAGTGCTGTCACCGGGTCACTCTTGGATGCCTTCTTAGAAGGTATCAATCCACCGATAAATGTAAGAAATACACTAAGCAGTATAAGCACCATCGCTGGAATTACAGGAAGTACTGCATTGATGTTGTTAACTCCTGAAAATGTATGAATAACAGCATTTATAGGAAGCAGGAAAAGTAATGTTATACCTATACCCATAAGTCCTGAGCATAGTCCGATTATACATGTTTCTGCATTAAATACAGCCGATACATTCTTCTTGGAAGCACCTATTGCCCTTAATATTCCTATCTCCTTACGTCTTTCAAGTACACTTATATATGTGATAACACCTATCATAATAGAAGATACTATTAAAGATATAGCCACGAATGCAATCAACACATAACTTATAACATTTACTATGGTAGTGACAGAGGACATAAGTGTTCCTACCACATCTGTGTAGCTTATAACCTGTTCATCCTTATCCTGCTTTTTCATGCTTGTATTATAGTTATCAAGTATATTTACTATCATATCCTTACTTTCAAAATCCTTAGGATATATGTCTATTTCACCTGGTACTGACAAATCTGCATAGCCAAGCTTTTTCATATTATTGTCATATGAGGCAACATCCGTATCAGACATAAGTGACTTCATAAGATCTGAAAGATCACTTTCGTTCATATTCATCTTTATCGCATCTGCGAAGCTGTCTGTATCTATACCAAATGCGCTGCTAAAATTATAGTCATCTGTATCTGTTCCCATGCCCATTGAACCTAGTGCAGCTGCCATATTATTTCCCATAAGCTGCATGGCATTCATCATGGCATCTGTCATAGAGGACATCATCTGTGTCATGACTGCCTCCATAGCCTGCTGCATATTTCCCATGATACTTTCCATCATCTTGTTCATGGCATTCTGTATATTGGCAGTAAACTGTTCCTGCAGACTGTTGATCATATTGTTTATGACTTTATCAAGAATACCATCTATGTTCTGATATCCATTCTGCTTGGCATATTCTGCGTATCCATCTACTACATCCTTTTTAAATATACTCCATAGCTGTTCTTTTGATATATCAAATGTCACAGCATCATTCATAAGTTCTTTTGCCGAATCTGATATCTGTTTTCTTGCCTCATCTGTAAGCAGGAACTTAAATACACTTTCTGCTGTTGTATCCTCAATACCATTCTTTTTAATATATTCAAAATATCTGGCTTCAAGCTTGTTTACCTCCTTAAGCACTCTGTCCTGCGATATATTTACATGCATTGAATCAGTAATAAGCTGTCTGATATCCTTACTTAACTGGGCTGATACTTCATCAGAGGACATATATTCCTTGAAACCATATAATACTTCAGATATAGATGCTTTAACTTCATCTGTAAGACTGTCTGATACCAGTTTCTTTACTGTGTCTGCATCTATACTGCCTATATCAAAATCCATACCATTTTCCCCGAAAGCAGAAGATATATCTCCAAAACTATCAGGGTTAAACACTGATGAATCCATAGAATCAAACATAGATGGATCAAATGCCGCTGATATATCATCTGGATTGATCAATGCAGCAAAATCTGGCATACTCATATCATATATACTATCATCCACCTTAAATGCATTACTTATTGCATCTGTATCTATCTGAAAAAGTGATTCCATGTTAAATTTACTTTTACTGTCACTACTTATACCAAACTTTTCACCAGTAAATATGTTGGTATCCTTCTTTTCCTTCTGTGCTTTTACTACATCACTAGCTGCAGAATATTGTATAAGCTGTCTTGTAAGCCCGGATGTATATGCTATACCCGGTGTAAGCATTGCTGCCGTGGTTCCCTCAACCTGCTTAACTATACCTGATATTTTCAGATCACTGCCTTTGCTTATCAACTCCTTCATATATTCTTCATTACCAGTTTTATCCTTCCATATATCATACTCTGTATCATACTGATAATAATCAGCACTATTCACCACTTTAAAGGTCATGCCAATAAAATCATCATATGAAAAGCTGTCGTTATTCTCAGGAATATCTATCTCTTTTTCTGACATAAATGCAGATATCATATTCTCATATTCAGCATTATCCCGCAGACCTAGTGTGTACTCAAGCCTGTCACTTATGTTACCGCTTGAGGAAAGCACAAGAACACATTCGTTATAATTCTGTGGCCAATGTCCTGCTTTTACTTCATACTGTTCTTCATATAAACTGCTGTTTGAGGGCAGCTCATAAAACACATTTGTAGACATGCCAGATGTCATGGAATTCTCATATGATGAAGACATTCCCATCATCTCATATGACTTGTCAGGATTTATCTGCCTATATCCTGTATTATCCTCCCTGTATATCTGAGGAGTTACTATATATTTGTATTCTATGGCATGCACATAATCTTCAATATTTTCCGGATTGCCTTCTATATATGTTTTAAGCGATGCCAGATCATTGGTACTCATCTTAGAGAACATATCAGAAACAACAGGTGTAACACCGATATCGTTTTCCTTTTTGTTGTCACCTGATGCTGACATACCGACCATCATCGCTGTAAGATCAAAGCCCGTACTTTGTATCTGTAACGGATATTCTGACAAAGTATCCTCTTCCATCGCACTTATATATCCACTGACACCATTAGATATTGAAAGAATAAGTGCTATACCTATAATTCCTATAGAACCTGCAAACGATGTAAGAAGAGTCCTTGCCTTTTTAGTCTTAAGATTCTGAAAGCTTAATGAAAGTGCTGTAAGAAACGACATTGACGACTTTCCCATATTTTTGTGCACCGGTTTTTCTATAATATTTTCATCTATCTCTAACGGATCCGAATCCGATAATATCTTTCCATCTTTAACTTCTACTATTCTTGTAGCATATTCATAAGCCAGCTCAGGGTTATGAGTTACCATAACTACAAGTCTGTCCTTTGATACCTCTTTTAAAAGCTCCATAACCTGTACGCTTGTTTCACTGTCAAGTGCTCCTGTAGGTTCATCTGCAAGAAGAATATCTGGATTATTAACAAGTGCTCTGGCTATGGCAACTCTTTGCATCTGTCCACCTGACATCTGGCTTGGCTTTTTATGTATCTGCTCTCCAAGTCCTACCTTTTCTAGCGCCTCTTTAGCACGTTTTCTTCTTTCAGTCCTTGATATGCCTGATATTGTAAGTGCAAGCTCAACATTAGAAAGAACCGTCTGATGAGGTATAAGATTATAGCTCTGGAACACAAAACCTATCGTATGATTACGATATGAATCCCAGTCTCTGTCTTTATATTTTTTAGTTGATATTCCATTGATGATAAGATCCCCACTGTCGTATCTGTCAAGGCCGCCTATAATATTAAGAAGCGTGGTTTTTCCTGAACCACTTGGACCTAACACTGCAACGAATTCACTATCCCTTAGATTCAGCGACACATCATCAAGTGCTTTCTGTACTAACTTTCCTGTTCTATATTCCTTACGGATGTGTTGAATCTGAAGCATTATCTATCTCCTGTTCATTTATTATCATAATTAAATTTTATTATAAAACAATGTATACTTTTATTACAATACACTTTGGTTATAAAAATATTACTATTTTATAACATTTTCATAAAGTTATCTATATTTTTTCTACTACATGCCGTTACATAAGCATGTTATAATTATAAAATAATATGATACCAGGGTCAAAAGGTCTTTCACCCACATGAGCTCGCTCATAGTTGGGTGAAAGACCTTGGGACCCGCCCCGATATGAGCATAAAAGTGGGATGAAAATCCCACGATATGCGAATATTGGGGAGGGTGCTATGTGCCAGTGGCACATGTTTAGCACTGACCGAAGCGGAGCGGAGACGTGGGAGTGCATAGCACGGAACAATCCGTAGGTATCAAAGTCGGGGGCTTTTGACCCCGACATCATAAAATACTAGGAGGTATACAAATATGTGGGCTTATGAAAGTGTTTTTTATCAGATATATCCGCTGGGATTGTGCGGTGCACCTTATGATAATGATGATGTCCTTACACATCGTATCCTTAAGGTCAATGACTGGATTCCCCATATTAAAAAGCTGGGTGCCAATGCAATATATTTCTCACCTGTATTTGAATCTGATACGCACGGATATAATACCCGTGACTATACAACAATAGATAAAAGACTTGGAACCAATGAAGATTTTGCCAACGTATGCTCTAATCTGCACAAGGAAGGAATCAAGGTTGTTCTTGATGGCGTATTTAACCACGTAGGCCGTGGCTTCTGGGCTTTTCAGGACGTTCTTAAAAACCGTGAGAATTCTGCTTATGTTAACTGGTTTGCAAGAATAGACTTTAATGGCAACTCAAACTATAATGATGGTCTATGGTATGAAGGCTGGGAGGGCTGCTATGACCTCGTAAAGCTCAATCTATATAATGAGGATGTTATACAGCATATTTTTTCTGCCATAAAAGGATGGGTAGATGAATTCGATATAGATGGCTTAAGACTTGATGTGGCTTACTGCCTGAATCATGACTTTTTAAGAAGACTCCGCTCCTTCTGCGATTCGCTAAAGCCTGATTTCTTTCTTCTCGGTGAAACTCTTCATGGTGACTATAACCAGATTATGAATGATGAAATGTTACATTCTGTAACCAATTACGAATGTTACAAAGGTCTTTATTCAAGCTTTAACTGCATGAATATGTTTGAAATAAACCATTCATTATTACGACAGTTCGGACCAGAAAACTGGACTCTTTATAAGGGAAAGCATCTGCTCTCCTTTGTTGACAATCATGATGTAACAAGAGTTGCCAGTATTCTTAATAACGCTAACCACCTTCCTCTCATATACACCCTTGCATTCGGAATGCCTGGTATTCCTTGTGTATACTATGGCAGTGAATGGGGTGCAACAGGAAGAAAAGAGGATGGTGATCCTGCTCTGCGTGTTTCCTTTGATACGCCTATATGGAATGACCTCACAACATTTATATCAAAGCTGGCTGTCGCGAAGAAGTCGTCAAATGCACTGAATTACGGAAGTTTCTCATCTATCGTGCTCACCAATGAGCAGTGCATCTTCTTACGTCAGTATAATGATGAACGTGTTCTTGTTGCCATAAATGCATCCGAGCAGCCTTACTTTGCTTCGTTTAATATCGGAACTGATACATGCACTGACCTTATAAGTGGCAGCGAAATTAAGCTTAATAACGGAATGGAACTGCCTGGATACAGTAGTTTTATACTTCAGCCATTCTCTTAAGCTCCGGAAGTACTGTACATAGCATTGTAATAAAGCAGATACTTCCTCCTATTACATTGGATACTGGCTCAGCCAGAAATACTCCTGCTGTCCCCATATTAAATGTATATGGCATAATATATGTAAGAGGCACGACTATAATGACTTTTCTTAATAATGAAAAGAATATGGCGTGCTTCTTTTTGTTAAGTGACTTAAATACTGTCTGTCCGATATATTGCAGATCCATAAATATAAATGCTGCAAAATACTGCTTTAATGCAACAATAGCATCACTAAGCAGGCTGCTGTCTGAGCTGAATATGCTTATTAATGCTCCCGGTGCAAATATAATAATGCTCCACATAACAGCCGTATAAGCCAGTGTCATAATACTAAGAACCGCTATTGCTTTTCTGATACGTGTGGGCTTTCCTGCGCCATAATTATAACTGATAACTGGCGAAGAGCCTTCATTAATAGCATGAATCGGAGTATCCACAAGCTGTCTTACACTTGATACTATTGTCATTACTGATATATAAATATCTCCTCCTGTTACTGCCAATACATTATTGCAGCATATTGTAACAAGGCTGTTAGTAACCTGCATTATAAATCCCGCTGTGCCAAGACTGATAATATTCTTAGCATAACCTGCACACTCTGCAAGCTCATTTTTCTTTAAAAATCTCATCTTTAATTCGGATTTATGTGTCAGGAAATATATTGTAAACATCGCTGAAAAGCATTGTGAAATAACTGTTGCTACTGCTGCTCCCTTTACGCCTAAGCCAAAAACAAATATAAATAGTGGATCCAGTATAAAATTAAGAACTGCTCCTATTGCAACTGATATCATACCAGTTATAGAATATCCCTGTGCATTAATATATGGATTTAGTCCTAAGGCAAGCATAGATGGTATTGTTCCTATAAGATAAATCATCATATATGGATATGCATAAACTATTGTACTATCTGATGCGCCAAACACCATGAGAATTGGTTTTGAAAACAGCATACCGCATGACATTAATATAAATGCACCTGCACAGAGCATTGAAAATGATGTATCCATAATAAGTGCAGCTTCTTTATTTTTCTTTCTTCCCCTGTATATCGAAAACAGAGGTGTTCCACCGCTTCCAAACAAGTTAGCAAATGCTGTAATAATAACAATTACCGGGAAGCATATTCCAACTGCACCTATAGCTGTTGTACCGATATGTGGTATACGTGCAATATATATCCTGTCTACTACGTTATACAAAAGATTCAATAACTGTGCTACAAGCAAAGGGATTGATGCACTTAAAATATTATCTGTAATTGTTCCATTCTCAAAGTCTATTTTTTTCATTTCTATTACCTGTCCTGCGTATTATACTGCATATTATTATACTGTTTTACATAATATTTTCCTCTATTATACATATTCATCTGGAAATTTCAATTTCTAATAATCTTTTCTGTTAAAGCCTCTTTTTGCTATGTCACAGACACAACGCTGTTCTAACAGCTTATAACTCTTCCTGTTCTAGCTGTAACCCTGTGTGAGATTGATATAACAGTCCTGTTTTCAGATACATTTTTTAATGCCTTTAGTACTTCTCTTTCTGTATCAGCATCAAGATTAGCAGTTATCTCATCTAAAAGCAGAAGCTGTGGATTAGCAGCAGTTGCCCTTGCAATAGACAATAACTGCCATTGTCCCTGCGAAAATATTTCCTGTGTGCAGGGTGTATCATATCCCTTATCAAAGCTCATAATTGTATCGTGAAGTCCTGCAAGCCTGGCTGCATTCACAACCTCATCCATAGATATAGCTTCATCATATAATGTAATCTGGTCTTTAACTGTTCCTGGCACCATATGAAATGTCTGTTCAACATAACCAAATATTCTTCTTTTCATATTATCAGGTATATTACTAGAATCAATTCCATCAATTAGTATCTGTCCCTTTAAAGGCCTGTATAAGCCTAAAAGCAGCTTGAATATTGTGCTCTTTCCCGCACCTGTCCTTCCCTGCAGTGTAACCTGTTCACCCATATCAACATTGAAGCTCTTATCTTTAATTATAATATGGTCAGCTTCATATCCGAAAGTTACATTATTAAACTTGACATATGGTGTGCAGGCTTTTCTAGCTTTTAATTCTTCACTATTATTGATGCTAGCTGTCTGTGTTTCTAACGCAGCATTAATATCTGCACTTATATCAGCATTAAAATCCGCCATAATATCTGCTTTAACATCTTCAAATGCCGGGAGTGCAAAGAATTCATTTATTCTTCTTACACCGGCAATTGCTGACTGTATAGTCTGGATTTCCATACCAAGGCTCTCAACTGGTGCAAATATCTGTGATATGTAGTTAATAACAGCTACCGCCGTGCCTGCCGACATGCCAAAAAGTGTAAGAGCCTTTGCATTGCCCGATGCTGAAAACAACATAACTACCGCTACTACAATTGCATTTAGTATAAGAATAACCGGTGAATATATGGCATCGTAAAAGTTGGTCTTTTCCATAGCCTTATAGCTGTCACCTATATATTCATCATATTTTTTCTCCATATACTTTTCCTTGCCAAGATTATGTATTGTACGGATGTTTCGTAGTGTTTCCGGTACATGTCCCGAAGCCTTGCTTACTGCACGCCGGTTTCGCAGCTGGGCTTCAAGCATATTCCTCTGCACATATCGGGTAAACCAGAATATAAATGGCAGTAATATAAGCAATAATATTGCAAGCCCTTTATTTCTGAACCATATAACTGCAAGAATACTTATTATCTTACATGTATCCGCAAACATACTGACTATACCTGAGGTAAACAGATTCTCTACAGTATCAACATCACCAACGAATCTTGACACCACAGCTCCCGGCTCCTGCTTACTTAATGATGCGGCTGTCAGTCTGGTAAAATGCTCCATAAGACCACTACGCAGAGCATGCGTTATCTTTTGGCCAAATACAGTAAGAAGCCCTTCCCTTGCAGCCTCCATAAGACCTGTGATCACATTAAATACCATATAAAGAAATATAAGATATAAAGGAACCTGACATCCTGCTGCCAATGTATCTACTATTCTTCCAAGTACAAGCGGTGGATAAAGTGCAGTTATAACTGCACCACATACTGTTGTTATAATACCAAGTGAAATCCACTTTTTCTTTATTGTAGTGTGCAATATTATTGAGCCTACACTAAGTACTTTACCGCCATTATCAACATTACTATTATGTTTACTCATGCTTATCCACCACCCCTTTGACATTCTTACGTTGTTCATATGAAACAGTATCTTCACTCATTGCATTTGCTGCATCATTTAACTGTCTATAAGCCATACATTCCAACATAAGTTCATCATGCGTTCCTACTCTGACACTACCTTCATCAAGACATATAACTTTGTCCAGCTTAGGAAACATATACAAACGGTGAGACAGAATAATAACGATACTACCTTCCGTCATTTTTCTAAGATTATTATATATCTGCTCCTCTGTATTCTTATCAAGTGCTGAAAATGGATCATCAAGTATAAAAACTGGCTTTTTATGGCATAAAGTTCTTGCTAATGCAATTCTTTGTGCCTGTCCTCCAGACAATCTCACGCCCCCACTGCCTATAATGGTATCTGCTCCCTGCTCCATAGCCTCAACTTCTTTATCAATACATACTGCTTTTAGATACTCGTTTACATCTTTATTATCACCAAGCAGGATATTATTCTTTATTGAATCATTGAAAAGCTCCGGATCGTGTCCTAGGTAACTTATTATTCCTGTTCTCTCATTATCCGCAGCGTTTCTTAGCTCACATCCGTTATATCTGATACTTCCCTCATATGGATATTCACACAGAAATGTCCTTCCAAGTGTTGACTTACCACTAGCAACCGGACCTGTAACACCTATGATCTGTCCCGGCTCTGCAGTAAAGGAAATACCATTATATACATTTTTTCCATCTGGATATGTAAAGCTTAAGTTTTGTACCTCAAGCCTTCCTGATGTCTGATTTTTACAATCTGTATCCTTAGCCTGAGTAACCATAAGCGGCTTAATACGTTTCCATGAAACCTGTGCCTTATGAACTGCATTAAACAGCTTCGCCGCCTTCGAGGACTTATCAGATAACTTTATAAAGCAGGCCAGGAATGTTGTAAATGCTGCAATATCCCAGGTTCTCCATCCTGTTCCAAGTACATTTCTGCTGCCAAAATATAATATAAATAAAATGCCCATCATAGATATTATTCTATATAATGGTGTAAGAGAAGAATTCCATATATTAGCATAAATAGCTGATTTCTCATACTCAGCCAGATTATCTTCGTACGCATTTTTTCTGTTAACTTCCCTGCCATAAACTCTGTAGGTTATAGCATTGGAGGCTCTGTCGAGTGTTGCATTACTAAGGATACCAGATTGTTTTTTATACGCAGAACCTGTTTTCTGGACTATTACTTTCATCTTTTCAGCAATGATATAAGATATAGGTGGAAATATCATTGCAATAAATGCCAGCCTTACATCATATACAAGCAACATTCCTGCATATGCAGCCAGCGCTACGCCTGTATCAAATATTTCTGTTGTAAACTTTCTCATGCCTTCAGCACAATCATCTACATCAAGTATGGCCTTTGTCATAATATCACCCATACCTTCACCTTCAAGCTCTGTCCTGCTCTTTAATACAAGTGTTCCATATAATATTTTCTTCATTCTTCTATTAACATTATTGGCGAATCTACGAACATAAAAACGTTTTATATATCTTGATACCTGAACTACTCCAATTGAAATCACATATGCAATAACAAGTATAAGCATATCCTTGTATACAGCATTCTTTGCCAATATATCTATAAGACAGCCTGCCATTTTTCCTTCAAACCATGGTCCAAACAAAAGTCCAAGATTGTATATAAAACCTGACACAGTTATTATAAGCAGTACCTTCCACTCTTCTTTAAAATATGATAGTATTCTGTCGGCTTTAAATGTTTTATGCGCGGTCACATTTTTGTTATCTAAAGGATTTACTCCATTATTTCTTAATTTAAAATCCAATCTCATCTGGTGCCACAGAACATTTCCATGAGTGGATTTATCTGTTATCCCCTCATCAACGAATCCAAACTTGGAATAATATGGAACAAGGCTTTCTTTACATGTTAATACAAGCCCTTTCCGGTTCTGTTTTCTGGCATCTAAGATGGCCTTCTTAATCAGCTCTTTCGCATATCCACATCTGCGATATTCAGGAAGAGTATTTACACCAAAAATCATCTGCCATGCACCATTCTCATTATGCATTGATGCATTTTCATACATCTCATCTGTAAGATCAGCCTCATCCGTAACAAAACCATCTACAAACGCAATGAGTTTATCATCATCAAACATAAGCCAGAAATGATTTCCATAATATTTTATTCTCTGCTCAAATTCTTCTTTAGTTGCTGCCTCTAAAACAGGAAAACACTCGGATTCAACCGATGCAATATCGTCTAAATCAGCCATTGTTGCATATCTTATATTCACAACCATTCCTTCTTTACTATGATTTTTTCATTATAGCTTCCTATAAGACAGATAATGCACATTATATGCGTATTTCTAATACTTTCTACTCTATCACATACTCGTACATTCTAAACTGCCTGTTTCCAACCACCTCATAAAATATGTTTTCAGTACTTACATATTTAAAGCCAGCTCTTCCAGACATCCGGCTGGTATCCAAGTGTTGATACTTTTCCACTAGTCTCTCAAAAGAGGCTTCAAAGTTTAAATCATCCTTATCACTTCTTTTTCTTGGACCTTTCATGTGGTTTTTACTGCTTGCCCGCCTTGCCTTCTTACTTATATGTCTTTCCATTAACATAAGATCAATATTTTCATTTGTATACCATTTCCCGGACTGATGAATGGCATATGCACCCTTACTTAATGCCATGGCAGCAACACCATAATCCTGCGTAACTACTAAATCTCCTTTTTCGCAAAGGCTTATTAACTTAAAATCAACCGCATCAGCTCCGGCACCCACATATACCACTTCTGAATAGTCTGATGTAAGATAATGATTAGTATCACACAAAAGCGTTACGGCAATATTATGACTCTTAGCTATTCTTTCAACTATCCCTATCACAGGACATGCATCAGCATCTACATATATATGCATACTCTTATCTCTTTCATTTACAATCAATTGTTATATACATTTAGGAACAGTCTCTATTTCATTCCCACAGATAACTTATACCAGCGTTTTATGTATGGATCATCAAAAAGCTCAAGGTCGTTTTCTATAAGTCTCACGAAAAGATCGGTAAGCCCGTCATACTCATTAATGTCTCCTGCAGGATACAGTTTCCAGTTTAGCTGCTCTAATGTCCAGTTACTCTTAACTGAATTGTGAAGCATAGACGTTGTCGCATAATTAGACGGGTTATCCTCTCCTCCAATGGCAATAGGAATGATGTGGTCAATTGTTGGGACCAGTTCCCAGTAGGCACTGTGACATTCTTCCATCTTCCAATGGCTCTGATATGGAAATGCATCCGGCATGTAATATGATAACACCTTTAACAATCCCGGATTAACAAGCTTTTCCCCGGTATATCTGTCTATAAATCCGTCTCTTACAAACTGCTCATACTTTTCCTTATCTGTATAGCTTCTTCCCTCCGGTTTTAACTTCTTAAATGGATATTCCTTATTTATAAGATTCTTTGCCGATTCGATATTACCTGTGAGAATACTCTTAGCACTTTGTTTGATTGTTGTAATCTTATCCATAAAAACGCACCTGCTTTCCTTTATCAGTTTTATAAACTGGAAGTTACCGAGTTATGCTTTCAATTATTTCTTTTGCAACACTATCAATGCTCATGTTAGACGTATCTATTATGCTTGCATCATAATAGTGATTACTTAAATACTGTGTTGCCTCTGGCATATAGGTTACTGCCAAATCGATGTCTCGATTTTCTTGGTTATTTATGCGTTGATGTAGGATTTCCGTCTTGGCCGTTAATATAAAATGGTGACTCTCAATATTTGCGAAGCCATCTATAAGTTTCTGATTGCAATAATCATTAATCAATGCAACTGGAATGACTAAACAGTTGCAACCTCCTTCTTGTATTATTTCTGTTATTTCATCAACGAGAGCATCAACCAAATATTTTTTAGCTTCTGGATATCTTTTCCCAAAACGATCAGAATCTGAAGTTGGCTTATATTTTTCTTGCAATGCATCGAATTCAAGCAGATGTGCCTGTGGTATTTTCTTAACAATCGTAGCAGCAACAGCAGACTTTCCAATTCCAAAAGTACCATCTATCCAAATGATCTTCATATTCTTCTCCTGTAAATTCCGATTTTCTTAATTCTACAGTCGAGTAGACTAAGACATCTCAATCTTAGCCCCTCACAGATCCGTACGTGCGGCTTTCCCGCATACGGCTCCTCATAGTAACATTCGCTTCAATATAAACAATAGTACGTTTTAGGTTTTGCTAACGGGTAATACTTGAGCATTTCCACAAATCCATTCCATGTGTATGCCCGTCTACAACCTCTCCGATTCATGGCTTTAAACAGAAACTGCTGAACTCTATGCAAAAATGTTGTTATCTTTCGGAAATTCCATGTAACACCATAGTACCGATAGTGTCCGATTAGCTTCACATTTAATTCCTTGATTATCTCTCGCATCGGTCGATTCCGATTATCATAAATCCAATTCTTATAGGCTCTGACCTTTTGCTCAAACTTCTTTCTTGAAGTCTGTACTTTGGGTACGAAACCTCCTTTTCGGTTTTTGCTACAGTAGAAAGTAAATCCCAAAAAGTCAAATGTTTCCGGTTTATGTTCTCCTCTTGCCCTGCGATTCTGCTCTGCAAATCTTCCAAATTCAATCAGTCTGCTTTTACTACTCTCAAGTTCCAGACCAAACTTTTCCATTCGTTCTTTTAACTCTTTATAGTATCTTTCAGCTTCTGACTTATATTGAAATCCTGCAACAAAATCATCCGCAAAGTTGACAAGAAAACACTCTCCCTGCATTTCCTTCTTCACTACAAGTTTGAACCACAGCGTCAGCACATGATGCATGTATATATTCGCAAGCATCGGACTCATTACTGAGCCTTGTGCCGAACCTTCCTCTGTTGGTTCAAATTTACCTTGTTCCATTATTCCTGCTTTAAGATATTTACGTATCAGCCACAGTAAGTTCTTATCCTGTATGTTCCATTCGAGAAACTTCATCATCCACTCATGGTCGATATGGTCAAAGAACCCTTTGATGTCAGCATCTACGATATAGCTGATTTTCCCATAACTTATCCGTTGATATACCTCTTTTATCGCTTCGTGACAACCTCTGTTCGGTCTGAATCCATACATACAGTTTAGGAATCTTGGCTCATAAATAGCACCCAATATTTTCTTCACTGCCATTTGTACAATCTTATCTTCATAAGAAGCTATCCCTAATGGTCTTTTCTTTCCATTTGCTTTAGGAATGTATACCCTCAGCGATGGAAGTGGCTTAAAGGATTTGTTTTTCAGCCTTTGTACTAAATCCTTGATATTTCTGTCAAGGTTCTTCCCATACTCATCTTTGGTTACCTTGTCGATTCCGACTGCTTTGCTCCCATCTAATTCTTTATGACATTGCTTTAACATATCTTCATTTATCAAATGGTACACTGATGTAAATATAGGATGTTTTGTTGTTGCTGATATTTCAGCTATTCTTACTAATTTCGTTTCCATTATTTCCTCCGTCCCTGAGTACGGATAATGTGTCCTCAGTAAGACCTTTACTATGCAATCCCCTTCCCTCCATCGGCATTACCCGATTTCTACAGTACTATGAGATTGTCCGACTACCTGCCATTTATTTGAAATCCTCCGTTTTCAGTTGTAACTTCATACTCTTTTTCGAGAAACGGCAGGTTCTCCCCAGTTGATGTGTATTCACGATGTAAAACATGATTGGTTCTCTGACTCCGCAGTGCCACATAATACTCGCCATATCGTATTACATGATATTGTCTTCCGCACCAGTTAAGACGTCGACCGACTGAAGTTAACGTTTCGAAGCTCAATCACTATTCAACCCTGCTTTCTTGCTGTCTACGCTTGTCAAATGCCGTTACCGACATCATCCCAAGACTCGCTATTATCTGGTTGGCTAAACCTTGGATAAACCGGATTCCCACCGGCTTGACTACACACCCTTAGCTGGGCGCACAACTGGAATTTATCTATTAACTCTCTTAACTTTCCCCTATTTTCAAGGCTTCCCGCCATTGAAAATTCTATATATGTATCCTTTTCCCTTGTTTTTGCCCTTATGGGATAATTACAAGGGAAAATTCATTATTCAGTTGTTTAATCGTTGCCTGCCACTTTATCAAGAAGTCTTGCGGAAGTCCGCTTTGCTTCCCTTGTAGCATGGGCATAGACATTCATGGTGGTACTCACGTCTGAGTGTCCTAACAGTTCCTGCACATCCTTAGGCTGAGCCCCGTTGGATAAGAGGTTTGTCGTGTAGGTATGCCTCAGTGTGTGGAAATGGAAACCTTCAAGCTCCGGTACTTTTCTTCCTGCTGTCCGGCAGGCTGTTTCTATGGTTGCCGGAAGTTCCAGACAACCATCCTCCCTTAAGCATACAAAGAAGATTTCGGTGTAATCTTCCGGCACATTCTCTGTCATTCCCAAATGATAATACTCGTAATGCACCCGATTCTTTTCCATTACTTCTCTGTAAAAATTCCGCTGGTAGAGTTCCCCATACTGAAAACGGTTTTTGTGCTGTTCCTTTTTTGCATTCCTCAAAATATCTGCGAGAGTATCGCCAAAGTCAACAACCCTGATCTTTTTCCACTTTGTCGGACCGATTTCGTGCTTATGGGTAGCACCATTGTAGCGGATGCTCCTGCGTACAGTGAGATACTGTTCTTCAAGGTTGATATCCTGCCATGTCAGACCTGCTACCTCTCCAAGTCTGAGACCTGTAAAGTATGCTATCTGAACCGGAAGAATCGCATCCCCACTTCGTTTTCCAAGCTGTTCAATCAGTTTCCGGTACATTTCAAAGGAAAGCGGTTTAACCTTGTCTCTGTCTGTGGCTGTTTCATCCGCAAACAAATCCGTTTCTTCCTTTTTATGCCTCATCACCACATACTGCATTGGATTGAAGGTAATAAACTGTTTCGGAAATACCGCAAACCGGAATGACTGTTGCAATACTGCTGAAAATGACCTTACATAATCAATGGAATATCCTTTTGATATAAAATCTCCCACAGTGCCTCCAAATGAGAGCAAATCCATAAACTCCTGCAGGTGTACCGAAGTCACCGTTTTCAGTTTCCTTTTGCTGATAGGGTGTTGTTTGATTCTCCCAATTGTCTGAAGATAATTGCCAACCGTTCCATTACTTAATGTGCCTGTCTTTAATTCTTCCTCAGCCCACAGGTCAAGCAACTCTCCGAGTGTGATGTTTTCAGCCTTTGCAACAAACCGCTTGGCTTCATAATCCTCCATTGCCTGCCTCAACAGCTTTTCCGTCTCGCTTTTGTTTTCCGTACCTGCAAATTCCTTCTGCACCAGATTACCGCTTGCATCTTCCACATAGAAGCGGTAGTACCATTTCTTGCCTTTCTTTCTTACAGAACCTTTTGCCATAATCGTTACTCCTTTCGATATCGACAATCGGAACTGATGAAATGCTTTCTGCGTGTAAGTATATCATAACTCCGGTTGTCTAATCTATACCGGTTCGGAGTCTTTCTCTGAAAGAAGATTTGCAAGCCTTACGGCTGCCGTTTCGGGATTCTTGGAATAGAGCCTTACAATGTCGCCCATGTCGTTCAGTGCGTTTACCGTATGGGTGATTTCCCTAAGGAACATAATCTCATTATATTCCTGATTGGATTCAAACCCCATTACTTTTGCAATTGTGGCATCTTCCGTATTCCCTTTAAAATTCTTACAGGCATATTGAAAGGAATCAACGAATAATTCGTATTCCTTCAACATCAGCAGCAGTAAATCTTTGGAAAAATCCGCTTCGTCTGCCTTCATATCATAAGGCAGTTTGGAGAGAATGGAAGTCATGGTATCACGAATCTGTAATTCCCTTTTATCCGTAACATCACTTGTCATTTCTTCCGTCTCGCCCTTCAGCCACTCCACTGATACATGAAGTGCTTCCGACAGACCATCCAGAACAAGCTTCTTGGTGTTGTCAATCGTTCCTGCCTCATACCGCTGTATGGTGGAAGCGGTAACTCCCATCTTTTCTGCTATATAAGGCTGGTTGACACCTAATTCCAGTCTGCGTTGTTTTGCCCTGCTACCGATTAACTTGCGTAATTCTTTATCTTTCATTCTGATACGCCTCCTTTTTCGGTATGGCTAAAGTATAACACAGTAAAAGTAGCATTGCAATATGCAAGTTAATAATTACTTTTAAAATTTCGTAACGCTTGACAAGAAGATATAAAAGTTATATAGTAGGCATAGTTACAAAATTGCATTATGCAATTCAAGAGGAGGTGTTTTAATGACAGAAGTGAAGATTGCACTGTCCATTGAGGAAGCTGCCGACTATACGGGTATCGGCAGAAATACCCTGCGGAAACTGGTAGAATGGAAAAAGCTTCCGGTATTGAAGGTAGGACGGAAAGTCCTTATCAAAACGGATATGCTTGAAAAGTTCATGACCGCCAATGAAGGCAGGGACTTAAGGGACAAAGGAAATGTCAGAGCTGTCACAAGAAATGTGACAAATTAAATAGGGACCGTCCTAAGACCATCCCTAAGGTATGTATCTGACCGAAGACATGATATACCTACACGCAAATAGATTATACCATGTGCTTCCTCTAAGATACAACCGGAAATTTAAGAAGTGGGGAAGAAACTTTTTTATACAAGCCCTCGGCGTTTGAGAGCGAAATATACCCCTCGCACAAATCTTACGATTTGTACTCTGTGTATTTCGCCCTGCTGGGAGCTTTTCGCCGACAGGCGGATATGTTCGTAGACAGGCTACCTATGTAGCCTACTCACTTTCACATTAGAAAGTTTCCCATCCTCATTTCTTGCAGCTTCGTACTTGGCAGATACGGAAAGGAGGAAGCACATGCCAAGAAATTCATTTATTCAGATGACGAAGCTCCACAATGTCCGGGGAAGAATTTATTATATTTCAAGCCCAAAGAAGCAGGAAAATCTGTATGCGGTATATGAAACCACAGACCGTAATTTTTGGACTGACCTTGCAAAATATAATCAGGCAGAATTTAAAAAAAACGGTACGGAGGGGAAATGTATTGAGGCAAGGGAATTGATCATAGCCCTGCCGGAATCTTTTACGGAGTATCCTCCAGACAGACTGTTGCAGATATTTACAGACCATTTCAGACAAACTTACGGAACGGACTGTATCGCAGCCCTGCATCACAATAAGCGGAAAACCAACTATCACATCCATCTCATTTTTTCGGAGCGTACACTCTTGGAACAGCCCATAGAAAAGGTTGCCACCCGCAATATGTTCTATGACGAAAAGGGAAATCATGTACGCACCAAAAAAGAGATACTTGATGAAGATGGAAATATCCGTAAAAGGTGCAAGGTGATTCACAAAGGTGAGGTATACGAAAGACAGATTTTCTCCATTAAGGATAAACGCTTCAAGGCTGAAAATTTCCTTGATACCGTCAAGCAGGATTATACCAATCTTATCAATCAGTATGTGCAGGACGAGAAGCAGCGATTACAGGTCTTTGAACGAGGCGGCATGTATCTTGCCACCAAGAAGATTGGCAAGAACAATCCGAAAGCCGCAGAGATGGAAGCAGATAATGCCAAGCGTACCTTATGGAATCAGACGGTAGACAGAGCGATTGTAACGGGTGTTGCCAAATCCGAGATTATGCAGATAAAAAAGGAACGGATAACAGATAGGATTGCTGAATCCGTATGGATTTACGGAAACAGACCCAATCTGTTATCTTCCATTATCGGTACTGCCATTGCAGTATTGGAACTGCTTATTTCAAAAGTATTACTGAAAACTCTGGAACTTGCAGACAAAGTGATTTCCAAAGAGCTTGAGGCAGAACCGGAGAACACAGATTTCAAGGAGCAGAAAGCTGTACCGGAAGAAAGCAGAAAGCAGGCAGATACACCAAAGCCTGCCATACCGCCAAGACCACAGCCGTCACCGGAAGCAGTTTCTTACAAGCACTTATGCGAGATTTATCAAAAGCTGCAGGAACAGAATAAAGCAATTTTTGCACTTGAGAAACAGCGAAGTGACCTTGAAATTGAACTGTCCGACAGCAAAGGTATCTTCAAAGCAAAAAGGCGTTCCGAACTTTCAACGGAGATAGCCGGATTGGAGGAACGTATTTCCCGAATGAAAGTTCGCTTATCCCAAATCGTAAAGGAATACGGGTATCCGAATGCGGAAGCCTTCTACAAGGCATTTCATAAGGCAGAGACAGCTTATGGGGATTATCAGGATAGCCTTAAGAACTGGGAACAGCAGTATGGCGAGAAGCCACAATCACTACACGATAAGCTTAAATCTAAGAAACAGGACATAAAGGAGCGAGAGTTAACAAGACCATATTCTCCACCAAATCGTGGAAGGAGTAGATAACAAACGAAGGGAGGCAATTGCCTCCCTTCGTTTGTTATCTCTCCGTAAAAGACTGGAATTTCACCCTCTCGCATAAAGACACAAATTATTTTTCTATTTCCTTATCATATACCTTTTTTGAGTACACTACAGCAACAAGCGTTGCTGCTAACAAATAAATCAGCATAAAGATTGTGCCAGTCATCCCACTTGTAAATGCGGTTGTAATAATAGTTAATAACCCCGTAATAATAATACATATTGCACCAAAGTGGTTACTCTTTCTCCATGTATTATCATTGTGCATACTCCAAACGGTTCGAAGTCCAACTACTGTATTTCGTTTTGCCTTTGTCATAAAATTTCCTAATACAATAAATACAATACCACACAAAATACATGAAACTTTTGCAATGTCAATAACCGCATGTTCACCACCTGCATTTGCCTGTATCCAAGAAGAATAAAGAATAAAATAATGCATAATCCCGAACATGATTGCTTGCGAAATTCCTACCACACATAATACCTTTGCAGAAGATTTTGCTTCCATCTGTTCCTTTTCTGTATTTGCATTTTTTGATTTTTTCTCAAACACATAGATTAGCAAGTGCCAAAACAGTGTAATAAACAAAATAATTACCGGAAAAATAAAGCTTTCTGTTTTACTTCCCCATCTGTCAGTGTTTCCCTCCAAGTCATGATGCATAGGTATAATATCAGGCATAAACTGTAGTACCACACTTGTAACTACAACTGGAATCATTGCTACTGTCCACATTATTTTTTTCATACTTTTTTTCCTCCAAACTGGTTAACCCATATAATTAATTCATCGAAAACCGTAGTGTTGATTTCATAATAAACAAAGTTTTTCTCTTTATATTCAGATATCAAATCTGCGTTTTTTAATAATTTTAAATGATAAGAAAGAGCAGCCGGTGTGATCTGTAATTTTTCAGCAATCTCTCCGGCATTTAATCGCTCATTTCTCAACATCATAAGAATGGCTCTTCTCTGGCTATCTGCCAACACTTTAAAAATGTTAGTTTCTCTCATATCTTTTACCTATTTAAAAATCTCTTTAAATAGATTTTAGCATACGTTTTGTCTTTTTACAAGGACTATTTAAAAATATTTTTAAATAGAGAGGACACACTGAAAAATCAATGTGTCCTCTCTATTTACCTTAAGGCAAAATTCAAACATCTAGAAACTTAAGATTCCTGCCTCTTATTATGGAATAACCGTACGTTCTATATATTTTTCTGGAATTTTTAGTACTAGACCTCTATCATGATATTATATTAGCAAAATCACCACGTATCTAAACGATCCTCTGCATCAACCCATACTTGCATTTCTCCATCCAAGTATAATCTTGCATATTCTAATGGATTATCAATAGCCAAAGCATTCAACGAACACTGGGAGCCGGGAGTAGTTCTCAATCCTTCCTCTGCCTTATTGCAATCAATTCTAAGCACTACATTTTCAAACGTGGTTACATCTATGCTATTACATTGCGGATTATATCTTGCATAAATCAATCTCATATCTTATCTGTCCTTTCCTTAATTTTCTAAAAGTTTTGAAAGCATTTCAATCCGTTCTTACTGCCATTTTCATTTCATGTTATAATTTGTTACTGGATTTTCTTTCCCTTGATTTTGCCCTTGCGAGCATTCGTAACATGAGGGAAAAGGATATAACACAAGGGAAAGCATAAGGGCAAACTCACTTGCTACAAATTTAGCATTTTCAAGGGGTTGCGGACTTCACGAGGATAAGATATAACAGTTAATAAATGTTATGAATTAAGTCAAATCAAAACTGGAAGTTATCCATTATCTTTTTTATTGTATTTTTTTTGTATATACCAACCGATAAGGCTTCCTAATACCAAGCCGATAGGACTTCCTAAAGTATCACTTAACCAATTTCCAATAACCAATCCAACAACAGCCCATATATACCACTTACACATGACATCTAATAACTTCAAATCATTTTTATCTTTCATTAAACTTTCCCCCACAAATCTCGATTTTTCAAAGTCATTATATTGGTAATACAGAAATCCCCATATTATCTAACCTAACAATTTCTATTTTAGCAAATAAAATATTTAAAATTCAAACCACTTTTGATGTGATTGTTAATCATATTCCTTTCGCATTGACCAAATAATTCTTTTACCTTATCAATAACTTCCGTAACATCATCACTTTCAAATATTACCTCTTTTTCTTTGTTTAACAACTGCATTGACATCCACACATATGGCGGTTTCTTAATCGCATTATAAACAACTAATGTCGCTTTGACATCCTCTAAACTATCGTGAGCCAACTCATCAAAATTATAACCATAATAACATGCCGCATTTGTTAGCTTTTGATATGTATGGTTACCATAATAATTGTTCCATTCTCCATATATCTTAGCAAATTCTATCATTGGATCGTATATTATAGTACCATGTTTAAACCTAATTCCTGCATTAGCTAAAAATGCATAGTCAAAATCAACATTATAGGCTATCAGCTCGACACAGCCATCAAATACAGCTTATCTTACAGAAATATTAGTTATTACTCTTTTGTAATTTTCTTTTATTATATGAATCTTCATCAATAGCTCCAGAAGCCAACATTCTTTCTGACCATAACTGAAGTGTTTCAACATTTACCGATATTTTTTCTAATTCCTCCTGAATATATATGAAATCATCTAATTCGTCGTTATCAATTATACCATCAGCTGTAATCTCAATGAGGCGCTCCTGCTTCTTGTTCATCTTATTAAGAGAAGCTACCGTTTCAAGTATAATCTGAGGGAGCTCTTTCATTTTAATCTCTGGAACATATTGCTGTCCAATTGGACACTGATTTGAGCAATAATAATTACACAATTCCGGTGATTTATACTTATCAGCCATTATGAGCACTTCTTCCGGATGTGGCAGCACCTTCTCACTGTCTATTTTTCAATTCTCTCTGGAGGCACGAACTCTAAAAGTTCACTTGCCTTTTCTCGGCTAAGTCCTAGCTCCTCTCTTTTTAACTGGTATACATTCTTATTCTCTTTAATTGATGCTCTTCCCATTCCTTATTCCCTCACTTAAAATCTTACTGTATCTTTGCTATAATTCCTTCTTCTGTTATAGTTTGCAGACATTCCATAGGCACATCTGAATGCATTATCTGCCATACCTGTTGCATACCCGGAGCTAAAGATTTTTTTGGATAATCTTTTTCCGATATCCAATACACCCTTCCTTCATCTGATGAAATAAGTTTGCCTTCAAACTCATCTGTCCTGTATAAAAAACCTACATTTCGTACATCACCTGATATCCAATGATATATTCCCATTAACTTAGGATTTTTAATTGTAAGTCCAGTTTCTTCAAATACTTCCCTGATAACTGACTCTATAAAAGTCTCCCCTGCCTCTACATGACCACCTGGGAAAGTCGTACCAGAATAATTCTTGCCCACTTTATCCAAGGCCAGTACATTTCCTTTATTATCACTAATCATGCACATGTTCATGAATACTACTTTTTCTATCATCTGTTACTCCATTTAATATAGCTTATCAACTTCTTTTTCATATGCTGCTTCTGTATCTCTGTCAAACAGAACAAAATATATTTCTTCTATTTGCTTTGGAAATTCCTGCTCAAATCTTGCCACAACATTTACAGCAATGTGTGCTGCCAGTTTAACAGGAAAACCATAAACACCTGTTGATATAGATGGAAACGCTATTCTTTTTATACCTTTTTCCATTGCAAGTTTAAGCGAATGATAATAACAGCTGGCAAGCAACTGCTCCTCATTATCCTTTCCGCCTCTCCATATAGGTCCGACTGTATGTATAATATAATCACATGGCAGATTATAGCCTTTGGTAATCTTTGCTTCTCCTGTTTCACATCCATGAAGCATCCTACATTCTTTTAAAAGATCAGGACCTGCTACCCTGTGAATTGCTCCATCAACACCGCCACCACCTAAGAGACTGTTATTTGCTGCATTTACTATAACGTCAACATAATCTATTTTTGTTATATCACCTAGAACAGTTTTAATCATCGTAATTTTTCCCAAATATTTTCTTTAAATAATTTCCCATTATACCGTCAATTGTACCACCGCCAATATCGCCTTCAATTACTCTTTTTCTTCCATCCTTATAAGTAATCTGCAAGGTATATCCATATCCGTCGCAAACTTGTGCTTCCATAATATTCTTTTTCCATAATGGTGCACCAAATAACTTTTGATATTTATTGTATAATCTTAATACATTCTCTTTTTTTGTTACGCATATGTCTTTGTATGTGTAACGATTAGATTCTCCTTGATATGTATATTCAATCCACCTACCATCCGGATATATCTCATACACATATCTTCTTTTCATATCTATTGTTCCTAACCCGAAATCTTCTATCTTAAAGCGTATTTTCTTAATATACATTCCCGGCAACAAATCTAGCGACCATCTGTATCCGCATTCCTGACATCCATAATCTTCGTGCGGCTGGTCATCAAGCATAATGCTACCACCATATATTATTTTATTGTTATCAATTAATTCTCTGATTTCATTATTGTCAGGTTGTATTCCATAATATATTGGTGCTACATTCTCTGAATCACACTTAGGACATTTCACTATCATTTATCTGCTTCTTCCTTACTATATTGACAATTCCTTCTTCAGCTACTTCCCAAACTTCAATATCTTCTAATAAATGTCCGTAGATACGGCAATAGTACTCCGCAAGACTCTCACCTGTCCTTAACCTAACATCTTTCTTCATTGCCAGTATTTTCCTTGCATTATAATTAACACTCCTTAAATAAAGAACAGCTTCATTAAGAGTAGACATTTTTGCACTTGTAACATTTCCACCATTTGTCCATGTATAACACTTACATTCTATAATAATGTCTCCATCTGCTGACACAACATCAAATCTATGTTCCTTTGGCGGATTGCCTACAGGCACAACTTTCTCCTCATCAAATGGCATATTAAATGTTTTCTGAGCAATTGATAATACTTTTGTTTGAAAATCCTTACCTACCTTTGGATTGTCACTATTAGAATTCATTCGTATTCACCTATCCTAAAAACAATATAGTTATTATATCAGATTTGTTACAATATGTCCTTTTAATTAGATGTTTTGTTACACTTAAAATTTTAGGTATGTAACATCCATATATTCATCAGAAATTTTGTTACCACAGTAACAAAAAAAATGGCTTGTTACTACACCTTAACAAGTCATTTTCAAACTGATTAATATATAAAAAGATATATTTTTACATGGTGCCATAATATAAGCTAAGAAATCTCCTTGCCAGATTCAATTCTGTTTTCTCACACATAATCACATTTTCAATACATATGAATATTCTCTTATTCTTAATGAAATTCCATTCCGTAGCATTGATATTTTTGAAAATGCCGTATCAGCCGGAACCGGTAACTTCCTTGTAGACGGACCGAAAGAGACTGTACGCA
>OJSE01001908.1_pt1 | contig 24756 bp, 26 predicted proteins | sample 1599351 | NCBI WGS metagenome assembly OJSE01 (sample SAMN04168656, study PRJEB22393) | human gut metagenome | biome: human gut microbiome; feature: stool | host: Homo sapiens | collected 2014-03-17 | reverse complement strand
ATCAACTCATTCGGTCACGATAATCTTCATAAGAAAATTGCTTGTATATTTCAGCTTTCCCCTCTTTTGTCCAAATGGCAATGGCAGGATGATGAATTCCGTTAAACATATTTGTCTTGACCATCGTATAATGAATCATATCTTCGAACACGATACGCTCTCCGATTTGCAACTCGTGATCGAAGCTCCACAGTCCCATATAATCACCGCTCAAACAGGAATTTCCTCCGAGACGATAAATATATTTTCCTTCATTTCCCATCTCTGCACCACGCACGGCAGGTTGATATGGCATCTCCAGACAATCCGGCATGTGGCAAGTGAAACTAACATTCAAAATAGCCGTCTTGATACCACGACTTTCCACAATATCCACCACTTCGGAAGTCAGCACTCCCGTCTGCCAGGTAAAAGCCGAACCGGGTTCCAGAATAATTCGCAGATGAGGATGGCGTGCTTTTAATCCTTGCAACAGTGTTATCAAATGTTCGGTATCATAGTCTTTACGGGTCATCAGATGTCCACCACCGAGATTCAACCACTTTATCTGTGGAAACCAACGGGAAAATTTGGCTTCGAGATGCTCCAATGTGCGTTCCAACTCATACGAAGAAGATTCACAGTGACAATGGCAATGGAAGCCTTCAATTCCCTGCGGCAATGCATCGGGCAACAAATCGGCTGTTATCCCAAAACGTGTGCCGGGTGCACATGGATTATAAAGTTCTGTTTCCACTTCCGAGTATTCGGGATTTACACGAATACCACATGAGATACCGCTTCCTTCGGCAACCGTCATCGAATAGAAACGTTCGAATTGGGCCATCGAGTTGAATGTGATATGACTACTACAACGCATGATTTCAGGAAAATCCTGCTCCGTATAGGCAGGAGAATACGTATGTGCCTTGCTCCCGAACTCTTCCAGCGCCAAACGAGCTTCATACACCGAACTGGCTGTTGAATGACGTATGTATTCACGGAATATAGGAAAAGAACGCCACATGGCAAACGACTTGAAAGCAAGGATAATCTCCACTCCCGCCCTGTCGGCCACGCTTTTGATCAATGTAAGGTTCTTTCTTAAGAGTTCTTCTTCCATAATATAACAAGGAGAAGGGAACTGTGCAAAATCTATCATCATACTATTTAAATTTTATCTAAAATTCCAAAGTAACGCCTCAATGACGCGGATGCAAAAATACAAATTCAAAAGCAAAGAGAGATTGTTTTATTTTTAATTAAGATATTGCTTTTCGAGAACTTTTTCCTATTTTTAAGCCTTATATTATTTATAAGTAATTGTATCATCCTAAATAACTGATTGAATATGAATAAAGATTTAAGAAAAGTAGTGATTCTGCTGGCACATCCCAACATTAAAGCCTCACAAGCGAACAAGGCATTAATTGACGCTGTCAGTGACATCGAGGGAGTAGCGGTTTTCAACCTTTACGAATTGTCGGAAGATATCGCTTTCAATGTCGACGAATGGAGTAAAATCATCTCCGACACTTCGGCCGTTATCTACCAGTTTCCTTTCTATTGGATGAGCGCACCGTCATTATTAAAAAAATGGCAGGACGAGGTTTTCACATTCTTATCCAAAACTCCGGCCGTTGCCGGAAAGCCATTGATGGTAGTGACAACTACCGGTTCGGAATACGAGGCCTATCGCAGTGGTGGACGAAACCGATTCACTACGGACGAACTTTTGCGCCCTTATCAGGGAAGTGCAATTCACTCGGGCATGGTATGGCAGACCCCCATTGTGATATATGGAATGGGAACCGCGGATGCGGGAAAGAACATTGCCGAAGGAGCGAACTTGTACAAACAAAGAGTAGAAATGCTTATTAACAGCAGTAATGCGGGAAATAATTGGTAAAAACAAAAGCGTAGCTTTATCCAGTCTAAAGCTATGCTTTAGCATACCTAAAGCACAGCTTTAGAGGAGGTAAAGCATAGCTTCTTCTTCAGTGTCAGTACGGAAAAAAACACTCCGACACTGACATTATCAACCCGCCAATAGTGCCTGCCGCCAACGGGAACCAGAATTCCTCCTTTTCCGCTCCTACCATAAAAGGAATAAATCCCAAAACGATAGAAGCAACTGTGAGGAAGATAGGTATTATCTTTGTATTCCATGCCTTCACATAGGTCCGTAACGGTGCAAGACACGGAAAACGCTTGGGAATCGGCAAAGGTCCGAACTCACGGATAGTCCATCCAATTTGTTTGTCATACGGAAATGTACCGACCACAATACCATACTACTCCGGATGATCCAAGTTCGCAAGACCGTGTTGAGCGCTGTAATTTCCCAGTTGTTCGTCACATCCACGTATTTTATAAAATCCGCCCCGAATCTCTAACGTATCTCCTGGCAAAGCAATACATCGCTTTACGTAATATTGCATTACATCGAACCTTACACTATCCCAACGATTCATTTGATAAGGGAAATTAAAAACCAGTATATCATTTTTCAATACAGCAAACACATCAAACAGGCGAGCCCCCTTTATCACCTTATTAACCAATATCCGGTCGCCATCCTTCAATGTCGGTTCCATGACACAGTCTTCTAGTTTCACCTGTTTGCTAGCAATGGGATACAAGCCTATATCGTAAGGTGGATACCCCTTTGCCCAATGAATATCTATGGGGGATTGTAAAAGGTGAAGACGATAATCCGCATTTATCAATTTATGTCTCGTTTTTAGATCAAGCAGATGTATGTCAATAAAATAGGTTATGCAAATTACATCCAACAAAAAACGCTCCCAATATAAATGGAAGCGTTGTCTTTATCTTTTTTTTAAAATTCACGATATTTTGTGGCAATCCTATTATAAGCTTTTTATTTCTTCAATGGATAGTCCTGTAACTTGAGAAATAGTATCAAGTGGAATATTCAAAGATTTCATATTATGTACCATTTCTCTTTTTTCTTCCATACGTCCCTCTGCACGTCCCTCTGCACGTTCGGTATATATATTATCTCGTAGAATCACTATGTTATCCAAATGACGATAATAAGCATTTAATTCTTCTTTAGTCATCCTATCCAGTTTCAAGCGTTGACGAGCCTCATCCAATCCCGGCGCTGTTGCACTATCAGGTATATCACCTGTATTCATATAATAAATCCATTCCTCCAATGGACTCCGGGCTACTTGATTGAAATCATTGACCTTCAAAATATAATATTCGGGATAAAGCTGGCTGACACTGTCTACTTTGAATGTCTGTTTTTGGAAAGGAGTCAATTCCAAAACATCTCCCTCATGGATTCCGCGGAATTCTGTTTTTCCATGATATACAACATCCTTTCCATTCCCTAAAGAAAAATATACAATATTGACACTATATACTTTCCTTACATTATCATACCCTTCCCCGCGATTTATATATTCAGTGACCAATTTCGAAGTACCGAATAGCATACGTTGGAAATACGCATACTCATTATTATTTTGAACTTCAATCAAAATAAGTTCGCCTTTTGAGTTCTCCGCAAGCATATCTACCCGATTATACTTGTCAAACTCGTCCTCTTGATTGCTTTCACTTTCCAACAACTTCTGAATGACTATCTTTTCATTTAGAAGAGTGGTAAGAAAGCCCTCGAGAACTGCAAAATTGGCTTTATTACGCAATAAGCGTTTCATAGCCCAATCGAAACGAATATAATTACTTCCCATAAGTTCGTCTTCTTTCCCGTTTTCTTTTTTCATGCCAACAAAGGTAAGCAGAAAATGTTTGATTTCAAATATATATCCTTCTATTTCTTTCTGTCTAAGAATATTCTATCACCCACTCTCCCAAAGTCCGTGTTATACTATCAAAATTCACTCCAACCTTAACAACCTTGCGATGATCTATCTCGTAAGGAATAGCATATTGTTTACTATTAATTTGAGCCAATGCTTCTTCGGGAGTTCCATCTATCTTAAATTCAAATACATAAATTGCATCGGGCATCTTTATTACCACGTCAGTCCTACCAATGGCATTCAAATCCATTCGCTGTAACATTTCAATCATGAAAGTGGATGTACCGGTAGAGAACCAAAAGCTCTTATAATCTTTTTGCGAAAAGGCATTGAAAAGGCTGAACGGATTGTAAATATCTTCACAATTCTTGCTGAAATGATAACCGTCATACTGCCGTTTCAAATGCCGACAAGCTTCTTCATAGATTTCATCATTTGCTTGAGCTATCTCTCAATATCCGGTTGCATCTGACTTAGCAACTCTTGCTCTGTAATACCACAAATAGCACTATAATCATCGCTCATACTGATATTCTGTAAGTTATTCAGCTCACTAAAAAATCAATATGCAACACAGGATAAACAGTCCATTCTTTCTCTAACTGTTCCATAGCCAATCCTTCGAACAACTCTTTCTTTCCGGAAAAATAAGCTTCAAGAGTAGAGATTAGAAGACTTTTTCCAAAACGGCGGGGACGGCTAAGAAAATAAACTTTATCAGTATGAGTCAATTGAGAAATTAACGCTGTTTTATCAATATACACACAATTATTATTGCGCAAATCCTCGAAATTCTGTATCCCGATAGGGTATCTTCTAAATATCTCTTTCATATAAACCTAATGCATTAGTTGAAAGAAGTGTTATCATTTTTCACTCATTCACAACGAGCAATTTCAGCATTATATATTCGTTTATAATGAGAAGTTTTATATCTTTGCAATCAAATACTATTAAGATAGTGACGCTATTCCAGGCATATACTGTCACTATGTTTAAACCGGATTATTCGGGCTATTATTTCTAATTTCAACGCTGTGTAGGCAGAGTAAACTCCTGCGAGTCGCAGATCACCCCATTTTCATCTGCCACTGCTACACGGAACGTTACTTCACCGTCTTTCAATCTATCACCGGCATGTATGGAAGCCGTATAACGAATGCCTTCGCCCGGCAAAATTTCTTCGACCATTACCGAAGGAGAAATGCCGATATGCTTCACCTTGCCTACGGTTTCCACCACCGGAACTACGTTATAAACAGGCTTCCGGCCTTCATTCATAATCTCAAAGATAATCTTACTGTTCTCTCCCGCATCAATCACATGACTGCGATTATCATCTATAAAACGGATTCTACGTAGTTTCAATTGAGAAACAGGCTGCTGAACCGACTGTTTTTTATATTTCTGCACACGAACCTCCCGAACTTCGGGAACGTATGCGTCATCCTCTATCGGCTCTTGTCGCGGTGCGGTCAACGCACTGCCTATCGCCGCACCGGCAATAGTCCCTACAATATTGCCAATAGCAGAGCCACGATAACCACCTCGCCAACCTCGATTATTATCTCCAATCAATCCACCTATCGAACCTCCCAAACTACCTCCGATAGAAGCACCGGCCACGATAGCTCCCGGATTACCCATACGCCCTGATGCACATCCGCTCAAAAGTAAAACGGAAAGCAAAAATACTGTTAGTTGTTTCTTCATGAGCCTTTCTATTTTAATATTTTTATTCTATTACCTTAAAACGAGCGAAACGCAATAATAGTTGTTTCTCTCCCGCATTTTTAAAATGAATAGTTGCTTTTGCATTGTCTCCCGTGCCTTCTACCTTCATCACTTCTCCCAAACCAAAACGTTCATGTTCAATTCTCTGTCCGGCTTGTAATCCTGCAACCGATACCGGACCGGAAGACATCGCTTGAGAACCGCCACTTACCGTGCTTACCTTTTTCAAATTTCTCGGCACACTGGGAGCTATTATCTGAGCTTTCGGCCGCTCCTTTCGTTCCGAAGAAGCACTTCCAAAAGGTGTAGTACGCGACGGAGAAGCAGAACGAGTGAATCCTCCTTCAATCTCCCTGCGGAAACGTCCTGCGCCTTCATCCACCGAACGACTGATTCCCGCTTCGTGCGGCATCTTCAAATAATGGATATCAATATCACGCAAGAAACGACTGGGACTCCCAAGCTCCATCTTTCCATAACGGAAGCGGGTTTTGGCAAAAGACAAGTAGCAATGTTCCTCTGCACGGGTAATGGCGACATAGAACAAACGGCGTTCTTCCTCCAATGCACGGGGAGAATCGCCAACCATCCCACTTGGGAATAGGTTTTCTTCCAGACCGACTACAAAAACATTCTTAAATTCCAACCCTTTGGCGGAATGAACTGTCATCAATGTTATCTTTTCTCCGTCATCCGCTTTGTCGGAATCCTGATCGGTGAGCAACGCAATCTCTGAAAGAAAATCGGTAAGAGATATATTCGGATTGCCTTCCTCCTGCCGCAAAGCACAGAAATCATTCATTCCATTCACCAATTCTTCTATGTTTTCCTTACGGCTCAGGTTCTCCGGAGAAGTATCCTGACACACATCGTTCATAATACCCGATTGACGGATAATATCCACACCTATCTCGTACGCATTCTTATCCGCCTGACCGGTTATAAAACCCTCGATCAATGCACGAAAACCTTGCAGCTTTGCATGAGTACCTTTGTTGATGTTCAGTCCATAGGTCAACGGTTCACAAAGCGTTGACCACAGACTGACTCCATGATCAGTTGCCGCTGATATGATTTTACCGACCGTAGTATCTCCGATACCACGAGCAGGATAATTAATAATTCGTTTGAATGCTTCTTCATCGTTCGGATTCACCACCAAACGGAAATAAGCAATCACATCTTTTATCTCTTTACGTTGGTAGAATGAAAGTCCGCCATAAATTTTATAAGGCATACTCCGTTTCCGAAGAGCTTCCTCAAAAATACGACTTTGTGCATTCGTACGATATAGGATAGCAAAATCAGCATACCCGTAATGATATTCCCGACGAAGTTCAGCTACCTTATTAGCAACGATATCCCCTTCTTCCACATCACTATATGCCTGAAATACACCGATAGCTTCCCCTTTCTCCTTTTCGGAAAATACGGCTTTACGTATCTGGCGCTCATTCTTTTCTATCAAGCTGTTGGCAGCACAAACAATGGTCTGTGTGGAACGATAGTTCTGCTCCAACTTGAAAACTTTCGTATTCGGATATGTCTTCGTAAAGTAAAGGATATTATCAATATCCGCTCCACGAAAAGAGTAAATGCTTTGTGCATCATCGCCAACAACACAAACATGCTGATTTTCTTTCGTCAATTGCAGAACAATGCTATGTTGCGCATAATTAGTATCTTGATACTCATCAACGAGTATATATCGGAATTGGTCTTGATAACGTGCCAATATTTCCGGATAATCACGAAATAAGACATAAGTATATACCAGCAGATCATCAAAATCCATAGCTCCCGCCTGACGACACCTTTCCCAATAACGGGTATAGATATCACGAATAGCAGGCATTTTTACAGCCATATCGCCTTCATATGCTTCTTTATTGGCAGCGTATCCCGTAGGAGTGACCAAATGATTCTTTGCATTGGAGATGCGGGCTTGTACCGTTCCCGGTTTATAAGTCTTTTCGTCCAGTCCCATTTCTTTAATAATAGAACGAAGCAGACTTTTACTATCAGCCGTGTCGTAGATTGTAAACTGGGAGGTAAAGCCGATATATTGCGCCTCAGCACGAAGAATACGGGAGAAGATGGAATGAAATGTACCCATCCACAAGTAACGTGCCCGTTCCGCCCCCACTTGTCGGGCAATACGTTCTTTCATCTCACGTGCCGCCTTATTGGTAAAGGTAAGTGCAAGAATATTCCACGGATTGTAACCGTTCTCCAACAGATAGGCTATTTTATAAGTCAGCACACGTGTCTTACCCGAACCCGCACCGGCTATCACTAGCGAAGGCCCGTCATTGTAAGTCACCGCCGCGCACTGACTCTCATTCAATTCCTTTATATAATTGATATCCATAACAGCATTATAAAAACAATGTAGTTTTTTAACAAACTCTCGGCATTCAAATTTGTTCTGAATACAAAAGTATAATATTCATTTGAGAATGACGGTATTTTTATAATTTTTCGTCACTAACTATTTTAACCTAACCCCCAAAGCAATGAAAAAAAGTATATTGTTATCAATTATTTTGAGTTTAAGCCTAGTCGCCTGCATTCCACAGGCTATGGCGCAAAAACAAAGCCGTATGGAAAAACTGCTAAGGTATCTGAACGATAATGATACGGAAAAATGGCAGAAAAACCGAGAAAAGGTAGACAACGACACGAAGGCATATTATGCCGAAGAACTGGCCCTGCTGGATGTCCTCAACGGGTTGTGGAACGAACAAAGTGAACAAGCCGCAACCGATTATTTCGGATGTTACGGGAAAGCGGCCAACGCCTACTTCCCCAACATCTGTGAGGAAGAGAAAATACCGCTTCCGAACGTACAGGACAGAGCGGAACAGGCTATTATCCACATATTGGAGGCTTCGAAAGAACAGATACCTTTCAGCCGTACACTGTTGGACAGTATTCGTTCAAGCGGCTATACGGCAGACTCCGTTATTGCACAGAAGATACGGAATATCCGCGAATTGGCTTTATTGGAAGGTATGCTGACAGCGCCTGCACTCAGCACATATCAGACATATATAGCGGAATATCCGAACGGGAAATTTATCCCACAAATCAATGCTGCCGAAAACAAACGGTTATACGGGATTGTAAAGCATAACCCGTCACAGGAAAATTTCAAAGCTTTTTTTGACGATCCGGCAATGCTAAAGTTTTTCACGGACAAAGAAACGCGCCCGTTTTTGCCAGAAGTCCAAGCTTTATATGATGATTTTCTATTCCATTGTATCGACAGTCTGCGAGAGGGAAACAATGCAACCGCCCTCCGGCAGGTTATTGATGATTATAAACGCAACCCTTATCTGAGTCCCTCAGCACGTACCCATCTGGACGACCTCGAATATCTTAGCGAGAAAGCTGATTTTGAACTTTTGAAACCGGCAATAACCAATTCCGAATCTTTGGGTTTGTTGCAGGAATTCCTCAGTACACATAAGTACAAAGAGTTTCGTGATCAAGCCAATGCGCTACGAGCTCCATTCATTCTACAGACAATCATCTCCACTCCCACTTCCGTAAAATATTACAATGCGGGACGACTGATCAAGTCTGCCGCCAACGACAGCACTGGGAATGTGTCAATCACTTATTCGTACAATGACAAGGGGCAGCTTGTCTCTATATTATCCCTGACTATGAAAAACGGTCAGGTGAGTGAGGAGGTACAAACAAACAGACTGTATGACCCTCAAGGCCACTGCATTTTTGAAGTGCAGACAAATCCCAAGACCAAAACGGACATTTACCGAAGGACACGCCGTATCGGTGCCGACGGGAGCATCGAGAGCGATTCACTTAAATATATGGACGGAAGGTCGATTATCAGCACATACAATAAACAAGGCTTATTGACTGAAGCCAAAGAATATAATAAGAACGGAGAACTCCAAGCATACACAGCGAACAAGTATGATGAAAAAGGCAGATTGACCGCATCGCAACATCAGAACCTGTTTATGGCTAACCCCGCCGGTCAGGTTATCTCCCAAAAAGATACTTATGAATATGACAAATACGGTTATTTGACTCAGATAGCTTATCAGCGTATTTTAGGCAATAACCAGAAAACATCCGGTTACCTGACTTGTATGTATGATAAATATGGCAATCCGATTGACGGAAATTCTTATTATGAATATGATAATACAGGGCAATGGGTCTGCCGTACAAATCGCGGAAATCCCCAAGAGGTGGAACGGGTACAGTATATTTATAAATAAAAGTGAAGATACTGCGAACCTTTTACCAAATGCTTCTGTTATTATAGTATAACAAGCCATTTAAAACTTGTAACATTATGAATACTATATTAATGTCTTTAATTATGATGACCATGACTTACGAAATGCCTAAACTTCCTTACGCAAACAATGCGTTGGAACCTGTAATCAGTCAGCAAACGATAGATTTCCATTACGGGAAACATCTACAAACGTATGTAAATAATCTGAACAGCCTCGTGCCCGGAACCGAATATGAAGGTAAAAAGGTGGAAGAAATCGTTGCCACCGCACCGGACGGAGCTATATTCAATAACGCCGGACAAGTATTGAACCACAATCTATATTTCCTGCAATTTGCCCCCAAACCAGCCAAGAAAGAACCGACAGGCAAACTGGGAGAAGCCATCAAGCGTGACTTCGGCAGCTTTGAAAACTTCAAGAAAGAATTCAATGCGGCAGCGGTAGGATTATTCGGTTCAGGATGGGCCTGGTTGTCCGTTGATAAAAACGGAAAACTGCACATCACCAAAGAAGGAAACGGCAGTAACCCTGTACGTGCCGGATTGAAACCGCTTCTCGGTTTTGACGTGTGGGAACACTCTTACTACTTGGATTACCAGAACCGTCGCGCCGACCATGTCAATGCTCTGTGGAGTATCATCGACTGGGATGTGGTGGAAAACAGAATGTAACGGATTTACTGACTAAACTATACTTGAACAAGGTCGTTGTGATTTTCACAGCGACCTTGTTTAGGCTATATAGATGCCACCAACACAAATATCCGACAGAAAAATGAAAAAAAATCAACCGATGTAGTGTTTTTATGTTTCTTTTTCACTTACTTTGCTCCCGTAAAGACAAAGGGGTGCCCCATGAGGGGCTGAGATTATACCCTAGGAACCTGAGGCAGTTAGTACTGACGTAGGGATTGTGTTTCTTCTTATCGCCTTTCCATTCAAGCACGCTCTTTGTATTTACTTTCAACTTATTTATTCTGATAGGACAATGAAAGTACAAGTGAACAACAAAGAGGTGGAACTTATTCCCAACTCTACCCTTACACAGCTGACGACGCAACTCGAACTTCCCGTTCAAGGCATTGCTATCGCGGTAAACAACAAAATGATTCCCCGTACCGAATGGGAACGTTTCGTATTGCATGAGAATGACAATCTGGTAATTATCAAGGCAGCTTGCGGAGGATAAGAAAATGATTAGTCTGCAATTTATCACACATCAGACCGAACGGTATTCATATTTCGAATCGGCACGTATGGCACTCGAAGGAGGGTGCAAATGGATCCAACTACGCATGAAAGAAGCTCCTCTTGAGGAGGTGGAACAAGTGGCGCTGCAACTGAAGCCACTCTGTAAGGAACACGAAGCTATCTTAGTTCTCGATGATCATGTCGAATTAGTCAAGAAACTGGAAGTGGACGGTGTACATCTGGGAAAGAAGGATATGCCCATCGACCAGGCACGACAGATACTCGGAGAAGCTTTTATCATCGGTGGCACGGCCAATACCTTCGAGGATGTCGTACAACATTACCGCGCCGGAGCCGATTACTTGGGGATCGGTCCCTTCCGCTTCACCACCACTAAAAAGAATTTAAGTCCCGTACTCGGTCTGGAAGGTTACGCTTCCATCCTTTCACAAATGAAAGAAGCAAATATCAACCTTCCGGTAGTAGCTATCGGAGGAATCACCAACGAAGATATACCCGATATCCTCCGCACAGGAGTCAATGGTATCGCCTTGTCCGGAACGATTCTCCGGGCGGAAAATCCGGTAGAGGAAACACGGAAGATTCTAAGTAATTCATAAATCAACATCTATAATTCTAAATTCCAAAAGACATGGAAAAGTTAGTAATTGCAGGACGTGAATTCAGCTCACGCCTTTTCTTGGGAACAGGAAAATTCAACTCCAATGAAATAATGGAGCAATCTATTTTGGCTTCGGGCACAGAAATGGTAACGGTTGCCATGAAACGTATTGACATGGACAACAAAGAGGACGATATGCTGAAACATATTATCCATCCGAATATCCAGTTATTACCCAACACTTCCGGTGTACGCGATGCGGAAGAGGCTGTGTTTGCCGCACAAATGGCGCGTGAAGCGTTCGGAACGAATTGGCTGAAACTAGAGATTCACCCCGATCCCCGCTACCTGCTCCCCGACTCTATCGAGACACTGAAAGCTACGGAAGAGTTGGTGAAACTAGGTTTCGTCGTATTGCCTTATTGTCAGGCAGACCCCGTGCTTTGTAAACGATTGGAAGAAGCCGGAGCAGCTACCGTTATGCCTCTCGGCGCTCCGATCGGCACAAATAAAGGATTGCAGACTAAAGAATTCCTACAGATTATTATCGAGCAGGCAGGTATCCCTGTTGTCGTTGATGCAGGTATCGGTGCGCCAAGCCATGCCGCTGAAGCAATGGAACTGGGAGCTTCCGCGGTACTGGTAAATACAGCAATTGCCGTTGCCGGAAACCCGGTAGAAATGGCGAAGGCTTTCAAAGCTGCCACCGAAGCCGGAAGACAGGCATACGAAGCGGGATTAGGACTGCAAGCAGACAACTTTATAGCCGAAGCCAGCTCACCGCTGACTGCTTTTTTAGATAAATAATATGAATAAGTAGCTGACTGCTAAAAGAACAATTATGGAACAAAAAATAAAATTTCCCCGCTCTCAGAAAGTATATTTGCCCGGAAAACTTTATCCGAATATCCGCGTTGCCATGCGGAAAGTGGAACAAGTGCCCAGTGTCAGTTTTAAAGGCGAAGAAAAGATTGTAACTCCCAATCCGGAAGTATATATGTATGACACCAGCGGACCGTTCAGTGATACGGAAATGAGTATTGATCTCAAAAAAGGCTTGCCCCGAATGCGTGAAGAATGGATTGTCGGTCGTGGTGATGTGGAGCAACTACCCGAAATCACTTCCGAATACGGACAAATGAGACGGAACGACAAAAGCCTCGACCACCTGCGTTTTGAGCATATCGCTCTGCCTTATCGGGCAAAAAAAGGAGAGGCTATTACTCAAATGGCATACGCCAAAAAGGGAATTATCACCCCAGAGATGGAGTATGTGGCCATCCGTGAAAATATGAATTGCGAAGAGTTAGGAATCAAGACTTATATCACTCCCGAATTTGTCCGCCAGGAGATTGCGGAAGGACGTGCCGTACTGCCCGCCAACATTAATCATCCGGAAGTCGAACCGATGATTATCGGACGTAACTTTCTGGTAAAAATCAATACGAATATCGGAAACTCGGCTACTACTTCGAGCATTGATGAAGAGGTAGAAAAAGCATTATGGAGTTGCAAATGGGGAGGCGATACGTTGATGGATCTCTCTACCGGAGAAAACATTCATGAGACACGTGAATGGATTATCCGCAACTGCCCCGTACCCGTCGGCACAGTCCCTATCTATCAGGCTCTTGAGAAAGTAAACGGTGTGGTGGAAGACCTGACTTGGGAAATTTACCGGGATACTTTGATTGAACAATGCGAACAAGGAGTGGATTACTTTACCATCCATGCAGGTATCCGTCGGCACAATGTCCATCTTGCCGACAAGCGGTTGTGCGGTATTGTCAGTCGCGGAGGAAGTATCATGAGCAAATGGTGTCTGGTGCACGACCGGGAAAGTTTCTTATATGAACACTTTGACGACATCTGCGATATTCTGGCACAGTATGATGTGGCAGTATCTTTGGGCGACGGACTTCGTCCGGGTTCTATCTACGATGCCAATGACGAAGCGCAGTTTGCAGAATTGGATACAATGGGAGAATTAGTGTTACGCGCATGGGATAAGAATGTGCAAGCATTCATCGAAGGCCCCGGACACGTTCCGATGCACAAGATCAAAGAAAATATGGAACGCCAGATTGAGAAATGCCACGATGCGCCGTTCTATACACTCGGCCCTCTGGTAACGGATATTGCTCCGGGATATGATCATATCACTTCCGCCATCGGTGCGGCACAAATCGGATGGTTGGGAACGGCAATGCTTTGCTATGTCACTCCTAAGGAACATCTTGCCCTGCCGGACAAAGAAGACGTACGTGTGGGAGTCATCACTTATAAGATTGCCGCCCATGCCGCCGACCTCGCCAAAGGACATCCGGGAGCACAGGTACGTGATAATGCATTGAGCAAAGCCCGGTATGAGTTCCGTTGGAAAGACCAGTTTGATTTATCACTTGACCCGGAACGTGCACAAAGCTACTTCCGTGCAGGACATCATATCGACGGAGAATACTGTACGATGTGCGGACCTAATTTCTGCGCGATGCGATTGTCACGTGATTTAAAGAAGAACAAAAACTAATCACTAAAAATTATGTTTTCAGACGAATTAGAAAAAATATCTTGGGAAGAGACGACAAAAGCCATCTATTCCAAAACGGATGCAGACGTACGACGTGCATTGGGTAAGAAAGAGCATCTGGACGTCAATGATTTTATGGCATTGATTTCTCCGGCCGCCGCTCCTTACCTGGAAGTGATGGCACGCCTCAGCCAGAAATATACATTGGAACGGTTCGGCAAGACCATCTCTATGTTTGTTCCGCTCTATCTGACTAATTCTTGCACCAACTCTTGTGTGTATTGCGGTTTCCATATCAGTAATCCGATGAAAAGAACCATACTGACAGAGGAAGAGATTATCAACGAGTACAAGGCTATCAAACGTCTGGCTCCTTTCGAGAATCTCTTGCTAGTGACCGGCGAGAATCCCGCAGCAGCGGGTGTTCCTTATATCGCCCGCGCTTTGGACTTAGCCAAACCTTATTTCAGCAATCTCCAGATTGAGGTAATGCCGCTTAAAGCAGAAGAATACAAGGAGCTGACCAATCATGGCCTGAACGGAGTAATCTGCTTTCAGGAGACTTACAACAAAGCAAATTACAAGACGTACCATCCGAGAGGCATGAAGTCCAAATTTGAATGGCGTGTCAATGGCTTCGACCGTATGGGACAGGCAGGTGTGCACAAAATCGGTATGGGGGTATTGATCGGTCTGGAAGAGTGGCGGACAGATGTTACGATGATGGCTTATCATCTGCGCTATCTGCAGAAGCACTATTGGAAAACGAAATATAGCGTGAACTTCCCGCGTATGCGCCCGTCGGAGAATGGAGGTTTCCAGCCCAATGTCATCATGAACGACCGCGAACTCGCTCAACTCACATTCGCCATGCGTATCTTCGACCATGATGTAGATATCTCTTATTCTACCCGTGAAAGTGCGGAGATACGCAACAACATGGCAACACTGGGTGTAACGACCATGAGTGCGGAAAGTAAGACCGAACCGGGAGGATACTACAGTTATCCCCAAACTTTAGAGCAGTTTCATGTCAACGATGAACGGAAGGCCGTTGAAGTGGAACGTGATTTGAAAAAGCTGGGACGTGAACCTATTTGGAAGGATTGGGACCAGTCGTTCGATTTCAAAAGATAGGCTGATGCGATACGACAGACAAATTATACTTCCTGAGATTGGGGAAGAGGGACAGAATAAGTTGCAAAAGGCAAAAGTGCTGATTGTAGGTGTGGGAGGGTTAGGCTCTCCCATCGCTCTTTATCTGGCGGGTGCAGGCGTAGGCTGTCTTGGTCTGGTAGACGATGATTCAGTAAGTATCAGCAATCTGCAACGACAGGTCCTTTATTCCGAAGAGGAGCTGGGAAAGCCGAAAGCCGTATGTGCCTCCCAACGTTTGACCTCGCTCAACAGTGAGATTGAGACAAGACACTACTCTGCCCGACTGACTGCGGAAAACGCAGACCGTATTATCCAAGAATATGATATAGTGGTGGACGGCTGTGATAATTTCGATACCCGTTATCTGATTAACGATATCTGCATCAAGCAGGGAAAGCCGTATGTATATGGCGCTATCTGCGGATTTGAAGGACAAGTCTCGGTTTTCAATTACGGAAACCGAAAGAAAAGTTATCGTGATCTTTATCCTGACGAAGAAGAAATGAAACGAATGTCACCTCCCTCTAAAGGAGTAATGGGAATTACGCCCGCCGTTGTAGGAAGTATTGAAGCAACAGAAGTTCTAAAGATAATCTGTGGTTTCGGTGACGTTTTAGCCGGTGAACTATGGACAATTGACCTGCGGACATTGCAATCTAACAAATTTTCACTATAAAGGTTGGTTTCTGATATAGTTAATTAGTAACTTTGCTAAAGAATCCAATTTTAACAAAGGGAAATGAAATTAATTGTAGTCACCACACCCACTTTCTTCGTTGAAGAAGACAAGATTATCACTGCTCTTTTTGAAGAGGGATTGGATATTCTACATCTTAGAAAGCCGGAAACTCCGGCCATGTACTCTGAACGGTTACTGACTCTTATTCCGGAGAAATATCATCGCCGTATTGTCACGCACGAGCATTTCTATATGAAAGAGGAGTTCAATTTGATGGGGATTCATCTGAATGCCCGCAATCCCAAGGAGCCACATGATTATGACGGACATATCAGTTGTTCATGCCATTCTGTGGAGGAAGTGAAAAACAGAAAACATTTTTATGACTACGTTTTCATGAGTCCTATTTACGACAGTATCTCTAAAGTGAACTATTATTCGACGTATACCGCCGAAGAATTACGTGAAGCACAAAAAGCTAAAATCATCGACTCGAAAGTAATGGCATTAGGCGGTATCAATGAGGAGAATCTGCTTGAGATTAAGGACTTCGGCTTTGGCGGTGCCGTTATATTGGGGGATCTTTGGAATAAATTCGATGCTTGTTCCGATCGTGATTATCTGGCTGTAATCAAGCATTTCAAGAAACTGAAAAAGCTATCGGATTGAGCGAATAAAGAGCCGGGCTTGTATTTTATATTGCAATCACTAGATTTAGATTTTATATAAAGGAAAAGGGAATCCCCGAATATTCGAGAATTCCCCTTTCCTTTATATTGTACAACGGTTCTTTATCAGAACTCATAATGGAAACCAAATGAAAGGTCTTCACTACCGAATGAAAATCCGTAACCATCAGTACCATACGCATAATCATCTCTGTATCCCAAGAATCCACATTTGGCAACAAGGCTAAAGTGATTATTCAATTTAATGGCAAGTCCCGGTTTGATCCCCAGCTCAAAGCCACCTTCGGAGTTGTCACCGTATTTAACAGAAGAAATTCCAATACCTCCATCCAAGAACAGACGTACTACTTTATTCTCGTAGTATGAATAACGAACATAAGGAGCAAAACTAAAAGCATTTTTAAAACCTACTGTTTCTTTGCTGTTATGAGCAAATCCTAAAGTAGCTCCCACTGCCCATCGTTCACTAAAGTTATATCCAAATTCCGGTTCAATCAGGAAAGATGTATTATCTGCATCGTCATTATGCCACAATGCCACATTTCCACCCACATAAAATTGTGCTTTAGCAGACAAAGCCGCCATCACTACAAAAATCAAAACTACAATTTTTTTCATTCTATCGTTGTTTTAGTTAAACATTCAGGCCTCTTAAAAGCCTAATACCTTAATTTTTCGGGGAACAAAAGTATAACCCTTTTTTGATTAAAACAACTTTTTAGTTAGTTTTTCATAAAGTACACATCTTGAGCAAGTGTAAACTTTGAGTAAACATCGCAACTAGTAATAGCAAATAATCGGCTGAAAAAATAGGCTGCAATCAACTCTATGAGATGATTACAGCCTACATAACAGATAGTTAAGTACCTAACCAGTGTATTTGACTATCCTTCTATAGCTGCCTGCGCCGCTGCTAATGAAGGGTGAATATCAGTGATTTACGAGCTTAGTGTAAAATAAAGCACCTTCTTTTCAGACACATTCTGCATATTATTGCACGGCAGCTATATGTAACCGATGTGCTCTTGCAGATTTTTCTGTATCTTACTTCATATGATTTTCAGTTTTAAATTGAACATTAATTGCACCGATATGGCACATATTGAGTAATTGTTTTCTATTATGACATTCTACACATAACTCTATTTCGAATTTTGTAGGAATGAGCATTTCTTGTTTATTTACCATGCACGTTCTGCATGTTCTGTATGCAAAATTAACGATTTTTTCCGAGAAACCACACGACTTTCATGTATTATTCTTCATTCAATGGCAAAAAATATCGTATTAGATTTCTCAGTGTCCATACAAAACGTTTTCACCTCACAAAAACCATTTCAGTAAAAAGAAAAAAGAAATAGGCTATTCATTAGTTTAGGTTTAAGTTTAATTTGTCTTATATATATATAAGGTAGTAAACTTGAACTGCTCCGAAACGAGTTTGATTTTATAAGATTAAAGAGGCATGTATATATACATGGGTAAACTAAACCTTAAACTTGGTTGTTGTATGGTTGTTCTTCTTTCTTTTTACCGATCAAAAATTAACGATATCATAGTAATAGTATTTACATGGTATTATATGAACAATAATGAGCAACCATCTAGTTATGGACAGTTGCTCATATATCTATACAGGCAATTAGCATCTCGTAGTAATGAAATTGTTAACTCTTACTTCCGACTTGGCTGAATGCAAGGTCGCCAAATGAATTTCTTTGTTAATCTTCCCTTAAAATCAACAGCATACCATATATCATCCTTCTCAACTAAAGCCAATACAGTTGGTTTTATCAATATTTCGTGTGCATAGTTTATTATTTCAGTACCCTGTCCATGCAAATACACTTCATGATTACTTGCATGAAGTAATTCTACTCTCCACAGACCCACATCTGACCACATTACAGAAGTATATTCCTCCACAATAACATCGTATAATGAATTGAATATAGTAAAACTATTATTAATTGGCTTAATTACACAGCCAAATCTTATTGGATATATCTTTTTGTCAAATGGGGCACCATTCAGAGAATAATAGTAAACATTTCCTCTTTTGTTATAAACACGAAAATAGTTTCCTAGTGGATCAATTCTATTGAACCATTCTCGAAACAATATTGTTCCATCATTCAGCATCACATTCATTTGCGAACTATACTTAGAAGCATTGAACCCTCCTTTTACTTCTCCACTACTGATAAGTTCATCTTCGTTATTATCTTCCAACAAATAGTAGTCGCCATAGAAACGGATTGTTCTTATTCCCTTAGGAAGTATTTTTTTGCCGTTGCTATCAACAAGATTATACAACGCGTGCCAATTTCCATGTGAAATGGGATCACAAATTATTTTTAAAGGTCCATCTGTTTCAACAGTATTTTCATCTTCAACAGTTGTACCATCCTTGAGAATTTTACAGAAACCTTTATATGGAACAAATTCTCTAGAATAGTTATCTAGAAAATGTTTTTTATCTATCATATTGTTTTACTATTAGTTAATATAAAATATGGTTGTTTTAACGTGTTGACTATTCCAAAAGCTATAGAACATTCATTTGATACCTCAAATCCGCAACCGATATGGTTTGAAGATTATTTTAATCTATGCTCATTAAAAACTGTAATCTGTGCACATTGCTATTTCATATACTCATAGATAAAAATAGGAAAAGAATTTAATACAGCAACACTTCTATTTGGTTTGACATGGAGCAAAAGTTGTCTTTCGAATATTGATAGTTGATTGATAACAGACTTCTCCTTTGGCATCGTATTTACTCCTGCTATAAGCAAGTTAGCTTTACTGACATTCATCTGCTTAAGATATTGCCAGTTGTCTTTTACCTTAATGTATTTTTCCTTGGTCGGCGTTTCGCCATCCTTGAACAATATGTGGTCAAGACTATTATAAGCCGAAAAATCACGAGATAGACGTTTGAAGTCCTTGCACTCTTCTCTGCTTACTACATAGTTGGCATAATCGTTGTCGGGAAGTTCCTTGGTATAGCGGATGGACTCAATCATCGGGTAGTTGATGTAGAGCTTTCCGTTCTCGGTTTCGTCTGCAAACAATGCCAGCATCTCTTCTACTCTTTGATTGATTTCTTCAAGCGAAAGGTGAGAGTTTTGGAAATCATAGTCGAAGAAAAGGAATATTTCCGAAATATCTGAACTTCTAATGCCGTTCAAGGTGGAGTCACCTCTTGCTGCCAAACGTTCTCGCATGACAGAAACAATGTCTCCACCGTCTTCATATTCCTTCAGCTCATTGTAAAGGTCATATATGTTGTTCCCGAAAGAACAAATGATATTGTCATTTACCTTCGGGAAATAGAGTCTTTCCAATGTTCTATACAGGCGAGGCTCACGCTCATCGCCTTCAAATACAAACAGAATCATAAGCCAAAAGTTCCACCTCTATATAGTTTCTCCAAGTTATGAGCAAAACGAAGTTCCTTGTCCGTCAAATCGCAAATAGCCTTTATTTCGTTGTTTCTAAGAATAAAGAAGCAGTCTGGACGAAGCAAGTCATTGGAAAGAAGGAATGTGTCGTGGGTGGTTACGAACACCTGGTTGTTGCCTTCAAACAATCGCTTGCAAATCTTATAGGAGAGTTCGTGGTGGTAGAAAGCATCAAATTCGTCGATGAAGACGAATGAAGCGTTGGCCATCTCTTTCAGCCAATAATACTGCAACTCCAGATTCCTTGTACCTGTGGATGCAACCCATTGGAACGGAATTCTCACACCGTTCATTATGCAGAAGAGAATGTTGTCGCCCTGCGTGTTAGGCGCAAACTCATACTCCTGACCACTTACTTCTTTCAAATAAGCAGCAAAGTCGTCAGCAAGGTTGTTCTTTATGATATACTCTTCCACGTTGCTGCCACCTTCCTTCAAACCAATGAATTCACGATAATCGAGACTTCTGAAGAACAGCATATTCTCTACGAAATCGCGAAGTTGCAACAAGGCATGGTCTTTGGGAAGTGGCACAGAACCCAACAGATAGTTTACTATAGAAATATTGTTGGCGCTGTCTTTAAGATTCTGAATGGCAACGGCGGTCAAGCCAAATTCTTCGGAAATAGCAAGTTCTTCTTTGTCTTTAACAAGAACTTCTTTGTTGTCAATAGTCAGCTTTTCGCTAATAATATCGCCTTTAAGTTCCGAAGCTATTTTACTGTAACTGTATGCTACCACATGATCATCGAAAGCAAATGTGTAATCGAATTCAACTGGCTCGTTGTGGCATGATGCACAAGCATAGTTCAGATAGTAATCAGGCTTCTTCCACTTGTGAGAAAGATGGTTGGCGATGTCGAATATTGCCAATCCGAAGTTCGACTTACCAGCTCCATTCGGTCCGTAGATAATGCCGTTCTTTACAATACCATTATGTACAGCATCGTTATTGAACGAATAATTGCTCGGATGAGACAAATCCCATTCGATACGATTCTTAAATCCTCTATAGTTCTTAACTGCAAATTTCGTTAACATGACAATATTTATTAGTGAATATTTCGACTGCAAAGGTACAAAAAAAGAACGTATCCGTAAATAAATTACGGCACATATTGTCATATACTGCAATTATTTAACAATTCGCATCGGTTTACAACTGCTCAACGTCTAAAAAATACGCCAAAGTCAACTTTAAAGTTTCTGGAAGATACATCAATTAAAAGAGATAAAAAACAAAAGATTCTCTATAAGCATACTGATTGGGGACACACATGGCATTGTCTGTATTCACATTATAGTGTATTTCTCTAATCCTTCCATTGTCTTTCAGACGAAGGAACTATCGCTCGGCAGAATTGATGTAAACATCATTCTGCTCTCGCTTAACCGTTCCATTCTATTTCATTAATTAAACGTTCAACTTCGCCTTCCACTCGTGGGGCTTCGTCCTCACGCAGAGAAATGGCCAAAGATAATCTGTCCACCCATTCGGTTTTTGTACCAATAGCAGTGACTGGTGGGTATTTCCATGCTTCAATGATGATGTTCCCATCAAATTCGTTGGGTCGCACTAAGACTCCCGATGATTTGAATTCCCGTAGTTGTTTGACTGGCACCATGATTATTCTTTCCGGATCGGGATTCAACCACGTGTAATGTGCAAGGGCGTTAATGCCACATACAGGGAAATTATCGTCTGAAAGGAAATCGTCACAGTAAATGCGCTCTTCAACAGGGTTAACGAGGAACGATTGGGCTTGCTTCCACAGTTCCATTCCTTTCTTGTCAAAGTGGATGACCTTCCGCTTAGAGCCTCCAGATACTTTTTGGCAAAGCCCCAAGTCTTCGAGGCAAGTAATACCAAGTGTAATGCTTGCGTAGGAGTACGGAATTTTGTTCTCAATATCACGTGCAGCCAATCCTTCGATACTCTCTATCTGAAGATGATAGAGCAGCAGGTATTGTGCGACAGGCGTTAAAACCTTAGCTTGTTTGGTTTTACGAATGCGCTCATTAGCCAGAAGCATAGGCAAATGGACGTATTTGTCAGATACAACGAAATACACGTCTTTGTCGATCAGTCTCTGCCGTTCATAGGCAGGACAAGTTGGCAACAAGAATACGGTAGGAAGCTGGAATAACGAAGTAAGGTTGTTTGCTGTAACAGACAAGCCACGTGGGGTAGCTACTTTATCTTTAGGTTCTGCGAATAGCAATGGCATACCATGAAACTCTCCATCGTAGAACTTGTACGACAACATTTCTCCGATGGTAACACCTTTCATCTGCGCCTTGCTTCGTTCTTGCAGTTGTATAGGTCTTCCTAATATGGCGATCTCTTTCATTTTAACCATTCTGCATTATTTTAATACATCATTAAAATGATGCAAAAGTATTAAAATAATCTGAGATAACCAAAGATTTTCAGACAATTTATATAAGATATGCGTCATCCACCATATAATCATAACGAACTTCTCCCATACACTTACATTCCATCGAAGAGATTTAGTAAACATGCTTCATAATGTCAGTGTGACATTAACCTTATTACCACCATTTCGAAACTTTATAGTATGATTATTGAAATATTATCATACTTCTATTATAATCTGTGTTAAGACTGAATTGGTTTTTCGTGTGTTTTTTCGTCAATCATATAAAAGTCTGTTCCTTTGCAATGCTTTTGGGAGTTCTCCTGCCTTTTGAGAGTATTTCCGAGTATGATAACAAACAAAGGATAACAATTAAATATCAGATTGAAAAATGTCAGGATTCGTAATTTTTGCGCTCGTCCTCACCTTTGTCTATGTGGTCTACTTTGCTGTAATGATCACACTAGACCTCCATGGCAAGAAGGATGAAAAGAAATCAGAAGAAGAGACCTATGATGTAGGGGATATGACCAACGAGGAACAGCCTGTTGCAATAGAAGAACGCAACGACAATCCTGACGAAGGTGATATGACCTTCATCGAACAAATCACAGATGATGGGCTTAGAGTTGTTAACCCAACTGGGAATGTAACTCCCCACTCTTCTTTTATCGAAGAACCACCAATAACGGAACAGCCATCATCAACGACAAGTGAAGAACTCAACGAGAAAAACGATGAATTCCTGGAGCACATTGAACCAGAACATCAATGTAGTTACCTCTCAGAAGAGTTTATGCAGAATCTCAACAATAAGCACAACACCCGAAAAATAGAAAAGAAGAATGCCAGAGATAAACTGTAAAAAGAATCATTTGTTTGCCATATTGTCGATATGTGTCATGCTCTTCCAGCCAATGTTGGCATCAGCCAAATGCGGAGGTGTCGATTACAGCTGGGGAGCAGACGCACTGAGCAATGCTCATGATTTTACGGTAACAATGATGCTCTATGTTGTCTATCTGGTGTATGCCATAGCAGCCATCGTAGGCATCATAGGAGCTTTACAAATCTATATAAAGATGAATACAGGCTTAGGGATGAGTATGTGAAACTGAGACGCGAAAGGCAAAAGATTGAGAGCAGAGACAGTATGGATGAAACATACAGAAGGTTTAGATACGTAAGATACGCAGATGATTTTCTCATAGGGGTTATCGGAAGCAAGGCTGACTGCGTTAAAATCAAGTCGGACATTACCAACTATATGGAAGAAAACCTCAAGTTGGAACTGTCGCAGGAAAAAACATTGATAACAAACGCACAAACGCCCGCGAAATTTCTTGGCTTCGAGGTTTCCGTTCGTAAGTCCGATGCTGTCAAGCGGAACAAGAACAATGTGCCAGCCCGCTATTACAACGGTAAGATAGTCTTAAAGGTCGCCATCGAAACGGTGCGGAACAAACTGGAAGAATACAGTGCCATCAGATACAAGGTCGAAAATGGCCGACAAGTTTGGTTTGCAAAATTCAGAGGCAATCTTATGAAGAAGAAAATCGAGGACATAGTGGCGGCATATAACTCTGAAATCAGAGGGTTCTACAATTATTACTGCATTGCCAATAACGTGGCATACGCACTCTCAAAGTTTGGATACATCATGGAGTACAGTATGTACCATACCATTGCAGCAAAGACCAACAGCACTGTAAGCAAAGTCATTGACAAATATAAGATTGGGAATGATATTATAGTGCCATATCAAGATGCAAAAGGTAACTTACGGCACAGAAAGTTCTATAATGAGGGATTCAAACGTAAACCGCCAATGTACTATACGGAGGTAAACGACTTATCCTACACAATCGCAATTCCACAACCGACGCTGACCGAGCGATTGGAGGCGAGAACATGTGAATTATGTGGAAAAGTCGGGCCTGTAGTCATGCGTCATGTCAGAAAGCTAAACCAGCTTAAAGGAAAGACTGAATGCGACAGGCTGATGCTTGAAAAGCATAGGAAGACATTGGTCGTCTGTGAAAAGTGCTATGCCAAAATACACAACCATGCTAAATAAAGTCATGTTATCAACGGAGAGCCGTATGCGTGGAAACATGCAAGTACGGTTTGGGGGCAGGTACGGGAAAACCTACCGCCGAAAGGCGGCAAGGCGTCCTGTACCGAGCCTACGTACAGGCAGAGGTGGCAATCTGATAAACCTTGTAGAGCGACTTAATCCGTCATG
>OJSE01001881.1_pt1 | contig 25053 bp, 33 predicted proteins | sample 1599351 | NCBI WGS metagenome assembly OJSE01 (sample SAMN04168656, study PRJEB22393) | human gut metagenome | biome: human gut microbiome; feature: stool | host: Homo sapiens | collected 2014-03-17 | reverse complement strand
AACCAGATATGCGGCGAGTTTATCTGTTGTCAGCAGTACGTAAAACGGTATTCCAAAGAAGTCTGCAACATTAGCAATATCTGCTGGCATCCAATCAGCCTTTCCGTTGAGTTTTCTACTCAAGGAAGGCTGCTTTATTTTCAAGGCAGCGGCCAAGATCTCCTGTTTGGGTTTATAGAAAGCCACAAGCAATCGAATATTGCCTCGCGCAATGCGTTGGAATTCTTGTGCGGCGGCGGTTTGAGTGGATTCAATATTGTTCATATACGTAATTGTATACGAAGTGATTTGCTTTATAGTTGAAAATGCGTATATTTATACACATGAAGTATAAAGATGTTGTGACTGCGTATAGAATTGATGAGCAGAGGAAGCGAAATAAGCTGACGCAGGAGTATCTTGCCCATTATTTGGGTGTTACCCAGGCGTCGATTTCAAGAAAGTTGGCAGGTAAGGCCCCGTTCACTTCACCAGAAGTGAAGTCTTGTGCATTATTGCTACACACCTCAACGGATTACCTGTTAGGTCTTCAAGAATCTGCAAGTCGGGAGGTCGTCGCATGAGCGAGAGAGTGTTGTGGCTTCGGTTGTGCGTGACCGGACCGACTCCCGAGTGCGGGGAGATTGTCGGCCTGCGCATCGTCGACAGGCAGGCGCATCGCACGATGTTCGACGCGTTCTTCCACCCCGTCAGGGAAGACGGCTGGAAGAGCGTGCCGGCAGGAGGGGTGAACGTGAACCTGGCGAACCGTTTGCCGTTGAACATCTACGTGGATGGGATCGAACGGATTCTGTCCGGTGCGACTTTGCTGCGGGGCGAGCATGTGGAACGCGACATCCGTTTCCTGCGCGCCGCCGGCGTCCGTATCGAGGACCAGGTCGTGGAGCGCAGCGTCACGGCCGAACATCATAAGAGACTTGCGTCGGGGATTGCCGTCCCCACGCGCACCGGGAACCGGGCTTGCCGGCCCATCCCGGTGGGATGAACAACCATCCCTTACCCGAAACAAACCCATCCACCACCCATCTGCAGCGAAAAGAGAGAACCAGGAATGCCAACCCTACAAGCGCGTGCGGCCCACGGCGGCCACAGCGGATCGACGCCCCTCGGCGACCGCGGAAGCGACGTCGTGGACGAACCCGTACGCGTCATCACAAATCGCGGCGGCGAGCACACAGCCGGACATGACACCCGGATCATGCAGCTCGCCGTCCGTGACGCCCACGGACAGCATCCAACGCAGCCCATCCAGGACGGCGGGATCCACGACATCGCGGAACAGTCTATCGGCCATGGCCATGCGATAGGCCAGCCAGGCCAGGCTCGCCCGCTGCTCGAGCGTCGTTTCGTCATGGGCCAGCGCCTCGTACCGAATCGCGGCTCGGACCGTCACGATCGGGGAGACATGGAGACGCAGGGGCATCGATGCGCCCTGCAGGAACCCGGATATCCGGTCCACCGTCATGAGACGGCGGCGGAGGACGAGGGAGAAGCCCGCAGTGTTGTCTTCCATCATGACCGCCGATCGTTTGGTCTTGACGATATCCGTTCCATCCATCCACGCGTCCCACAGGTGATATCGGGCGCACGGGACGGTCCGTGAAAAAGAGAATGCCCGCACGCGAATTGCCGTTCGCGTGCGGGCGATGGTCCCATCCTTTACCCATTTGCATTGCCCCTTGCCGGACGAATCCGGCTCGGGCGAGGGAACCAGCAGAAGCCAACCCCACCAATCATCACATCAGAAGGAGCCGGCAAGACCGACCCCGACCAATCGTCGGACCAGAAGACCAATCGTCGGACCAGAAGGAGCCAATCATGACCAATTCTTACATCAACCCCACCCAGCCGACCACCGGCGAACCCCGATATTCACAGGATGCCCCCGCATGGCAGGACGTGGAGATCGTCGACGTGCCCGCCGTGGAGGAGCCGGAGCCGGCCGAGGGCGCTCCCGAGCCGATCCGCATCATAGACGAGCCGGAACCGGGGGAGGCCACGGCCGGCGACGCGGTCATCGAATACACGCGCGACCACCTGCCCGTCAACATGGGCGTCGACACGAACCAAAGCGATTTCACGCGCGAACAGGCCGAACAGCTCGTCGGCGACATCCAGGAACAGCTCTACGAGACCGCGAAAAGCCAGAAACGCCTTCACGACCTGATCGCCCAGGCGTACGACGGACGCGCCTGGATCGCCCTCGGATACCCCGCGGGACTGATCGGCTGGAACCAGCTATGCCAGGACAGGTTCACCGCCGACGCCGTCCGCATGACCGTCCAGCAGCGCACCAACCTCATCCTCAGCTTCCAGGAGGACCCGATCAGCAATGTGGCCCTCGCCGCGGCGCTCGGGGTGAGCGATAGGACGGTCGGCCGCGCGCTGAAAAAGAACGCGAAATCCCCGAAGGGTGCCTCCGCGAAGCCGAAGCCGGTCGTGGGTGCGGACGGCAAACGCCACAGCGTGCCGGAGCTCACGCCGGCGGAACGCCTCGAACTCGACGCGAAGATCCATGACATGAACCTGCCCGTCGAGGAGGGCGGCCAGGGCATGACCCAGCAGGAGATCGCCGCCAGGCTCGACCTGGCGCAATCCACGATCTGCGCGAGCATCAAACGCGAGACCATGCGGCGCATGAGCGAGGGTCTCGAACCCGCGGCCCCGGCACCGGTCGACGAGACCGGCGCGATCGGCGTGCTGCCCGACAATACTGCGATCGACCTGGGAGGCGACCGTCTCGCCGCGGACGACATGAACTTCGTGGAAGCGTTCCGCACCGCCGCGGGAGACGCGAACGCCGGACTGACCCGCCTCGTGGAGCTGATGAGCTCCAGCCGGTGGCAGCCAGGCAGCGAGGCCGTCGACGAGATCGTCACCCGCGCCGGCCGCGACATCAAGGGCGTGCTGGCCAACGTGGGCCCGTTCATGCGCCTCGTCGACCACGACCTCGAGGACATGTGGCCCGCCGACGAGAACGACCGCAGCCGCGACCAGGACGAGGTCAACGGACTGTTCGACCAGATCCTGACCGTCGCGTCGGAATGCGCCTGACCCGTTAGCAGAGAAGGCCGGCCATGAGGGCCGGCCGGAGAGGAACCGGTATGAACGACAAGAAAACCAAGGAAGCGGACGGGCGGGAGAGCGTGAGCATGCTGCCCGGCGTGACGGTGGGCGTGATGATCGCGGTCATCGCGTTCGTGCTGAGCTTCGACGCGTTGAGGCTCGTGTTCGTGTCCAGCGGCATCAACCCGCTCCTGTCATGGGGAGGCCCCCTGTGCGTGGACGGCACGATCCTCCTGTGCACGTGGGCGACATGGGGGTTCCGCAAAGGCCACATCCGCGGACGCTGGTACCCGTGGGCCGGACTCGTGCTGTTCAGCCTGTTCAGCGTGACGGGCAACGCGTTGCACGCATGGCTCAACGCCGGCGGCATGCTCCCCACGTGGGGTGCGCCCGCGATCATGAGCATCCCGCCCATCGCCCTGCTCTACTCCACCCACCTGATCGTGATCATCGCCGGCGACCGCCAGGACAAACTCGCCAGGACCACCGGCAAGGCCGCCGGCCCCGATGACGGGCACCCCGGACATGCCGAGACCATGCCGGAAACGGCCGGACCGGAGCCGGCCAAGACGGCGGAACCCGCATCCCCGAGCCCGTTGGACCGTTACCTGTTCGATCCGCCGGCCCAAGCGGAGACCGACGCGAATCGGGAAAAGAAGGAGGATCCGGCGGAGGACATCCCGTTCGACCAGGACCTCTCATGGCCCTCCGTGACGTCCACGACCACGACGTCCGCAAGGCCCACGGAGTCCACAATCCACATGGTCCGCATGGACCAGGCCCATGCGGACCAGGACCTTGCGGACCAGGACCGCATGGGCCGGAAACCCGAGATGGATCCCAAGGGCCAGCCGGGCCCGGAGGCAGGGGACCATGAGGTCCACGCCGAACCTGAGCCCGCGGAATCCCACGAAGGGGCCATGTCCGGCCCGGACCGTTCCTCCGACACGGGATCGGCCCACGATGCCGGCCCAAAAGCCGGTGAGCCGGCGCGCAAGACGACGGCCGGCTTCGACCCCGACGAATGGCTTGCATGGGCCGACCGGCTGAAGGCCAACGGCGAGACGGTCACCTCGACCAGGGCCGTTGCCGACGGTCTCGCCTCGTCCACCACCACGGCCAAACGGCGCCTGCACACGCTGCGCCGCGAGCATCCCGGAAGGTTCTGACCATGAGGAAAAGCGATGAACCGTTGACGGACACGCTGGTCCGCTGCCTCGCCGACCCCACGGACCTGAAGGGCCTCGAACGTCTCGAGAACGACGGGGACCAAGCCGGGGCCAGGCTCATGCGAGCCCGCCTCGCCGACCAGGCCGCCGTCCGGCTCGACGCCGCGCTGGAGGACAACCGGGCGCGCGTGCGCCGGCAGCTGGGCCGCGACTGGGCATGGGCCACGGACGAGGTCATGAGCGACCTGACGATACGCACCATCCGTCGGCTCGACTACTGGCACCGCACCAACACGGACCGGGCCGAGGGAGGGGCGACGAGCCTGGCCGCGTTCGTCAACCAGCTCACCGGCACCGTGGTCGGCGAATGGTTCAAAACCCAACGGCCCAAACACCGCACGGGCATGACCCAGACCCCGGAACGGCGCGCGGGAAGGCTGAAACCGCCCACGGACCCGGACGACCGGACGGCGTGGGAACGGTGGCGCCGGCACGAGCAGACCCTCGCCGACTCCGACGTGATCTGCGACGCATCCGACATCTTCGAGGGACGCGACGGCGACGGCGAGAGCCCCGGATCGCCCGCCGCGGGCGACCGGGAAAGCTACCGGCAATGGGACGGCGACACGGCGGACGCCCCATTGCCGGTCAGCGCCGGATACAAGACGGACATGGAGGCCCTCGCCCTCGCGGTCCAGGCCGAATGGGGGCTGGCCGCCTGGAAACGGATCCTGACCCGGTGCATGACCTCGAACCGCGCCCGTCCCCTGCTCAGGGAGATCCGCCACTGGCTCGAGGCCCACCACAACGGGACCACCCCGAGACTGGACCGCTACCCCTACCTCAGGGCATGCGCCGGCACAGGCGCCCGTAATCGGCCGAAAACCGGCGATGGACGAGTGAAAGAACAAACGAAAGGACAACGGGAAGCCGGACGACGAGGCCCGCGAACCATAGAGGAACGAAAGGAACGACCATGATCACGATGATGACGGCCCCGGCAGGGGCCGAACCCGACGCCGTCACCCTGCAGATCCCCGCGATCCCCATGACATGGGAACAGGCGTCGATCATGCTCGACGCGACGTTCGACGCATGGAGGATGCTCTCCGGCGAGATCGACGCCGCCCGCGGCGACGACTGGCAATGGATCCAGGAGATCCTCGCCCTGCCCGCGCACACCCGGTACATCAAGGCCGCGGGCGACGAGGCCATGGTGTGCTCCGCCGCGATGCGCGAGACATGGCCCGGCAGATGGCATGATCTGCTGCGCGCACGCGTGCAGGACGTCATCGACGCGCTCGTCTCCCACGAACGGGAGATCCGCGCCATGGACCCCGGCATGTTCGCGCGCATGCCCTCGCCCGCCCTGTGCGACAGGGTGCGGAAACGCCACGACCCGACCCGGACGACATTGGGCATGACGGTGCAAGAGCTCGCCCGATGAGGCGACAGGAAAGGAACGGAAGACGATGCGGATCATCATCGACGGACACGGCAGGATCGACCGGCAGGCCATGGCCGTGGAACGCCTCAAGACCATCGACATGACGCCGGCCGGGGGCGGGGACGCCCAGGACTGGGTAGGCGCATGGCTCGACGGGTTCGACCAGGCGCTCGACCTGTGCCGCGCCCTCGAAACCGCCCTCGACGCCGACACGGGGAAGGAGCTGTCCGGCGATGCGCGATGACGGACACGAGGACAGGAACGAGGAAGCCATGGGCCGCGCCGCCGCATCGGCGGGAGCCCGGTACGGAAGCCTGGAACCCACCAGCAAGGCGTTCGACAGGCTCATGCAAGAACACAAGAAGGAACGCGAAACGAAAGGGGCAAGACCATGAGCTGGCAATGCACGTCATGGGCGCTCAGGGAGGCGCCCGCACCCACGGCCACGGCCAGACTCGTGCTCATCGCCCTGGCCGACCGCTGCCAGCCCGACGGGCGCAGCGCATGGCCCACCGTGGACACCCTGATGGCCGAGGCGCACACGAGCGAATCCAGCGTCAAACGTGCCCTGAAGGCGCTCGAGGAGACGGGATGCATCCGCCGGGGCAACCAGAAGCTCGCCCAATGGGACGAGCACGGCAACTACGTGCCCGACCCGTACCGGTCCGTCGTCTGGGAATGCTGCATGAACGTGACCCTCGAGCACGTGTCCGAGAAACCCGGACGACAGGCCAGGGCGGAACGCGCCGAACGGCTCGAAAGCGTCGACGCGACGGACGGGGCAAAAGGCGCCGGTTTTAGGGGTGTCAAAATGACACCCCTGGAAAACGGCGGAAACAAGCCAAAACACAGAGGTGTCAAAATGACACCCCTGGACGATGACGGCCAGGCCAGGGGTGTCACTGGTGACACCTCCAGAGGTGTCACCAGTGACACCCCTATAGTAAGAACAAATACTTCTAAACAAATATCCCCTTTGCCTCCTACGGAGGCATCTCCCCGGACCGGGGAGAGCCGCGACGGGAAAAACCAAACCGCCCACATCATCGAAGCCGCATCCGCGCCGGACGAGGCGAACCGCCCTATGGGTGAGCCCGACGACGAACGCTGGCAAGACGCCGGCCCCGAACCGGAAGAGCGGGTCCCCGCCGGGATACGCGCCAGATGGATCCTCGACCGGCTCGAAAACCGCCGAGCCGCCATGGGCCTGACCCCGCGGCCAGCCGGCCCACGCGACCTCGACGCCGTGACCCGGCTCGTCGAACGGCTCGACGCCGCCGGCGAACCCGACACGAGCGGGCTCATGGAACGGGTCCTCGACCACGCGCTCGACAACGGGTTCCAGGCCAAACGCGTCGACACGGGACGCCGCTTCGCCCGCCTGTTCGACGAACTGCGCGACGACCTGATCTGCGACCAGCGAACCCTCGAACGCCGACGCCGGGAGCATGCCGACGCCAGCCAACCCACCGGAAGCGACACGGGGGAGAGCCGGCCGGCGGAACCGGAATCCTACGAGACCCGGGCGCGCCGCATGCTCGCCGACCGCATCGGCGCCGACGCCGACGGGCCGACCGCCATCCGCGCCCTCGCCGACAGGCTGCGCCTCGACCCCGACCCGGATCCCGGCCAGGCCTCACGCTACATCGAGCTCGCGCTCCGGGCCGGCCGCAAAACCCGGGCCGAACAAGCCCGTCTGCACGCCGAACGATCGAGGGAACTCCACGACTACCGCGCCTCGCACGGCGGCAGCTGCTTCGCCGGCAACTGGCAACTGGAGCAGGCAACATGACGGGCTCAACCAAGACACCCGAACACGCGGACTCGTGCCCAATCCATGAGTCCATGCATGGCCGCTCGCCAGGGGAAGGACGAGGAATGAATCATCAGGAAGACGAGAACGCCGAAGCGCCAGGCATGGGGCCTGATGGAATGGCATCAGTCCATGACGTCGGCGCGTACGCCCCTCAAACGGCTGGTCGTGGCGATCCAATTCCCGTCACCGTCGCGGGTCTCCCACTTGACGGCGAAGTATTCCTCACCGGATACTCCAGGAGAGGAAGCGACGGAAGGACATTGTCCCGCCCTGACGGACATCCCGCCAGGTTTGGCGATTGGAAGGAATGCCCAGCAACTGTATCCTGCCTCCTGCCCACGTTCCAAAGCAAAGGGAAGGGAGCAGGGACCGCCGTCGGCATATACGACCTGAAGCATGAGAAGGACATCGGGCTCCAGGACGCGGTGGCCGGACTTCTCGTTGAGGCCACGCGCTGCCTCATTCGTGGGCACGGACAATACGAGACAAGCGCCGTGATCGGCGGCCCAGGCATCGATGTACCTTTTCAGGGCGAGTGCGACGCCCCTGCGCCTGTACTCGTCGACGACTGCGATCCCCTCGACTTCGGCGACCGTACGCCTGACAAGCTCCGCGCACTGATACGCTCCGGCCGACGCGGAGAAATACCCGAGGAACGACTGGGCTGCCTGTATTCCTGGCGTGACGAAGGCGGCGCCTATGAGGCCGTCCTTGGAGAACGCCCCTATAAAAAGAGGCCTCAACGTGCCGTCATCCTCGACCGGCCGCTTTGGGAATTCTATATCGGCAAGATGAGGGATCTGTTCGACAATCAGACGCTTGGCCCTCTTTATCTCCACCTTATTGACCACTGGTCTGATCCTGACGATTCCGACACCGTCGAAATGATCAACGGACTCGATGCCGGAACCCCCGCATTGATTGATTCCATCCTTCATGATCCCGATTATCCGCCATCGGCCCGATATCGGCAATAAAACAATGCCGACGGTCATCGGAATCGGACAATCATCGGCGGCTTCCCGTCGGGCCGCCGATGGTATCGAGCCATTGCTTGTTGGTCGGGGCATCCGCCTCGGCCTTTTCCGCGGAATTCAATGCTCGTCCGCTTTTAGATTCGTCCATATTCGTCATGCCTTCTTCTGCGGGAGGGGAAAATGAGCTTTGTTGTCATCGCCGTGTTGATTGTACTGACCGCTTTGGCCGTCGGATATGTGGGGTTGCTCTTGGAAGAACACGCGGAATGGAGGGAATGGCACGTACCACGAGGCAAGGAATTCATATCCTATCCATTGGAATACGGGGAACATGACGGGCTGCTCCTGACGGACGTGGAATACGCCACCTGCAAGGACCTGCTCGAGGTGCGCTACACCGTGGAGAACCGGAACAAGGGACAGACACCGGTCCGCAACGACCTCATCCTGGCGTTCCAGAACGGCATCGGGCTCAGGACCGTGTCCCCGACGACCTGGACCGTGATGCTCGAGGGAGCCCATGCGCGAATGACCCAATCATTCCGGCTCAGGGACCGGAGCGCACCGCCCGTGATCCAACCGGACCGGACCTGGTGACGGCCGATTCCCTTCCCGACGAATCCATCGGGGAACGGCCGCTTCCTCCTTGTAAAAAATAAACCCCGCGCCGTGCGGCCGCGGGGCTCTCGCATCGTTTCCTATTCCATCGCTTTCGGACGTCCGGGTCTGAGCTCGCGGGTCTGCGCCCATGCGCGAACCGCGTCCTCGGAATAGAGGGGGCCCTGTGAGGTCTCTATCACCGGCTTGGGAAAGGATTCGATCCTGGGAAACGCGTACGCCCTCTGTCTGGTGACGCCGGTCATGCGCGCGATCTCGGCGTAGCCCACCACCGGCGGGTATAGGGGTTCGCGGTTTCGCGCCACGGCGTCGGCCCATTCCCTCGCTTCGAGTCCGGTCACCGTCGCGCCGGGCATGTTCTTCTCAAGGAGCGTAAGGGCCTTATCCAGCGCTGTCTCCCCGTCCGGGGCGTCGACGGCGAGGGTCAGTCCGCCGCCCGTGTGCCCGGGGTCGACCGCCACCGAGGCCCCGTATCTTCCGAGGGCTTCCATGAGGTCGAACGCCGCGTCCTCGTCGAGTCTCGCCTTGAAGTCAAGGGAAACCTGCCATTCTCGTGCTCTCGTCATGTTTCACCTATCCGATGTATTGCATGGCGTGCGCCGGGAGATGCCTCCATGGGCGCACGCCATCCAGCCGCCCTAGCGGTCGAAGGTTGATGGGGGAACAGAGGGTGTGCTAATCTTGCGGTGACAAGCCTAGGAAACTTCGTCTCCGCAAGATTAGCGACCGCTCACTCTTGGAACCCGCCGCGTCTCAGGTATTTCAAGCAATTCTCATACCATCTGGCATCCGAAGGTGTCTTGTGTATGGGAACGCCCGGCTTCGACTTGTCGGGTGGGTAGCACATCCAGCCTTTCTTCTTGGCTTCGATGCGCCATCCCTGTTCCTTGAGCTTCTCAAGGAGCGGCTCTGTTCTTTTATCCTTTATCTGCGATAATCCTTCGACTATCAGCCGTCAGCAATATTTTTGCTGACGTTGACAACAATAACGTTGTTTATTGTCATTGTCAACATTTTGTTTTGGGGCTGCGGACACGAAGGAAGATCGGTCTTGCGCGGCGGAGGAATCCCCCGATATAGAAGGGGCCACGGGTGGCATGGGCGAAGGGGCCACAAGGCAGGGCCCCGGAGAGGCAAGGAGCCGCACATGCAGGACCACAGGACGGAAAGACCGGCCGGACGAGTGTCCGGAATCCCGGGAGGGACCGCACCGGAGGCGGGGACGCCATGGGCATGACGGGTTTCTCGGACGCCGAGATGGCATTGCTGTCCGGACTGGACGCCGTAGCATGGGTCACCCGCACGCGCATCACCTACAAGGACTCGTTCAAACGCGAGGCCATCGAACGCTACCGGCAGGGCGAAAGCCCCGTCAGGATCTTCCGCGAGGCGGGGCTCGACCCGCGCATCATCGGCAACAAACGCATCGAACGGTGCATCGCCCGGTGGAAGCGCGAACCGCCGGACGCCGGGACGACGCGCCCGCACGCCCCGGCCGCCGACGCCGGCAGGGAGGGAAGACCCGCGCCGATGAGCGTGGTGCTCGCCCAGACCATGCGCATCAACGCACTCGAGGAACGGCTCAGACGGCTCGAACTGAGCATGGCGGACGGGAACGCCCGATGAGCGCGGACCCGAACCCCGTCGACCGGCTCGAACAGGCCGCCACGCAGTTCAAGAACAGCGACGTGATCCAGCTCGCGGTCCAGGGACTCCTGCTCGAAGGGGTCGCCCGCGACCTGCGCCGGTGCGACGCGGCCACCGTCGGCTGCGTCGAACTGTCCGCCTGGCTGAACCGGGGGATACGGGAGCTCGAACGGCGCAAAAGGATCGTGGACGCGCAGATCACGCTCATCGGCACCCGCCACGGGGAATACACGAGATACACGAAGTACGGAAGGAACCTATGAACAACGACACCGGCGGCGACCACCCCATGCCGGGCACCCGCATGCGCAGGCTGTTCGACGAGAACCTGTCCATGATCGAGACCATGACGAGGATCGAGATTAGACGTCTGGGCCGCATGCCCCGCGGCACGCACCTCGGCCAGGACGACGGGAACCCCGTCACGGACCTCCTGCCCGACCGGTACCTCGACCGGTACGACCGCGAATTCCTCTACCGCATGCTCGGCGCCGCAATACGCCTGCGCGCCCGCCTCGCCGACCCGACCGCGAACCATGCGGCCCACAGCGTCATCGAGGAGATCCTCATCAGCAGGGCCATCCGGCTCATCGCCGACGACGACAACGAGGAGGGCAGCGGACTCGAGGCATGGCTCGAGGACTGGCTCGGCGACCTCGACATAGACCGCCTGTACGACCCGGCGGCCGACGAGGCCACACTCGCCTCGGACCCCGCCACCGGATCGGGCGACATGCGCTTCGACCACTGGTTCGAGGACCAATACTGGGCCGACGAGACGGACGGAGGGGAGTGATGGACGACGAACGCCGCAAGGCCATCCTCCTCGCCCTCGCATGCCTCGCCATCCTCATCCTCCTGATCATCGAATGCGCGATCATGCCGCGGATGGGATGGCTGTGGATCGTCACCGCCGCCCTCGACCTCGTCCTGCTCGCCATGTGCGTCAGACACATCATCCGCGGAGGCCGCAAGTGAACCCCGTCACCGGGGCCGTGCCGCCCCTCATCAGGGGACACGGCATCCGCTTCGAGGTCGACCGGTGGACATGGAGGCGACTGGATGCGGCGAGGTTCGACGGGGAACGCCGCCACCTGCTCGCCACACGCGGCAGACCCTGGCACGCCGACCCCCGACGCGGCGGGGATACGGACGCGCTCGAGACCTGGCACCTGCTCGCCGGCCGCCACCACGGCGGCGGCATGGGACTGACCGTCACCGGACCCGGCGGGAAGCTGGACGTCTCCTGGGAACCCGACGGGGCCATCCCACCGGACGGCAGGTTCTACCCGAACCCCGACCCGTCGGCCGCATACCCGCTGCTCGAACTCGAACGCGCCGGCATCATCCGCCCGGTCGAACCCGCCATCACCGTCTACGGGCCCTACGGGCGGCCGACCCGCCTCATGGAAGTCACCGAACCATACCATAACCCCATGCTGCGCGCGCTGCGGATGAGATGAGAATGGGGGGAGGACGCCGCCTCAGGAAAGAGCGGGACCCCCGTCACGCCATATGGGAACGGCGGAAGACTGGTCGGGCTCAGGCATCGGCCGCCCGAAACCCGGCGAGCCATACGGGGACGCCCATGCGGGCCCGGAGGGATCATACAGCCCGGTGACCGCCTGCGAGGCGTACTCGCGCCAGGAGAGGGATTCGACGGTGGCGACGAGCATTCGGGCCGGCAGGAACCTTCGCATCTCGTCCAGAAAGGCGTCCGAAGACAACACCGACGGGATCTCACGCAGCCGGCCTGCGCGCGCCTCCCATTCTCCGACCTCCCCGTATTCCCCAGCCTTGAGCGTGGCCATCCGGAACGCCCGAGACGCATCCACGTCGGCCCTGGACGACAGCCAGCACATGTCCCACAGGTCACGACGGCGGATATGGGAGGAGCATGCAAACGACAGAAGCTTGTCCGCGAGTATCTCGGTGGGGCTTTCCACCGCCAGGATGATGTCCCCGGCGATCGCCGACACGGAGGGATAATTGACCCTGACCGGCCTCGTCTGCGGCTCATGCGCCGGCACCGATGCGACCTCCAGCTTGATCGACTGGCTCGGCAGATCACGACGTTGCGCCGCCGTGCGGATGGATATGCGCCATCTCCTCACCAGGCCCTCGTCCCGGACCGGTTCGCGAACCTTCACCTGCACGTCCGGGGACATGCCGGCGAGGGAGGACCTGACGCATTCGCCCAACCCCCGAAGGTCATCGACGCCGAAACCCGTGCCGCCGGCGAAGTCGAGGTCCTCGCTGTAACGGGGGGACCCGTGGCACAGACGCAGGCTCGTGCCTCCTTGGAACACGATCGGGCCGAAGAAGCCGCCGTCCTGCATGGCGGAAAGTATCCGGTAATGCAGCAGTTCCTTCTCCACCACGGGAAGCAGGGCACCCATGCCTTCCGAACGCGCGATGCCCGCCGCGACCGCCTTGTAGTCGAACGCCATGTCACTCCCATCCATCGTCGTTCTCCAATTCATCCATGTCCACGAGATCCAGGTTACGGCCTGTGGCCTTCAGGTCCCGATACGCCCAACGTTTCGACGCGAGCGGCGTCATCCCACCGTCACGCGGCACGAGGTTGGGGAGTATCCTCGACCAGTCGAGCGCGCAGTGCGTGAACTCGATCGTCCCATATGGGGTCACGGCCAAGCCCTCACGGCCGGTGGTCATGAACGTGACGCGATCCACCGGGATCTGGCTGATCACGCCCCAACGGCTCAGCGCGCTCTCCAGGCTCTCCCACACCAGCTGTCGGGGGCGCAGCCGGCGTGCGACGGTATGCAGCGTCGCCTCCCCGAGATGCGCCGACCAGGCGAACGCGTACACGCCGCGCGCGGCGCGGACCAGCACGTTCGCCGCTACCAGGCTCGACAAGGTGCGGTCGAGCCTTTGTCCCGTTTCCCCGAGAACCAGCGCCAGATCCGGCTTGCGATACACGTGCACGCCGAAACCCGTGTCCATATCCCTCAGGCGGTTCATCGCCAACTCCCTACGCATGAACATAAGTATACGTGAATCATCAAAAAAACGCATATTCACGTATACCTATGACGTGGATCCGATTATCGCGGCCGGCGCGGGTGACCCATGCGAAACGCACCGGCCGACAGGAAAGGAACCATCATGACAGACACCGAAGGCACGAACGCAAGGCCATCCTCGACAAGGCCGAAACGGAAGCCAGGACCATCCTCGGCAAGGCGCGGGCCAAAGCCGGGACCCTGACCGCCGAAGCGAAGAAAAAAGCGGACGAACAGATCGAACAGGCCACGCGGCGCAAACAGGGGATCGACCAGGAAGCCGACAGGAGAATCGGCGAAAGCCGCGAACAGGCGCAGCAACTCCTGTCCGACGCCAACACCGAAGCCGACCGGATCCTCAAAACAGCCGAGGAGAAGGCCGCGGGAATCGACACGAAGGCCAAGGCAAGGATCGCGGACGCCGACCGACGCGAACACGAGGCCGCCCACACCGTGGACCAGGCCCGCCGGCTGCTCGCCGACGCGGCCGCCAGACTCGCCCGCCCCATGCCGGAACTCCCGGCCACGAACCCCCGCGAATAGAACCGGCCGGCCACGCGTCAAAGACCGTCCGCATAGCCGATCACATCCCGCTCCACCGCACGCACGGCATCGGCGCCGATCCGGGCCACGGGAACGCTCCACATCGTGTCCGACCGCGCGTTGTACAGGCCCAGACGCCGCACCCCGAGATACTCGGGATGCGTGGAATGCAGGCCGAGCCGCCAATAGACGAGCAGCTGCAGCGTGTACGTCGGGTTCGGCGGCCAACGGCTCACCTTCAGATCCCACAGGCCGTCGGCGGTGAGCAGGTCCCCGTCTCCGGACGTGACCCGGTCCGTGTAGCCGCCGTCGAACGTGAACCCCTCCCACACGACCGGCCCCACCCGGTCCATGAACCTCAACGTGCGCGCCACCATGCGCCGCACGTTATACACCGTGGCCGGCCCCGGATCGACGACCCTGCCCGCCCGCCACCTCGCCGGGCCCCGACGCGACGCCGCGTCGAACCCGCACAGCAGGCACGCGGCCCGCACCGAACGGTCGGAGAACCCGTCCACCATGGCGAGCAGCCGTTCCGCATCCGCAGACCGGCCCACCAGCCGCGCCCCCGCCAACGGCACCCGGAACGCATCCCGCGCCGGCACGCCCCGCGCCACACGGGACAGGTAATCCACCGCGAGGCCCGTCACGTCCGCCGGGACGTCCTCGAACGCATACAACGGCACCGGATCGGCCAGACGAACCTCGTCGAACAGGGACAACGGCAGATACCCGCCTTCCGGCTGCACCACCCGACGGATACGCGACGTGACCGCCATACGAGGCGCATGCGCCGCCTCATCCGCCTCACGCCGCGCGTCATCCGCCTCCATCTCCGAAGGCGAACGCATGTCGAAACCACAACCGTCCGGACCGATCACCATGCCACCCCGCTTCCGCACCATACACCCGGGAATGCGCGCGGGGATGGCGATAGCCGGGAATGACACCCCAGCATAAGGCGATGAATATGCTATACTTGAGGGTATCAAACTTATGGGTGAAAAGAAGGGAAGCGGAATGGTCGGGAACGGGGATTGCATGCTGGCCGCGCTGAAGCGCTATTTCGGGTTCGACTCGTTCCGCCCGGGCCAGGAGGAGGCCGTCGGGGCGGTCATCTCGGGCCGCGACGTCATGGCCGTGATGCCCACCGGCGGCGGCAAGTCCGTGTGCTACCAGCTCCCCGCCGCCAGGCCCGGCACGTTCACCCTCGTCGTCACACCATTGAGGGCGCTCATGCGCGACCAGGTGCGGCACCTGCGATCACGCGGCATACCCGCCGCGCTCATCGACTCCGGCCTGGACGAGAAGGAACGCGCCGAGGTGTACGGGCGCGCCCTGTCCGGCGAACTGCGCATCCTCTACGTCGCACCCGAACGCCTGCACGCGCCCGACTTCGCCGACTTCAGCCACCGCATCCGCATCAGCCTGCTCGCCGTCGACGAGGCGCACTGCGTGCTGCACTGGGGATCGGACTTCCGACCCAGCTACATGCGCATCGGCGAATTCATCGACTCCCTGTCCCCGCGCCCCGTGACCATGGCGCTGACCGCCACCGCAAGCCGGACGCAGGCCGGGGAGATCCGCGAACTCCTGCACCTGGCCGACCCCGTGACGGTCACGACCGACGCGGACCGGCCGAACCTGCGCCTCACGGTGGTCCGCGCCAGGCCCGGCGAACGCCTCGAGGCCATGATCGCCTGGGCGAAACGGCACAAGGGCAGCGGCATAATCTACAAGGAGAACCGGAAAGGCTGCGAACGGCTCGCCGAGACACTGCGTTCCGAAGGCATCGACGCCATGGCGTTCCACGCCGAAATGAGGGACGCGGACAAGAAACGGGTGCAGGACGGGTTCCTCGCCGGCCATCCGCGCGTCATCTGCGCCACCAGCGCGTTCGGCATGGGCGTCGACAAGCCCGACGTCAGATGGGTCCTCAACGACGGGCCGTGCAAAAGCCTCGAAGCCTACTGGCAGGAGGCCGGCCGAGCCGGCCGGGACGGCAAGCCTGCCGACGCGGTCCTCTACTGGAGCCCCGGCGACTGGCGATGGCTGCGCCACGCCGCATGGGAGGCGAAAAGCCGCGCCGAGGAATCCGGCGACCCCTCACGCATCAGGGCCGCGCAGCTCATGGACTCCCGACTCGACGCCATGAGCGCATACTGCGAGACCCGCCGATGCCTGCGCCGGACCATCCTCGCCATGTTCGACCCGCCCGGCACCAGACGCGACGACTGCTCCAACTGCTCCAACTGCCAGGCTGACGGTAGGGAGATCGTGAAAAAACCGGCGTCGAACCCGTACCGCCGGCGGCGGACGGCACCGGAAACGGGGGAGGGACAGGGCGAGCCCATGGGCCGCGAATCGATCCGCATCGCCTGCCGGTGCATCGCGAACATCCAACGCGAGCTCGGCCACGGCGTCAGACCGGGCGTGCTCGCCGCCGCCCTGCACGGATCCACCCGCCGCAGCGTCACCGAACAGGGACTCGAACTCATCGACGGGCACGGCGCGTTCTCCACGCGCAGCAGACCCGCAGTACGGAACATGATCGGCACCCTCGAGGCCATCCAGGCCATCGACACCCGCACCGGCCTCGTCGAACCCGGACCCCTGTTCGACATCTACCTGACAGGAGGCGACAGATGAGCGGCACCGGCAGGACCATACCCATCGGAGCGGCGGAACTACGCGCGATCAGGGAACGGGAAAGCGTCCTCGAACAGACCCTCGCACGGCTCACCGGCATCGATATGACGACCATCGAACGGATCGAGAAAGGCGAAACCCCGCTGACCACGCTCGAACCCGACCAGATCCGGCAATGGGCGAAGACCCTCGGCATCAACCCCGCCCGCCTCACCGGAGAGACGCCCCAAACGGGGGAGGACGGGACCACCGTGATCCGGAGGATGCGCACGGAACGGGGATGGAGCTGCCCGCAGCTCGCCGCACACGCGAACGTGCCATACCGGAGCCTGCGCCAATACGATTCCGGGGAACGCGACACCGCGAACATGGCGGCCGGGATCCTCGCCCGCGTCGCCATCGCGCTCGACACCAGCATGGAAAAGCTAGCCGGCCGGCCCGAACCGGACCATGCCACGGACAATCCGCCCGCCGGATGGGACGGCACCCGCCTCGCCTGGCACCGGACGCGACAAGGTCTCAGCCAGGCCGAACTCGCCATCCGGGCCGGACAGACCACGCAGACCATCGGAGGCATCGAGACCCGCCGGTGGGCCACCGGCAGCAAACGCAGCCGCATCATCCTCGACCTCGCCGCCGGCCTCGGCGTCCGGGCGCTCGACCTCATGGACCAAACACCGGAAGGGAAACCACGCATGGACGAACCCCGGCCCGCGAAAACGGAACATTCGGCCACGGCCGACGACCTCGTCTACCGCAACCACGTGAACGCGGCCATCGACCAGCTCAGACTCGCCCTCCGGACCGCCGACACCGGCGAACGGATCCGACTGCTCACCGGGGCCCTGGCCAATACCGGCAACGCCATCGGACAGCTCGCCCAATTCGACTCGGACGGCAGAGCGCGCCCGCCAAGGAAATGAACGGCGGGCCGACGAAAACGATTCGAGAGAAAACAAGGAGGCGGGGAGGACCGTTCCAACGGCCTTCCCCGCCTCCTTCATCCCATGGGGAGCGACCCCGTTCACGCCGGACGGAGCGGGATGAACATCCTGCCCGACCGTTCGATGTGGCGGAACCCGTAATGCTCGTAGAAGCGCGTGGCCCTGTCCGAGGCCGGTTCCACGAGCAACGCCTTGGCTCCGACTATCTCCGCCGCACCCATCGCCCGCATGGCGGCGTCCCTGAGCAGCTGTGCCCCCACGTGCATGGTCTGGTAGCGCATGGCCACGCCGAGCATGCCCAGAAGGATCGCCGGGATCGGATCCGGGCTGTTCCTCCTGAGCCAGCCATTGGCCTCGGCGTGGCCGATGCTGTACGCGCCCAACGTGTAGAAACCGGCCGGCGCGCCGTCGCAGAACGTGGCATAGGCGACCGCCGTATGCTGCTTGCCGGCATTTCTCAACTGGTTCCGCAGCCAGTCATTGACAACCGGCAGGCCGCAGTCGAAACCGTCGGCGTCGTCCTCGGCGGTCAGACGCCGCGGCGGGGTGAAATCGGTCATTTCCAGATCGGCTCGCTCTCGAGCAGCCGGACCATCTCCTCCGGCATGGGCTCGTCCAGGGCCCGTACGAACGAATCCCACGCCTCGTCATCCAAATGGAGGACATGAGACTCCCGGATGTCCCGGTCGGCGGCGACGAGCAGGTTGGTCAACGCCCATTGAGAGGTGCTGAGCCCCCGGATCGCGGCCGCCCGGTCGAGGCGTTCCTTCTGTGATGGCGTGAGCCGCATCTCGAAGCGGCTGGCCTTGCTGGTGATTTCCGTCATGCCATAACCGTACGGCGTTTGTACGTAAGAGTCAATGAGGATCTGTTGTCGGACGCGGACGGCCGCGACGGCGGATGTCGGATGGGCCGTTCGTGTCCTACGCCTCGGGCTCCGCGTATGCGATCGCTGCCAAGGCTTCGGGCGTACGTCGGCAAGGACTCAGGGGCTGACCAGTTCCACCGCTGAAACGCGATGGGGGATGCTGTCCGTCCTCATTCGTTTATATACGGACTGACGGCGAATGCTCTTGGGGTAGAACACGTTGCCGTTGCAAAGGCCCGACCGCATCCGGTTCCCGTTCCAATCGGAATCCAATCCCAGGCACCACGCCTCGCCGCCGAGGTAATACACCACTTCGGCCTTGTCGGAGTCGACCACCACATCCACGTTGCCTTCAAGGTCCAACGCGTTCGAAAGCACCTCGGCCTTGCCTCTTGTCCGTGGATAATCGGAGTAATGTATGGCCGAGGAGGGAAGGCGTCCCTTGATCAGCTGGTCGAAGAAATAATTGGCCTCTATGGTCTTTCCGGCATGGACCACCTGCGGCGGCCTGTCGCACCATACGCCGCACAGATGCTCGAAGTTGCGCTTCTCCCATAGGATGTCGATGACGAGGCCATCCTCGCAGGTGATAAGGGAATGCCGGCCGATCAGCGGCCTGTACTTCTTGGCCGCCGCGCGATACATGGGAATGAGTTTCTTTTTCCGGGAGCGGTCGAGTTCCGACCCCCTATGCGACGCGGCGGTCATGAAGCCCCTCTCCGAAAGACGATAAAAACCCGGGAACGTCAAGACCGGTAACGTTCCCGGGTTGTGGAGGACTGTTGTTTCGGTCTTCTGCATGACTACCCAAAAGGGTCGGACACGAACTCGAATCGATGCCGTCGCGTCGATCCGTATCACCCGTTCGCAGGGGCTAGACTCCCAATTCTCGCAACGCATGTTCCGCACGGCCGGTTCATGGGGAATCCGCGGACAGCCAATCCTCCGATAAGACTTCGGCTTCAACCCCGACCTCCGGACGGGAAGAGGAGCATGGGCCAAGGCCTTGATTCCAAACTATACAATCGAACCATGGAAGTCAAATACCCCCTATCGTGACATGAGATAGGGGGCATCCGTCACGCCTCGGGCTCCGCGTACGCGATCGCGACCGGCAGGCCCATGGCGTGCAGCCGGTCCGCGGCCAGCCGCGCCGCCGCGTTCTCGATCCGCCACATGCCCGCATCCCCGTCCTCCGGATGTGCCTTCGCCCACTGGGCCGCGTCCCGCCAGTACGCCAGCATGAGCGGCGCCGGCTCGACGCCGCGCTCCCGCGCCACGCGGGCCGCCGACGAGGCGATCTCCACCAGGCCGGCCGCCTTCCCGTCGGCCCGCCGCCACAGGCCCTCCACCAGGTCCCACGCCTCGCGCTTCGGCGGATAGAAATACCTCGGGCTCTCCCAGTTGCGGACGGTGCGCGCGTCCACGCCCACGCGCTTGGCGACCCACTCCTGCGGCAGGCCCAGCAGCTCCCGCATCAGGCGGAAGTCCGCCTTCCCGCGCATCCGCGACAACGAACCGTCCATGATCCCTCCAGACCTCGATTTCCTACTACAGGAAACAATGATACCTGTTTTAGGAATCCCTGTCCAGTCGGATCCGGGTCGCCGCCGAAAACGGAGCTCGCCCCGAAGGGCTCGCGGATCCGCCGCCGCGCCCCGCCATACGGCGGGAGCACGTCGAAAAGGGGTCCCGCCATCGAAGGCGGGACCCTGTCCGGCCGGCCGGCACACAGCATGACCGGACGTCCGGCGCGTCGCAAGCGTCCGCGTGTCTGCCGGCCGGTGCCGCCGCCGAAGGCGGTCCCGGCACCGGGCCGACCGGCCACGCGGCTTGCGCCGCGCCGTGGCCATCCGGTCCCGCCGCGCACCGTCCGGAAGACAAGACGACATAGGAGCGTGACAAATGACCGGAAACAACCATGACATCCAAAGGGACGACCGTCGGTGCGGGCACTGCGAACGCCAGTCGGGGGAGTGCGCCGTACGGTGCCGCGACTGCGACGGATGGCTATGCGGGGACTGCGCGGGGACGGAAACCGTCGAATGCGGGTGCGGCAACACTGTATGCGACGACTGCGCGCGCACATGCAACGAATGCGGTTCGCGGATGTGCGGGGACTGCGCATACTGCTGCGAGCACTGCGAGCACAGCCTGTGCGAGGACTGCGGGTACCGGTGCCGCATGTGCGACGACCGCCTGTGCTCGGACTGCCAGGAATACTGCGAGCAGTGCGACGAACGCTACTGCCCCTACTGCTACGAACGGCACGCCTGCGCGAACACGCAGGACCCCTGCTACCGGGACCCGTACGAGGGACGGCCCGTCCGCGAGCCGTTCACCTTCGGACTGGAAATCGAAGTGGACGGCAACCACGACACCGACATGCTCAGGAACCACAGGCTCATCGCCGGCTGGTGCCCGGACGGCAGCCTCCACCACGACGGCTCCCTCGAATACCAGAGCGAACCCATGACCATGAGCCAACTCACGGAAATCCGCCGACTCGTCGAACGCATCGCCACCGACACCGACAACACGCTGTCGGGCGGGCACATGCACATCAGCCGCACCGGCCGGCAGACCCCGGCCCGCTGGTACTGGGCGCTGGAAGCGCTCGACGGAACCCAATGCGAGGCGCTGAACATGCGCCACATGACCGACACACGCTGGTGCGAGCTCATCCACGGCGACTACTGCGGCAAGGACACCGCCATCAACGACACGCACCGCCACACCATCGAATTCCGCACGTTCGGCCCGTGGCACCACGACACCGCCGGAAGACTCGACGCCGCCGTCCATTACATGCACGCCATGTGGCGGTTCTTCCAGAAGTTCCCCGTCCCCAAGCTCAAGACCCGCGACATCCAAGCCATGAGCCGCGTCGCCGCCACACAGGCCATCAACGACACGAACGCCACGACGGCGGGAAGGGGACGAATCTGATGTGCGTCATCGTCACCAGCCAGGCGGACACCATGCCAAGCCTCACCCAGCTCGCCCGGATGAGCGACGCCAACCCCGACGGGGCGGGCATCGCATGGCACGACGGCCAACGCCTCCACCGCTACCGCAACGAGGACAACATGAAGACGCTCGCGTTCATCATGGACCACTGGCAGAGCCTCGAAACCTCCCCGTTCCTCCTGCACTTCCGGCTCGCCACCCACGGCAGGGTGTGCACCGGGAACACGCACCCGTTCCGCTTCCGCAAAGGCGACCGCACCGGCTTCATCGCCCACAACGGCATCGCCCACTCGTACACGCGCGGCCGACACGCGTCCGACAGCCGCAACGCGATACTCGCATGGCAGGCCGGACAGGCCGACCTCACGGACGGAAGCCAAGGCAGGTTCGCGCTCATCGACCACAACGGCAGGCTCGAATGGCTCACCGCCGACCACGAGACCATCCCGGGCGGCACCGGGGCCATCGAAGTCAGCAACACCAACTGGGACACGGACGGCCTCATCGGATACGACCTGTGGGAGGAGGCGTACCGGCAGGGACTCGAAGCCGGATACGAAACCGCCATCGAGGAGACCGCCGACAGCGGATACGCGACGACGCTCGACTACACGCCACCGCGCCGCTGACGAGAGTCGCCGCCCGCGCCGGGCGGGCGGCGACGGCCCCCGGCAGGCCAAAGGGCTCAAACCGCCCTTTGGAAACCGGGCCGGCCCCCGGCCGCCGGAGCCCACCCAGGCGCCGCACCCCGCGACGCGGGGCGACGGCGAAGGGAAACGGAACCGGCGGGACCGCGCGATCGCCGCCGCCCGGACGCGCACGGCCCCCCACGGGGCCCATGCCCGCGCGCCCGGCCGACCGCGCCGCGCGCCCGCCGGCCATGCCGCCGCATGGAGCCCGCCAAGGGCGGGCACGGCAAAAACACAGAGGTTTGGCCTTCTTCGGCCCATCGAAGCATACCCGCGTCGGCGAACCCGTCAACGCCGCCGCACACGCCGCAGGACGGCGGGGCGTCGCCTCATGACGGAACCGCCTTACGCGGGGTACGCATCCGCTGACCGAAGAAGGTCAAAAAACAAAAGACGCAAAAAGGAGAAAACACCATGACCGCCACAACCCGGAACATCATCGAGGAACTCAAGCGGGCCGCAACCGAACAGGGGGCGGGCGAAGCCGTCCGCACCATCGCCGGCCCCGCGCTCGAGACATGGATGCGAGCCCTCGACGGCAAGGATGCGGACCCGGAACGGCTCGACGACCTCGCCACGCTCATGACGGCCCGCCTGTCCATCAGGGACGCCGCACTCATCGCCGCCGTCGAACCCAAACTCGACACGGCGACCGTCATCGACATGGCCGCCCGGCCCCACTCGTTCAACAACAAGACGCTGCTGACCGAAACGCTCAAAGCCGCGTTCGACGACCCCCACATCCGCCCCGACGAGACCCGCCTCGCCCGCGCGGTGCGGGAGGCGTGCGCGATGGCCGACCGCGCCAGGAAGCACGGCGGGCCCGTCGCCCAACCCTACGCCCTCGCCGCCTACCTCGCATGGTGGGACGGCGACGGGAAGGCCGCCACCCTCGCCGCCCTCGCCGCACTGGACGACGACCCGGAAACCAGCCTCGCCATCATGGTCGCCGCCGTGGCCGCATCCGGCCGATACCCCGCATACCTGCGCTGACCGACAGAAAACAGCCGTGGCGTCCGACGGCACACGCCGTCGGACGCCACGACGGAAAGGACACGACACCATGCACGCGAACACCATCGAAACCACCGCCAATCAACAGGGCTGGACGCTCCACACCGGATTCGCCGGCGGGCAATGGCTCGAAACCAGCAGCCCCGCCGGGGAAGACCTCATCATAGACGTGCCTTCGGGCCGGCCCATCCCCGAAACGGTGCACGAACACGCCGAACAATTCGACCCCGACGAACACGTGCGAGCCCTCGTCAGGAGCCCGATGAAAGGACAACCCGGCACCATCGCGGAACTCCTCGAAGACGCCAAAGCCATACAAACCATGCTCGACCGGCTCGACGCCGCGCTGTCCGCCCCGCCGGACGACGACCCCCACTGGGAGCAATGGACGGCCGAAGCGCTCGACGAAATGCTCGACGACGTGGCGCACAAGGCCTCCAGCCTCGCCCAAACCGTCCTCTGGCACCACCACGCCGCCAACCACGGCATCGAAACACCGGAGAACACCCGCCGCCAATGCCTCGACACGCTCGACGACCTGCGCGACCTCATGAACCGGGACGCCAGCCGCCACCCCCTCACATGACGGAGAAGGAAAACGCCGACGGCAGGCCCGTCATCCGAAAGAGTCCCCGCCCGCATCAGGCGGGCGGACGGGGACGGCCCCCGGCGGGCAAAGGGGCTCACGCCGCCCCTTTGCAAACCCCGGCCGGCCCACGCCGCCGGACCCCACCCAGACGCCGCGCCCCGCCAAGCGGGACGACGGCGAAACGGGCGAAGCCCTATCAGACGAAGGAGCCGCGCCGCCGGCATGTCCGCTCCCGGGATGCAAGGCCCCCCAAAGGGGCCATCATCGCATCCCGTCCGCGTCCACGCCGCGGACACGGCACGATTCCCCCGCACGGAACCCGCCCCAAGGGGCGGGCCGGCCCATTCCTTTTTCTTTTCGGCCGGTCGGCTTCGCCTCTGGATCATACCGGCGTCGCGGAACCCGTCAACGCGCCACGCAACGGGCTGCGCCCGGCGCGATCGCTCAATGACGGAACCCGCTTTGGCCGGTAACGCTGCGCTTGACCAACCGGTCGAAAAGAAAAAACAAGGGACCACCAGACGGGAGCAAGCACCATGGCACGCAACATCATCAAAAGCATCGAACGCGGCGGATACCGGTACGACGTCGAGGAGACGGGCGACGGCGCACGCCCGTACGACGTGCACCAGCTCCACAAGGCCCAAGGCCATTGGGTCGACGCCGGCTACGGACGCTACTGCGCATCCATGGCCGAGGCCGACGCCTACATCGGCGGGCAAACGGCGTGACATGCCGGCCAAGGAAGGCCGGAAACAAACCCAGGACAAACCAAGGAGCCACACATGGACCTCATCAGCCAATACCTCGCAAGCCCGGAATTCGCCGAAGCCATCGGCAACGTCGTCGTCATAGCGATCATGGCCACGGCCGCCGGCATCGACTGGAAGATATACGGCCGCAAGACCAGGCGACGCACCCCGCCGAGCATCGACACCCCGCAACGCCGCCGCAGGGCGGCACAACGCAGGACAGATCGGAAGAGCGTCGTGTAGGGAAAGAGTGTAGATCTCGGTGGTCG